>JAEEGL012766391.1_pt1 | contig 10828 bp, 12 predicted proteins | sample 9134231 | NCBI WGS metagenome assembly JAEEGL01 (sample SAMN16246548, study PRJNA631951) | gut metagenome | biome: gut microbiome; feature: rumen; material: fiber-attached | host: Bos | place: Iran: Karaj | collected 2018-10
AAATTCCTTATTTGCAGATATAAATCACATAGATTATATTACCACAATTTTTTGTGTTTTTATACAAAAGTTTGCTTTATATTTATAACTTTTGGAATGGCTAAATATGATAAAATAATAATGTTTGGGTTTATGTAAAAAAGGCCCGAAAGATTACTCAAAAAGTGAGGAACAAAATGGGAAGACTAACTTTTAAAGGCGGTATACATCCGTATGACGGCAAGGAATTGTCCAAGGATAAGCCTATTAAAGATATGCCCGCCGGAGAGCTGATGTATTACCCTCTCGGACAGCATATCGGTGCTCCCGCAGAGCCTGTTGTTGCCAAGGGTGACAAGGTACTCGAAGGACAGATGATAGCAAAGGCTTCAGGCTTTATGTCTAGCCCGATTTATTCATCTGTATCGGGTACTGTGCTTGGCATGGAGAAGAGGCTGACTGTAGTGGGCGCTATGGCAGACTGTATCGTCATACAGAATGATTTTGAATATACACAGGCTCCGCCGATTACGGATAAGAAATTCGAGGAGATGAGCCGTCAGGAGATTATAGATACAATCGGCCTGGCAGGTATCGTAGGTATGGGAGGCGCCGGCTTCCCTACTCATGTAAAACTTTCTCCCAAAGAGCCGGAAAATATCCAGTACGTTATAGTTAACTGTGCAGAGTGCGAGCCTTATCTTACAAGTGATTATCGCAAGATGCTTGAAGAACCGGACAAGCTCATCAAGGGACTGATGATTGAGGTATCATTATTCCCCGGTGCTACAGGCGTACTTGCAATAGAGGACAACAAGCCTGACTGTATAAAGCTCCTGACTGATCTGACCAGGGATCTGCCTAATATATGTGTTCGCGCATTAAAGACAAAGTATCCGCAGGGTTCCGAGCGTCATCTTATATATGCGGTTACCAAGCGCAAGCTTAATTCCAAAATGCTTCCCTCAGATGTAGGCTGTATCGTTAACAATGTTGATACGGTTATTGCAATTAATAACGCAGTTATGGAAGGCAAGCCTTTATACGAGCGTATCATTACTGTTACGGGAGACGCTGTTAAAAAGCCCTGCAACTACAGGGTGAGAACTGGTACGCTTTACAGCCACATTGTTGAGAACTGTGGCGGATTAAAGGGTAATCCCGAGAAGATTATTTCCGGTGGTCCCATGATGGGATTTTCGCTTTATGATCTCGAAGTACCTGTGACAAAATCTTCTTCGGCACTCCTTTGCATGAAGAAGGATGAAGTAAAGGCAGCGAGACAGACAGCATGTATTAACTGTGGCAGATGTGCCAATGCATGTCCTTCGGGACTCCTTCCCGGATGGCTTGAAGATGCAGCTAACCACGGTGACTCTGAGACATTCCTTAAGCTTGGTGGTCTTGAGTGCGTAGAGTGCGGCAGCTGCTCTTATGTATGCCCTGCCAAGAAACAGCTCTGTCAGAGTATCAAGTCGATGAGAAAAGTAGAGCTTGCCAATATGAAGAAAAAAGCAAAATAAGTATCCGAAAGGTTAATTAACTTATGGAATATAAAAATGTATCATCAAATCCTCATATAAGAGATCATATGTCTACTGGCAAGATTATGCTTGTGGTCATACTGGCTCTTTTGCCGACTACGGCATACGGAGTATTTCACTTTGGTATAAAAGCCCTGCTGATCGTACTCCTGTCAGTTTTGTCATCCATATTATTTGAGTGGCTGTTTTGCAAACTTATAAAGAAAGAGTCTACTATCAGGGATAATTCCTGTGTGGTAACAGGACTTTTACTGGCACTTAATCTCCCGGTATCGGTTCCCTGGTGGATACCGATTATCGGCTCGTTTTTTGCCATCGTCATCGTCAAGATGATCTTTGGAGGCCTCGGTAAAAACTTTATGAACCCGGCCCTTGGTGCCAGATGTTTTCTTGTCATATCTTTCCCTAAGCTTATGACAGACTTTACATACGATGCATTCTCAGGCGCAACACCTCTTGCCCAGCTTAAGAATGGTTCAATGACTGTGAAGATTACCGACATGATTATCGGTAATACAGCAGGTACAATCGGTGAGACATCAATGCTGGCCATTGTAATCGGTGCCTGCATTATGATTATGCTTGGTGTCATTGACCTTTATGTATCTGGAACATATATCCTGTCATTTGCAGTATTTATTCTGCTCTTTGCAGGCAGAGGTCTTGATATGCCTTACCTTTGCGCACATCTTGCCGGAGGCGGTCTGATGCTTGGTGCATTCTTCATGGCAACCGATTATGTGACGAGACCTGTCTCCAAGAAAGGCCAGATCATCTACGGTATATTCCTGGGCTTCCTGACAGCAATATTCAGAATCTTTTCTCCGTCTGCAGAGGGAGTCAGCTTCGCGATTATCATAGGCAACCTGCTTGTACCTGTTATTGAGAAGTTTACAGTTCCTACACCTTTCGGCGTTGTAAAGAATTCAAATAAGAAAGGGGGTAAATAATTATGAAGACGATTATTAAAGATGCCCTTATCTTATTTGCAATCACTGCAATCGCAGGACTTATGCTTGCTCTTGTAAATGAGATTACAAAAGAGCCCATTGCCGAGCAACAACTCAAGGCAAAGTCGGACGCATGCAGAGTAGTATTCCAGGATGCAGCCGATTTTGAGGAAATGGGAGATGAATTCTATCAGGGATTAAATACATTTGGGTGGACTAATGAACATCCTAAGAACGGAATCCTTGATGTATATGCTGCCAAAGACGGGAGCGGTGCAGTGCTCGGATATGTCATCAACATATCTACAAGCGAAGGATACGGAAGTGAGATAGACCTTTGTATCGGTATCAGGAATGACAGAACAATAAACGGTATATCGGTTCTTTCATCCCAGGAGACAGTTGGACTTGGACTTGAGGCTGAAAATGTATTAAGCCCTCAGTTTGCAGGACGTAATGCAGAGTCATTTGTATATTCCAAGACAGGAGCTGTGGCAGACAACGAGGTTGATGCAATCAGCTCGGCTACAATTACAACCAACGCGTATGTTAACTGCGTAAATGCATGTCTTGAATATTTTGACATAATCATTTCGAAGGGAGGCAACTAAGATGGCAAAATCATCAAAGAATAAACCGACCTGTTCATCCGTATTTTTAAACGGACTTATCAAAGAAAATCCTACATTCGTGCTGATGCTCGGTATGTGTCCGACACTTGCTGTTACATCATCTGCAATTAACGGAATGGGAATGGGACTGACTACAACAGTCGTACTTACGATGAGTAACATCATCATATCACTCCTTCGAAAAGTGATTCCCGATAAGGTACGTATACCTGCATTTATCGTAATCATTGCTTCATTCGTTACTATAGTTGGCCAGTTCCTCGAAGCATTTGTGCCTTCACTTAATGCTTCACTTGGAATATTTATACCACTTATAGTTGTTAACTGTATTATTCTTGGACGAGCAGAAGCGTTTGCTTCCAAGAATAATCCTTTACTCTCAGCGTTTGACGGTATAGGAATGGGACTTGGATTTACCGTGGCCCTTACATGTATCGGCCTTGTCAGAGAGATCATCGGTGCCCACAAGGTATTTGGTGTAAGCTTCTATCATCTCGCAGAGCTTATACATGCGCCCCAGGGTGTCCTTAACTGGATTGATAAGCAGTATCCGATAGCCATTTTTGTCATGGCTCCCGGAGCATTCTTTGTACTTGCTTTCATGGTTGCATTTATCAACAGCATGAAGCTCAAGGAAAATAAAAAGAATATTGTTGCCGACTGCAAGGTTGGTGACCATGACTGTGCTAACTGTAAAGAGAAGTGCGAGCACAGATTCTACGATGAGAACGGTAAAGACGGATCTGTATATGAGAAGCACATGGCAGAAGAAACAGAAGAGGAGGACGAATAAATGATAAGTGAATCAATTAAGGAACTCCTGATAATAGCTGCATCGTCAGCACTTATTAGCAACGTAGTCCTCAGCCAGTTCTACGGACTCTGTCCTTTCCTTGGTGTATCCAAGCAGCTTAAGACTGCCAATGGTATGGGACTTGCAGTAATATTCGTTATTACACTGGCATCCCTTGTATCAGGTGTCATTTATAATTTTGTCCTTGATAAGCTTGGAATAGGATATTTAAAGACGATTGTTTTTATCCTCGTTATTGCCGCACTTGTTCAGTTTGTAGAGATGTTTTTAAAGAAATACTCGCCGGCTCTATATGAGTCACTGGGTGTATTCCTTCCCCTTATTACTACAAACTGCGCTGTACTTGGTACAGCACTTACAAACGTTCAGGAGAAATACACAATCCTTCAGGGCGTTGTAAACGGATTTGCAACAGCAGGAGGATTCTGGATTTCCATCTGCATACTTGCAGGTATCAGAGAAAAGATTAAATACAACGATATACCGAAGCCTTTCAGAGGCATGCCTATAGTCCTCATTACAGCCGGACTGATGGCCATTGCATTCTGTGGATTTTCGGGACTGTTATAGGAGGCCTAAGATATGGATATTACTACGATGATTATTTCAGTGGCAACACTGGCAATTCTTGGTCTCTTTATAGGCCTGTTTCTCGGTATAGCAGCCAAGAAGCTTGCAGTAGAAGTTGATCCGAGAGAGGAGAAGATTTTAAATGCGCTCCCCGGAGCTAACTGTGGTGGATGCGGATATGCAGGATGCTCTGCAATGGCTTCTGCTATTGTAAAAGGTGAAGCACCTGTTAACGGATGTCCTGTAGGCGGTGATGAAGTAGGCAAAAAGGTTGCCAAAATCATGGGTATTGAGGCTGATGCAGCCGTCAGACTCAGAGCGTTTGTTAAATGTAACGGTAATTGTGAGAATGCTGTAAAGCAGTATGAATACACAGGCGTGGAAGACTGTACAATGGTTCAGTTTGTACCCGGTGGCGGTGAGAAGGCATGCTCATTCGGATGTACCGGATACGGAAACTGTGTGAAGGTTTGCCCTTTTGATGCTATTCATGTGGTTAACGGCGTGGCTATAGTAGACAAGGATGCCTGCAAAGCCTGCGGAAAGTGTGTTGAGGCTTGTCCCAAGCACCTTATTGAGTTAATACCATATGATGCAGGTTATGCTGTTGCATGTTCATCAAAAGACAAGGGACCTGATGCAATGAAGAAGTGTTCTGTATCATGTATCGGTTGTGGACTCTGCAAGAAGAACTGTCCCAGTGATGCAGTTACTGTCGACAGCTTCCTGGCTCATGTTGAGCAGGATAAATGCGTTTCCTGTGGTACATGTGCTGCAAAGTGCCCGAAGAAGTGTATACACGAAGTTTAGTGCTTAATGCGTAGATATATACAATATTTTTTATATAGAAAAGTTAAAGTCGATTATTCATGGGAGTTTTGCCTTTGGGCGAAATATCTGATTATTATGCACTAACGAAACTGAGGGTATATAAGGGGATATTTATGAAAGTAAGACGCAGTAATATGCTCTGGTCAATTTCAATGTTTTTTCTGGCATATTGTGCATGCTGGTTAAATATGTTGCTTTACCGTGCAGAAAATTTAAAAAATGCGGGTAATTCCCAATTGTTTATTGATGGGACGGATTTTACTCCGGCAGTTGAACTGGGAGAGACTGCTGCAAATGGTGCTGTGTCATTTTTTACATCTGTAGGATATGGAATCTTTATTTTTATTATATCCTTGGTTGTTGCCATAGTTTTTAAGTTGGCAGTAATTAAGAAAATGGCCGCATACGAAGCAGCTTATAAAACAAAGATGTTTGTTTTCAAAGTTATGGCTTTCTTTTCACTTGGTCTGAGTGTTTTGATTACACGTTTTAATTATATTTTTACATGCCTTATATATACGGGTATATGGTGTGTTGTTGTATATTTTATATTGGTATTACCATTAAGGAAACTGCAAGGAGAACTTGTTTCAGAGGATTTGGAGTGAATATGAATTACTTAATTGGAGAATCATTAATAGAAGTTAATCGCGACAAGCTGAAAAACAGTGATAAACAGTTTGTCGTTGTTCTTTCTTCAGAAGAGTGGAAGAAAGAATGCGAAAGCTTTGAGATGGGTATCGATATTGATACGGATAATACAGAGATATTCACAACGAAGGCAGAAGTAAACTACGACTCACTTACAGGTTCGTTTTCAATACCTGACAGAAATGACTTGTCCGGAGATGACTGTACATTTTCTTTTGTCCTTGATGAGAAAGGTGTTGTATTTATCGATGATTCAGGCAGAGCCGAGGAAATGATTAAGGGTATCCAGAGGACCAAGAAGTGGAAGCTTCCGAGCCTTGAGAGATTTCTTTATGATTTCCTTGATCAGATTATTAAAGACGACCTGCGTATCATGGAAAACTATGATGTAGAACTTGATAATATAGAGCAGAAAATACTTAATGAGAAAGACAGCGTACCTCTTGGCAGGGTTAATGAAATCAGGAGTGACATCAGATATTTAAGAATTCATTACGAGCAGCTGATGGATCTTGGTCAGGAGTTTACTGAGAATGAGAACAATTTCTTCAAGCAGGAGAACTTAAGATATTTCAGACTGTTTCTGGACAGGATGGCAAGGCTTCATGATACATCAACTTCATTGCGGGACTACACGATGCAGCTCAGGGACTTGTACAAAACCCACCTTGATATTAAGCAGAACAGTATCATGACAGTCCTTACGGTTGTTACCTCGATATTCCTTCCACTGACTTTAATAGTTGGCTGGTATGGAATGAACTTTAAATACATGCCGGAGCTTGAATGGAAGTGGGGGTATCCTGTAATTATTGCTGTCAGCGTTATTATCGTAGTATTTTGCCTTATATTCTTCAGAAAGAAGAAGTGGCTATAAATATTTCAGTAATCCCCGGCAAGAGCGAACCCAGCGCATTTCTAATCTGACATGAAGATTTATTATCATTTACCCGGTTTATTTGAATTTTATGAACTGTACAAAGAATTCCTGGTGCTTTATCGTGAGCACCGGGAATATTTTTATGACTGGTGTGAAATTGGTTCTATCTACGGTGCTCCTGCAGACTGTATCTGGGGAGGAGGACGGGTAGGATTCGGAGAGGCCGACCCGAAAGAAGTCGCCAGGCTTATGAAAGAATACACTATATCCTCGAGACTTACATTCAGCAATTCCCTTATAAATAAAAATCATTTGTCGGATAAAAAGTGCAATGAACTATGCAGATTATTTGAAAATAATGGAAATGCTGATAATGGTGTCATTATATATTCTGACACTTTACTTGAGTATATTAAAGCCAATTATCCCGATTTCTATTTTGTTTCGTCCACAACGAAAGTCTTAACTGATTTTAATGAATTTGAAACAGAGTTAAACAGAGAAGATTACAGATTTGTTGTTCCTGATTTCAGGTTAAACAAGTCTTGGGATAAACTAAATACATTAACACCCGACCAAAAAGCTAAAATCGAATTCCTCTGCAATGAGTGTTGCAGCATAAACTGTACAGAACGCAAGAAATGCTACGAAAATGTCAGCCGTAAAAGCTTGGGAGAGAATTGCGAAGACCACACTTGTGTATCAGAGAATGCCTCAAAAGGCTATCGCTTCTCAGATGCCATGAAGAATCCTGCTTTTATCGGAATTGATGATATTCAAAACATTTACGCACCCAATGGATTCAGACATTTTAAAATCGAAGGGCGCAGCCTTGGCAGTGCCGTAGTATTCGAAATGCTCCTTTATTATATGGTTAAACCTGAGTATCAGATAAAGATGAGAGAGGAAATATACTTAGACAGTATGCTTGATTTGTTTTAGACTTACATGACAGGTGTTAAACACATTATCAGGTCACTTTTTGCCCCGATAATGTGTTTTTTTAGTGGAAAATATTTGATATAATATAAATAGTTTGAAGGTATAAAGTGTGACAGGCACATAGGAAATTAATATTTCCTGAGGGGATTATATGAAAAATTCTAAACACGGGATGATGTTCCGTATAGCATCTTTGTTTATGATTTTCTTTGTATTAATCATAATAGAGACAGGCTATTCTACATATTATCACCAGGAAAAAGTTTATAGAGAACTGCTTCAGGACAGAACTGAGAAGATGGGACGATATCTCGCATCTCTTTTAGAGATGGATTAAGAGAATTTTATTGTTTATCTTGATTATTTCATGGATCACTAAGAAAGAAATGAAAGCAGTCAGAAACGACTGACTCGAGGGGGATTTTTATGGAGAACATTAATCAGAGAATCATCGAAAAAGCCAAAAGAAAGCTGGATTCGTTATTTGAGAGCTATGCCATGATAGCTGAAGATAAATACGTTTTCCTTTGCGACATGCGATACGACTATTCAAGATGGTCAAAAGCATTAATTGATGATTTTGGCATGCCTTCTGAATATATGTATGGGGCCGGAGAAATATGGATGGAGCGTATTCATCCGGAAGACAGGCAGGGATATCGGGAAAAGCTTGATGAAATATTCAGCGGAAAAGGACAAAGCCATGACCTTCAGTACCGGGCAAAAGGAATAGACGGTGAGTACAACCTGTGTACATGCAGAGGAATAGTTGTAACTGATGAATATGGTAAACCTGAGTACTTTGGCGGAACTATCAGAAATCACAGTCATCGCAGTCATATTGACACACTGACGGGACTTCGCAATCAGTACGGATTCTTTGCTGATCTTCAGAAATATATCAGAAATCATGTGCCTGTAAGAATTGGTATGTGTGGTATCGGAAAGTTGACTGAGATAAATGAAGTATATGGTTACACAGTTGGAAACACTCTACTTCAGTATCTTGGCAGGTATCTGATGGATAATGTAACCAGCCGTAATGATACATACAGAATGGACGGCGCATGCTTTGCGATTATATCCAAAGATCGATCTGAAGAAGAACTTTCCGATGAATACGATGACATTAGAGCTCATTTTAGAAGAGGCATTAAATTCAATGACCTTGATATGATTCTTGAACTTAATGCAGGACTTATTTCCCTTGAAGATTTCAATGTTGACGATCAGACTGTATATTCATGTCTTAATTTTGCTTATGAGGAATCCAAGATTAATAAGCACGGAGACCTTGTAATATTCCATAATGAACTGACAGGAGACAACAGAAAGAGACTAGAGAAGCTCCATGCTATCAGAGCGTCAATAACAAAGGGATACCAGGGATTTTATATTCTTTATCAGCCTGTAGTTGATGCAGAGACGGAGAAGCTGATTGGAGCGGAGGCTCTGCTCAGGTGGAAGAACGATGAATATGGAATGGTACCACCTGATATGTTTATACCTTTCCTTGAGAATGATCCGTTGTTCCCGGAGCTTGGTGAGTGGATATTAAATACTGCGCTTAATGATGCAAGAAAAATAATGGATTATATTCCGAATTTTATCGTTAATGTAAACCTTTCGTATTCTCAGCTAGAGAGAGCAGACTTTACTGACGTGGTTTGGAACATGGTTAAGAAGTCAGGATTTTCTCCTCAGCAGCTCTGCCTTGAGCTTACAGAGAGATGCCGTCTGCTTGATATGGACCTTCTCCGTAATGTTATTGTATCACTGCGTCAGGGTGGTATCAGGATAGCCCTCGATGATTTCGGTACAGGTTTTTCTTCTGTAGGACTCGTTAAGAATCTGCCATTTGATACCATCAAGGTCGATAGGAGCTTCGTTGCTCAGATAGAGAATGACGATAGAGAGAAGAGTCTCTTAAATAACTTTACGGATATGGCTGGAACATTCGGCGCCGAAGTATGCGTGGAAGGAATTGAGACAACGGGAATGCGTGATATTATCAGGGATTACGGTATTCACAGCTTCCAAGGATATTATTATTCTAAACCGATTACGATAGATGACTTGCTTGAGAAAGTAAAGACAGGAGATAAGTGCTTTTCAAAATAAAAACACCGTGCATTATTTAGCACGGTGCTCAGCTATATGTTTCTTGATTGCATTAAAAGTTTTGTCACTGATGTAATGCTCAACTCTGCAGGCGTCTTCGGAAGCAGTTTTCTTGTCAACGCCTATACCCATGAGAAGTTCGGTGAGAACGGTGTGGCGCTCGTAAATGTTTTTGGCTTTAGCCTCACCGGTCTTGGTCAGTGTGATATATCCGTCGGCGTCCCTGTTGATGTGACCACTTTCAATCAGCAGACCGAGAGCACGGCTTACAGATGGTTTTGAATATCCCATTTCCTCGCCTATATCAATGGCACGAACGTGAGATGATTTCTGACTAAGTACATATATTGTTTCGAGGTACATTTCCCCCGATTCAAGTAATTGTCCCATAGTGACCCTTCTTTCCGAATCTTTATGAATTGTTATTCGCTACTAACATTATAATACAGTTTTAATTGTTTTTGTTATACTAAAATAATATAATAATATAAATGTTTTATAAAATATAAATTCTATTATTTGAAAGGATTTATAAAATGGGAATTGAAATATATAACGATATAGCAGATTGTCTCGCTCAGGAATATGAGGCAATTTATTATATAGATGTCGAAACAGGTGCATACTGTGAGTTTGCACCCAGTGAGATGTATCAGTCCATGGAAGTACCCAGCATGGGCAAGGATTTCTTTGAAGAGACAAGGGCAAATGCAAGAAAGTATGCTCACCCCGATGACCGAGAATACGCTGAGAGCATGTATTATAAAGAGTTATTTCTTGATAAGCTCTACTACAAAAAGTCATTTACTTATAAATACAGAATACTTATAAATGGAGATGTTCATTTCTTCAGCTTTCTTGTAATGATGACTAAAGACAAAAAGCATTTTGTCCTCTGTGACAAGGATATCAGT
>JAEEGL012962559.1_pt1 | contig 10828 bp, 8 predicted proteins | sample 9134231 | NCBI WGS metagenome assembly JAEEGL01 (sample SAMN16246548, study PRJNA631951) | gut metagenome | biome: gut microbiome; feature: rumen; material: fiber-attached | host: Bos | place: Iran: Karaj | collected 2018-10
CAGAATAGGATGTTTCAGGAATCTTATCGAGCGAAATAAAAACCGTACTACTATAGAATGGTTTCTTTTCATTGGCAAAAATGTCAGCCATCAGATGTTTTTTGCTTCCACAGAAGATAAATGTCAGATTGTGCATCTGTTGTATATAGGTGCGCAACAACGCTTCCATGTTCTGTTCAGGATAGTCGCGAATTTGTTGGAATTCATCAATGGCAATCACTATTTGTTCACCTTGACTATCCAAGAAATCAAATAACCCACGCAAGGTGTATTCTTTTTCATGGGCTGTTTGATAGACTATTTGCAACTGAGGTTCACCCGTGATAACGTCGAACGATAGTTGTGGGCGCAAGGATTTGATAAATGTCAGCAACTTTTCACCCATAGACGTTTTGGGTTGAAACGATTTCATGGCTGCTTCTGCCATTAACTTAATGAAGTCATCGATATTTCGCGACGCAAAAATATCCAAATAGATGGTATGAATATCGGGGGCCGTATCTTTCAATTCATCAAACAAACGCAGTATCAAGCCCGTTTTTCCCATACGACGCTGGGAAATAAGCGTCATATCTGTCTTGTTTAAGCAGTTGCGTAACATTAAATCCAACTCTTCTTCTCGGTCGCAAAACTGTTGCTTCGACTCATACGACTTAATCGTAAACGGATTCTCCATAGCTTTAAAGTGTCCTATTTCTGATGCAAATATACTACTATTTTTTTAATTCCACAAAATGTGTAACACAAAATGTGTAATCATGAGAGTTATAAACACGAATATGATGTTTTTTTGAAAAGAATCAACATTATTTCATTTTAAATGTCTATCTTTGCAACAGAATCTAAATCCCTCTACCGATAAGTTATGATATGAGCCTATTAGATGTTATACTCTTGGCAATAGCGTTGGCTATGGATTGCTTTGCGGTTTCTATCGTAAGTGGGGTGATTATGCGTCAAACCCAATGGGGCACCATACTTCGTATAGCTTTCTTGTTTGGTTTCTTCCAAGCCATGATGCCACTCATCGGATGGTTGGGATTCTGGTATCTTTCTTCATACATCGAGGCATTCGACCATTGGATTGCTTTCGGTTTATTGGCGTTTATTGGTGGTAAGATGATTCGCGAGTCTTTCCTACCCGAGGAAGAGCATCATTTCAACCCTTCCAATATCTACACGCAATTGTCTTTGGCTATAGCAACCAGTATAGATGCTTTGGCTGTAGGCATATCTTTTGCTTGTATGAATTATTATCATGCATTCAGTAGCATGGCCCTTCCCTTGTTTATCATCTTCTGCGCATCCTTCCTATTTGCCATTGTCGGACACTTTCTCGGCATTGGCTTTGGCAAAGGTATCAGTAAAAGACTGAAACCTGAGCTATTGGGAGGAATCATCCTCATCTTGATTGGCATAAAAATACTATACACTCATCTCTTTCTCTAAAGTCTTTAGAGACCTTAAAGTCATTAATAATCCCAAATAATCATATCATGAAACGATTACTTATCTTCGCCTGGGCATTGATTGCCACTTTCAACGCCACCGCACAAGTATCTTTTGGTAAGTCTCAAATCTTCAACGACGATTGGCTCTTCATGCAAGCAGATGATGCCAATGCATGGAAGGAAGACTACAACGACCAACGATGGAGGAAACTCAACTTGCCACACGATTATTCAATAGAAGGAATCATGTCGCCCGACTTAGCTTCGTGTACGGGATATTTACCTGGCGGAATCGGTTGGTATAGGAAGCATTTCAAAGTCAACGATACTGATGCCATGCACTATATTTATTTCGAAGGTGTCTATAATCGTTCTGAGGTTTACCTGAATGGGCATTTATTGGGAAAACGTCCCAATGGTTATGTATCTTTCATGTACGACATGACACCTTATATAAATAATAATGGAGAAAATGTGTTGGCGGTGAAAGTAGATCATAGTAAATACGCCGATTCTCGTTGGTACACGGGAAGTGGCATTTATCGTGACGTGTGGATGATTTCCGCACCAAAAACACATCTGTCTCAATGGGGCTCTGCCTATCGTCTTTTGAAAATCAATGCAAAACAAGCAGAGATAGAAGTTGACGTACAAACAGAGAATCATTTGGATAGTACAGATGATGGATTGTTTTCTGCTGAAATCTCCATTCTTGATGCCAACGGTAAGCAAGTGGCTCAATCTTCTTGTAAAATCGGAGTTGCCGAAAAGAAAACCGTAAAGGTGAAACTATCACAACCACATCGTTGGAATCTTGATGACCCATATCTATATACCATCTTGACAAAACTTATCCATAACGGAACGGAGATTGATCGTAGTGAGATGCGAGCAGGATTGCGAACTTTGCAATTCGACCCCAATAAGGGATTTGCCTTGAATGGTCAATGGATGAAAGTGAAAGGAGTATGTTTGCACCATGATGCTGGTGCTTTGGGAGCCGTAGTTCCGCGCGATGTATGGAAACGAAGATTGGAAAACCTCAAGAAAATTGGCGTGAATGCCATCAGAATGAGTCATAATCCACAAGCTCCCGCACTCTATGACCTTTGTGATGAGATGGGATTGTTGGTAAAAGACGAGGCTTTCGATGAATGGGAATTTCCAAAACGCAAGTGGATAAAAGGCTGGAACAGAGGTGAACCTGGTTATGATGGTTCGTTCGATTTCTTCAAGGAATGGATGGAACAAGACGTGATGGATATGGTGCGTCGCGACCGAAATCACCCTTCTGTTTTCTTGTGGAGCATTGGCAATGAGGTGGATTATCCCAATGATCCATATTCTCACCCAATACTTGATGGTTCTTCTATCAGTCAACCCATGTATGGTGGATATAAACCCAACCAACCTCATGCACAAGGTTTGGGAGTAATAGCTCAAAAGTTAGCGGCTGCCGTTCGTAGTGTTGACTTATCACGACCCGTAACTGGTGCTTTGGCAGGTGTAGTAATGAGTAACGAGACGGATTATCCTACCGCCTTGGACGTGGTGGGATATAATTACACGGAAGATCGTTATCAAACCGACCATCAACGTTATCCCAAACGTGTGATTTACGGTTCTGAGAATCGTCATGATTTACCTGCTTGGAAAGCCGTTACAGACAATCCGTTTATCTTCGGACAATTCCTTTGGACAGGTGCAGATTACTTGGGAGAGAGTGGTGCATGGCCAGCACGTGGTTCTTCGGCTGGTTTGATCGACTACAGTGGTTTCATCAAGCCTCGTGGTTGGTATCGGGCTTCATTATGGAGCGACAAACCTGTTTGTTACATCGGTACTTATCCCATGATGGGCAGACGTAATGGTGGAAGAAGGGGCAACTGGGTTTCTACGGATGCTCCCGATGTATGGAATTATCGCGAAGGACAACAAGTGAGAGTAGTTTGTTATACAAACGAACCAGCGGTGACGCTCACGCTCAATGGCAACCCTGTTTCTGAAACCGCAAAATTAGATTCTGCTACTGGCGTATTTTATTGGGACATTCCTTATCAAGCAGGTACGCTTAAGGCAGAAGGAACCAAGAGTCATGTATCTTACGAAATCAAAACAAGCGGTCGCCCATACGCCTTGCGTATACAATCAGACAAGAAAGTGCTAAAAGGCAATGGTGAAGTGGCTCATCTCACTATCGAAATCGTAGATGAAGAAGGCAACGTGGTAAAACTTGGCGACAACGACATTACATGTATGGTAACAGGAGCTGGAAGATTGTTGGCGTTGGAAAACAGTAACATTCAAGACACATCCAACTTGCGTGATTTCCATCAAAGAGCTTATCAAGGACGACTACTTGCCTATATTCAATCCACCGACCAATTTGGCAAAATCACCATCAGAGTATCATCGCCATTGTTGCAAGATGCCGTACTTGTTATTAATGAAGAATGAATTGGAAGGAGGACGTATTTCGCTTTACAGCGAGATAAAAAGGAAAGAAGGATTTAAGGTAAAACTTCTACCATCAACACTTTCTTACTCGCCATAGGCGAAATACTTCAAACATCATCCTTCCTACATCAATCATGTTATTGTGTTCGCACACAACACTATTGACGTAGGTCAAGAAGGATGGTATTTTTGGTGGAAAAACGCTTTGAAATATTCCATATAAACCAAAAACATCTTACCTTTGCATCGTCAAAAAACAGAAAGCATAGTTAGACAATAGTTTTGGTAAAAAGCTTTAGAGAAGGAAAAAGATTGAGAGTAGGGATTACTCAAAGGTAAAGATTGCAATTAAGGATAACAAAAGAAAAAGAAGGTCTTAGTGAAGGCTAAAAAGATTGAGAGTTTAAGGATAACTAAATGTTTCATATTAATAGATGTATAGGTGACCGCCGTGAGGCGCGAACCTTTATGTCGGAAAGGAAAGGGTAAAGTTATGCAAACAACAACAATAATACTCACTTGGGTGGCAGCCCTTACTGCCGCAACAAGTCTATTCATACAAAGCGGTTTGCGCAAATAATGCCGCGATAAATAAGGAAAGTCGAATTCGATATATATATACGAGACGTGCAACTGAGGCAGCCAGTTGCACGTCTTTTTTTTCCTTGAATCTGTTCCCTATCTGTCATTGTCAATAATAAATAAGAGGAAAATGACAAATAATTTCGAAACAAAACCATTTTTTCATCTGTTTTTCTTATCTTTGTTCACATTATTATAAAATATTCGCAAGTTCCAAATGATCATTTAATAGTACATGAACATGAAAAAAATAACTTTGGTACTCTTGGCACTAACTATAGCCTTGAGCGGATTTAGCCAAGAAAGGAAAAAAGTTGCCGTCGTCCTGAGTGGCGGTGGCGCAAAGGGTATGGCGCATATTGGCGCTCTGAAAGTGATAGAGAAAGCTGGCATTCCCATCGACATCGTTACGGGAACATCCATGGGAAGTATCATTGGCGGTCTCTATTCCATCGGTTACAATTCACATGTGCTCGATTCCGTGGTGCGTGTGCAAGACTGGAGTTATGTGATTACCGACAAGGAGAATCTCTCTTTGCAAAGTCTTGACGACCGTCGTAAGCAGAACACCTATTTCTACTCTTTGGGAATGACCATCGGTAAACGCAACCAAAACGATGGTGGTATTATCAAAGGAAAGAACTTGGCAGAGTTATTCCAAAAACTATGTGCAGGATATACAGACTCACTGGATTTCTCAAAGGACTTACCCATTCCGTTCGCTTGCGTGGCAACAAATATCATCGACAACTCTGAGGTAGACTTCCATAGTGGATGTTTGCCACAAGCCATGCGTGCTTCCATGGCTATCCCCGCGGCCTTCTCGCCCGTGAGAGTTGGCGACATGGTTTTGGTAGACGGTGGTTTGCGCAATAATTATCCTGCTGACATCGCCAGAGAGATGGGTGCCGATATTATTATCGGTGTTACCGTACAAGGAGACCCCAAGATGGCCAATGACATGGTACGCACGATGAGTATTTTGAGTCAGATTATCGACGTGAACTGTAAGAATAAGTATGACGAAAACCTCACCATCACCGACGTTCCCATCCGTGTGAACACGACAGGATATGGTGCAGCCAGTTTCTCTGCCAATGCCATTGACACGTTGATACGAAGAGGAGAGGAGGAAGCCATGAAACATTGGGACGAACTCATCGCATTGAAAAAGCGCATCGGCATTGACGACTCGTTCAAACCTCGCCTATTGTCGCCATTACATCCAGAGGTGATGCAAGAGAAAAGAAAAGTGACGGCATACGAGTTTCGTAACATGACACCAATCGATGAGAGATTCTTGCGCGAGAAGTTTCGCCTAAGAGAAGGTGACAGCATCAGTACAGAACGTGAGCAGCTATTGACAACATCCATGCGTATAGACTTGTTCTACCAAACTGCCGAGTGCCACTCTATACCAGATGGTGACGGCGTACGTATCATTCTGGAAGCGGGCAATCGTAAGACCAACCAATTGGGTATCGGCCTCCGCTACGATAAGGAGGAACATGCTGCCATACAATTGAATGCAGATATTCCATTGGCACAATCAATTCCAATAGATGCCGACTTGACATTACGATTGGGTAAACGTATGATGGTGCGTGGCGAGATAACCGCACACTCACATTATTTTACTCGTCCCAAACTCTCCTATACGTTCCGTCGAAACGACTTGGACATCTACGTTAAAGGCAATCGCGACTATAGCTTATTATATTATCAACACCAAGCGATGTTTACGCCAATTAACTTTAGTATCAAGCACTTCAACCTGGCAATGGGCGTACGGTGGGATTATCTTCGCTATCACGACAAATTGGTATCGTCAAACACTAAAGATTTCGAACTTGAAAACGACCACTACTTCAGCTATCGCGCCACCGTGAAATACAATAGCGAAAACAATTGGTATTTCCCATCACGAGGAAGTCGCTTTGAAGCCGAATATGCCTACGTAACGGACAACTTTGCCAAACTCTATGGCAAGGTAGGTATGAGTGACGTGAATGCCTATTGGAGAACGTCTATCCCATTGAATAGTCGGCTCACCATCCAACCAATGACATACGGCCGATTGCTCTTTGGACCCAACGTACCCTATGTATTTGGCAATGCCATTGGCGGTCCGTGGTTTCATCATTACGTGGAACAGCAGATGCCATTTGCAGGAATGGGATACTTAGAATATGTTGACAACCAATTCCTTGCCGCTCAGTTGCAAGCTCAACAACATATCGGCACCAACAGCTATGTATTGTTAACCATAGTAGGCGGCCAACAAGCCGACAAACTAACTCGTATATTCGATGGTAAAACTTTGATCGGTTGCCAAGCATCCTACTATCTCAACACGATGTTCGGTCCTGTAGGTGGTTCGATTGGCTATAACACGAGAGCCCGCAAGGTATACTGGTACATCAATCTGGGATTCGAGTTCTAACAAGTACACATTTCACTTTCTCTTGCTTCCCGTTGAGAATCGCAATGCACACATTTCAGCAGTAGCATTGTGCATCGGTTCTCAACGGGAAATTGCGTATTGATTGTTTAGTGAAGAAGCGAGAGAATAGCCTAATTGTGTGAATTTTGCGGATTCTCGCAAGACCTCCCGTTGTTTAGGTTAATTCGTTCTTTATCAGCGATTTAACTTTTTCAAGACCTCACCTAAGACCTCCCGTAAGACCTCCCATAGACCTCCCGTAAGACCTCATGTATTTTTAATTCACAATTCACAATTGAGAAAATTGAAGGTAATCTCTCAACACTAAACACTAAACATTAAACACTAAACACTACCCAAAGTGGGAGGTCTTAGGTGAGGTCTATGGGAGGTCTTACGGGAGGTCTTACATGAGGTCTTTCAAGCATTTCCGTTTCACAACTCATTAATACTTAGAAGTTTATGAAAAACAACGGGAGGTCTTGGCAAAAAATGAAGAATTCCAAAAAAATGAAGAATTAGGCTTACCCACCCTGAACACTAAACAATAAACACTATCTTTATCACCACTAAATACCATGTTTATCATTACTAAATACCATGTTTATCATAATGAAAAAGAAGGTTGAAACATTAATTACGATCTCCCTTTTATGAAAAATAGACTAAGCAGTGAATAATGGGGAAACGATAATGTTGCCAAATAGTGCTATAATAATAGCAACAAATGCAATTTACAATAAGATTGCATTCTACTTGTCATCATATATATAACAACTTTTTTTATGGGAATGAACATGATTTTTTCAAGGTTAAACCATATATGAACCATGTTGTTCCATTCTACGAAAAATGGGGGTTGCATATATATTTTTTTTATCTTAATTTTGCGGACAAACTTAAAAGAAGATGCCTATGCCATAAGACAATTAGAAGACATTAAGATAAAAATGCGTTAGCTTACATTTTTGCTTTCTGAAAATTTGTAAAATTGAAGAAGCACCAATATTAATAGCTGATGCTCACGTTGCAAGGTGTGGGATTTTACTCGTATATGGTGCATAGTTTTTTGCAGATACCTAAGTAAGCACAAACAAAGGTTAAATAGTCCATGCTTTTTTATTGTCTCAACCTTCCGCCTTTGGACTAAAAACATTATAAAAACTATTATTTAAAAAACAAAGAAATGAAGAAAACAAACAAAAGATGGCTGGCTTTGATGGCTTTTGCATTGATGTGCCAGATGCCAGCTTTGGCGCAAAGCCTCAATTTGAAAGTGTGGAAGGCTGACGGTCAGGTGATGACCATCAACCTTGGCGAGGAGCCACACACAACATACTGCAATGGAATCCTCACTATCACCACCTCGAGAACCACCATCACTTATCCCCTAAATCAAGTAAGAAAGTACACATATGTCGTTGAAGATGGCACAGGCGAGGGCGACGGAGTCCCCGATGGTATCAATGTCGCATTGATCGACAATGGTGAGTCTCTCTCCTTTAAGGGCTTGAAGCCTGGTACTGAAGTACAACTCCTCGACGCATCGGGTAAGGTTGTCCGCAAAATCCGTGCCGCCGGCAACGTGTTAGCGGTTTCCGCCTCTCAACTCCCTGTAGGGTTTTATTTTGTGAAAGCCAATGGTGTCACCTATAAAATAATGAAGCGATGAAGACAAGATTACTCAAGAGCATGTTTATGCTCATCATGATGGCAATGACCATGCCAATGATGGCACAGGACTATGTCAACGTATGTTTTAAGAACGGAGAGTACACCACTATCATGCTTGACTGTGGGTCGGAGATATACACGTCGAAGACCGATGCTAACGGAAAACTATATAACGACTACCGTTTTCAGTATGTGACGACAGCCGAGGGTGTTAAAGTTTTCGACCTCAACGACATTGAAAGTTTGGTGTTTGGAACGATTGATGAGCGTATTCCTTCTGTTATTCCAGACGACATACGTCCCGAAATAGAAAAGTATATTCCTATTTATGACGGAGTGAATCCTCCTAATATCGAAGGGGCTTATTATCTCGATCCTCAAATCTTGATAGGTAGTACCATTTCTTATGATATTAATGGTAAAAGATATGCCCATGAATACCAAAAGTATTTTGATCAAGATATGATAGAGAATACTATCAATATGATTCGTGTACAGGGGGATGGTAGCGAATGGGCAAAAAGTACCGAATCAAAGATTAGTGGTTTCGACAATCATTTTACCATCTATTTTGAAATGACAACAATCAATTCTGGTATTTCATCGAAATCAGCTTATGTAGTTTCTGGAACTATGACCCCCACAGGCATCAAGGATTTGACACAAGGATTCTACTTGAAAGAAAAGGGGAACGACCCTTCGAACAAAATTGTTCCTGTCGGAACGATGCGTTTTTTCAAAGATGAAGATGGAATGAGCGAGGCAACCACGTGGCCATACGGTGACAAATATGGTGTAAGGAAACGTAATGTACAAGGCCATGATCTTCCGAATTGTCTTGATAATTGGTACACCCTTCCCTAATGTTTAAAGGACATTTGTAGGGGCGAGTCAGCGTGTCCGCCCCTACAATTCTCTCTATGATTTCATTCCACATGAACGATGTTGTATTATTATTGGTGGTTACGGATGTTGGTGCGGTTATGGAACAATAACAAATTATATTGTTATTCGAGATTCTAATGATTTGAAGTTGTCTTCTCTCATAGTATATCTTTATCTCTTCAAATCGAAAGTTCTTTGGTTAGCCAAGCGGCTTTTCTACAAAAATGGAGGCTTAGGATGTAACTTTCACCATCAGCAATATTTCAATCTTCTAAACCACAAACAAACAGGAATAATTAAGTGTACATTTTTTAATTCATTCAATAGGTAAGTAAGATATTAAGGATGAACTTTTAATCTTCTGACGACTAATTACATAGGTTTATTTGGTATTATAAAAAACATTACCATCTATCACATAATGATAATAGACGGTCAAGTAACATCATGAAAGATGAATACTTCATACGAGTTGCATCTATCATATGCAAGATTACGGAAAATAATTAGGGAGTAGACACATAAAAAAGCGTCAACTTCTTTCGTAATTCAAGAATAATTGTTATTTTTGCAGAAACCATAACCAAATAATGAAAACAAACACGCTATTAACCCTATTGCTTACTATCGTAGGTACCACGACTCTCTCATGCAGTGGAGGGAATGAGGAAAAAGACAGCCGTACGGCTAAACAGAAAAAACAGTTAGACATGATTTGCGAAATGGTGGATAAGCAATCGCCATCCACCACGGCCACCATTGACTCCGTTCTCGCAAAAACTACGGACAGTCTCTTTTATTATGACTTATACTGTGAATTAGGACGATTGTACATATTAACCGCTCCAGACTCCACCCTGTATTATGCCAATAAAATCATGCAGTTTATCAAAAGGCAACATCCAACTCGAAGAGTAAACGGAATTGCCGCAAGTGCTTATAACCTACGAGCAAACTATAACTACCTATACCACCAGAATTATAGTCAGGTGCAGGAAGACAATCTCAAGGCTTATCACCTGTTTATGAAGAGCGACGTGCAAAAGAATGCGCCTTCCATCTGTGCCAATATCGGCGACGTGTATACACAAGAAATACGATTGCCAGAGGCTGCCGCATGGTATCGTAGGGCTTTGGTATTAAATGATTCTCTAAAACTGGGCGAGGAGAAAGACAATACTATTTACATGGGATTGGGGCGCGTTTATCAAATGCTGGAAGAATATGACTTATCCGAAGAGTATTATGCCAAGTCAAGAAAGGGCTTTGAATATATGCAACCCAATATGAAATTGGCGTTCTTGAACAATTACGGCAACTTGCAATATTTCAAGAA
>JAEEGL013030523.1_pt1 | contig 10828 bp, 4 predicted proteins | sample 9134231 | NCBI WGS metagenome assembly JAEEGL01 (sample SAMN16246548, study PRJNA631951) | gut metagenome | biome: gut microbiome; feature: rumen; material: fiber-attached | host: Bos | place: Iran: Karaj | collected 2018-10
GCCGTACGATCCGCGGACCTTCAGGAGATGGAGCCAGCCGGAAGCGCCCTCCATCCAGGGTTCAGCCGAGACCAGCCATGCGGCCGAGGCGGCCGGATAAAGACGGAACTTGGACCCCGCCTGGAGCCGCGCGCTCCCGCTGTAGGCGGCCACCGCCGAGAGGAAATAACGCCCGCCGTAGCCGTATGAGGCGGCCGCAATCCCGTCCATGTAAGCGCTGCGGTTGTTGGCACCGCTGTATTTGACGCCGGTCTGGGCGTAGATCAGGGCGGCATCCACGGCGTGGGCACCGAACTGCCGGTCATAACTCAGCCGTCCCTGGAAGGAACTGCGCATGAACTGGCCGTCGAGATAGCGGGTGAACGCAAGTCCGGTGGTGTTGCCGTAGAGCGTATAGCCCAGGTCGGAGATATGGCCGCTGTCGTCCCGCAGGTAGCGGGAGACATAATATTCGTAGTCGTAGGACCGGCGGTCCGCGATGTCGGCGCTGTTGTCATAGCCGGCAAGAACGGTCAGTTTCAGGCCCTCGATGAGGAAGCGCAGGTCTTGCTCGATGGACAGGTCGGCAAGCAGCGCACGCTGCAGGATGGCCGTGTAACCGCCTGCGGCCATCCGGGCCAGGGGGTTGTCGAAGTTCTCGGCACGCACCCAGCGGCCGTCCTTCCGGAGGGGCGTTGCGATGGGCGGGGTGTCGAAGAGCGTCTGGAGCGACGGTCCTGCGGCGGAACTGCCCGACAGCGGCTGCTGATATTGGAGCAGGCGGCCGCTCAGGCCCACCCGCACCAGGGTGGTCGGCGTCATCCGGATGTCCAGGTTGGAGCGCAGTTTGAGCGTGTTGTGCAGGACCTGGGTCGAATACCCGTCGTTGAGGCCGGTGTTGGCGAGGATGCCGCTGCTTTGCGCAAGATTGGCGGCTATGAAATAGCGGATCCGCCGGTCGGCGCCCTCGACGGACAGGTTGGCGTCGTGGGTGAATCCGCTGCTACGGAGCACTTCCTTGCGCCAGTCCACGAGGGGCAGGGCGCTTTGTCCGGAAGCGAGGCGCTGGAGGTCGGTTTGGGTGAAACGCGGCTCCAGGCCGTCGAGCGCGAGGGCTTCGTTGACTGCATACGCATAGCGGGATGCATCCGCCATCGCGGGCAGCCGGAAGGGCGTCTGCACGCCGAAGGTATAATCGGCGGAGACTTTCTGCCGGACACCCTGTCCGCGCCGGGTCGTAATAAGGATGACGCCGTCAGCGCCGCGCAGGCCATACAGGGCCGTGGAAGCTGCATCGCGCAGGACCGTGACGTTCTCCACCTCGACGGGGGAGAGCAGGCCCGGGTCGCGCTGGATGCCGTCCACGAGGATAAGGGGATCGTTGCCGTTGAAAGAACCCCAGCCGCGGACGACGAGCGTGGGGGAGCAGGACCAGGGCACGCTGGCGCCCTGTCGCACCAGCAGGCCGGGCACTTGCCCGTAAAGGGCGTTCAGGACGTTCCAGCCGTCCGTGAGAGAGAGGGTCTCCCGTCCCACCGCGTCGGCGGCGAGGGAAGAGTGCTGCTTGGACTGCTTCAGCCCGTAGCCGAGCTGGAGCGTATCGTTCTGGGCCCGGAGGAAGGGCACGGCCGCCAGGAGGGCGGCGAGGGTGAGGATCCACTTTTTCATCTGCCTACCATCCGGGGTTTTGCACCAGTCCGTATCCTTTGTTCACCTCGTTTGAGGGAAGGGCGCTCAGATACCATTTGGGACTGAAATTGTTTTTCCAATATCGCTCGGGCTGGGCCTCGGGGTCGGAGAAGTCGAGCACGAGGTCGCCCCCTTCGACCGATCCGCTCACCACGCGCATCGTGATGCCGTACAGGGTCTTCCTGAAGACGTCCTCCCGCTTCCAGCGGATGACGTCGAACCAGCGCACTTCCTCGAAGCAGAACTCCCGCGCCCGTTCTTCCAGGATCTCCTCCCGCAGGACCGGGTCGCCCTGGAGGGAGCATTCGGGATAGGAGGGAAGGGGCTCTCCTGCGTGCAGGCGCGCCACGAGGGAGGGCGTCATGTCCGGCAGGCCGACACGGGCGCGGGTCTTGTTGAGCCACGCATACGCCTCGGCCGCCCGGCCGGTCTCGTTGAGCGCCTCCGCGTAGGCCAGATAGATTTCCGGCAGGCGGATGTAGGCGTAGTTGGCGGGCTTGTCGTGGAAGGTGGACGCGGTGTAGTCCCAGAGGAACTTCCGCAGGCAGAAGCCCGTGATCGCGCGGGGATTGGTCTCCGTGGATCTCTCCTGCCCGTCGATCCACATCTCGGCGACCCGGTCGCGGAAATGGTCGCCGACGATCATAACGGTCTCATAAAGGCGGGGGTCCCGCCCGGTGAAAGGATTGTCGGACAGCGTGCCCCGGTGGCCGTGTGCCGCGATCCAGTCGCGGTAGTACGCCCTTTCGCCGGTGGCGGAAGGGAAGAGGTCCACGAAGTTGAGCGTGATGCAGCCGCCGCCATAGCCGCGCCCGTCGTTGATCACGCCGTTGTAATTGTCGTAAGAGGGGCCGTAGTACATCCGGTGGTACATGTCGCCGTAGGTACGCATCGTGCGGCCCGTGCCCATGATGATCTCGCCGTTGTGGCGGTCCGCATAGCACCTGGAGAAGGCCAGGCGGTAGTTTTCGAAGTCAGGGCTAGCCGCCTGCACCATCCGGTAAGGCTCGGCGCTCCGCTCGTTCTCGCGCAGGAACTCCTCACAGGCGTCGACGACGGCCTGCCAGCGCTCCTGGCGGTAGTCGCCCAGCCAGGTCATCAGCGGCACGTCGGCCTCGTCGACCTTGCCTTCGTTGGCGCGGGAGATGCCGGCGGGTTCGAGATAAGGTGTCCGGGCGTTGAACATCGGGCTCGCCGCCAGCAGCAGGACCCGGACTTTCAGTGCCAGTGCGGCGGCTCGGTTGAATCGGCCGTCATCGGTCGCAGAGACGCTCCAGGGCAGCATTTCGGCCGCCTTGTCGCAAGTCTCCAGGATGAAGTCGAGCGTCTCCTGGAAGGTCTTGCGGGAGAAATCGACCTCGGCCTGGTTCGCGGCGTCCACGGCATCCCGCAGGATCGGCACGCCGCCCAGGTGCCGCAGCATCTCGTGGTACTGGGCCGCGATGATCATGTAGCATTCGCCTTTGCGGATGCGTTTCTCCTCGTCGCTCATGTCCGGGACCCGGTCCACGTTGTTGATATAGATGTAGGCACGGCGGATACCGGTCCATGCGGCTTCTTCCGTGGGATTGTAGCCGAATTTGGTAGAGCCGTTGCCGTTCTCGGTCTCGGCGCTGTAATTGCCGGGATAGTACATCCCGTATACGCCGCCCCAGGTGCAGTGGCTGTGGATAATGTCGGTGATGGCGTCCAGGCTGTCCCAGCCCAGTTTGTTGCCGGGGCTTTGGAACTCGTAGTACTCGCCGTTGTTCATGTGGACAATCAGGCCGCAGCGCAGGGTGGCATAGGCGGCGGTCAGCGCCCGGTCAGCGTAGAGGCGGCTGGTAAAGATCGTGTCGATGGTCACGTCCGTGCCGGGCGCCTTCTCCAGGAAACGGTCCCCGAACTTGAGATCGCTGCAGGAGATCAGCCCCAGGAGCACGCAGACGGATGCGAAAAGTGTCAGGATGTGCTTTTTCATGTCTCAGAAGTTCAGGTTGATGCCGAAGTTGTAGATCCGGTTGTTGGGGTAAGAGTAGGCCGAAGCCCCGGCTCCGCCCGTCAGGCCCTCGGGATCGATGTCGATCTTGGCGAGGTCCGAGAAGAGCGTGAGCAGGTTGTATCCGTTGACATAGACCTTGGCCGAGGAGATGCCGGCCTTGGAAAGCCATCGGGCGCCGGATAGGATGTAGGAGAGTTCGGCGGTCTTGAGCCGCAGGTAACTGCCGTCCAGCATCCAGAGCGAGGAGTCAAGTTCGTTGTAGCTCTTGTTGGCGAAGGTCAGGCGCGGGAAACGGGCTGTGGCGGCCGTTTCGGGGGTGTAACGCCCGTCGGCGAGGAACTGCAGGAGTGAGCGCGCGTTGTTGGTGCCGAAGGCGGATCGGTATTCGCCGGAGAGCAGGCGTGAGGCGTGCATGGCGCCCGTCCACTGCATCGAGAGAGCGAATCCCTTCCAGCTCAGGCCTCCGACGAGGCCGAACACGTACTCCGGCCTGGCGGCATAGCCGAACCAGGTGCAGTCGTTGCCGTCGATGACCCCGTTGAGGTTAAGGTCCCTGTACAGGACGTCGCCCGGCTTGGGGCTGCCAAGGGCCATTTCGGGCAGGGATGCCTTGAGGGAGCCGTCCTCGCGAAAGTCCTCCGGCGTCAGGAACCGGTCGAAGATATACCCGTAACTGAGCCCCGTGCTCCGCCCGGTCTGGGCCATGTAGGGCTCGTTGGGCGGGACTTCGTCCATGTATTTGATCTGGTTGCGGGAGAAGGACATGTTGGCCGTCAGGTAGTAATCCACCGTCCGGGCGATCTTGTCCTTCCAGCCCAGGGAGAGTTCGTAGCCGTGGTTGTCCACGATGCCGAGGTTGATCAGTGGCAGTTTGATGTCCGTGATGGACGGAAGCGTATTGCGGGTGGACAGGATGTCCGTGCGGTGCTCGAAGAAGACGTCCGCCGTCAGGCTCAGCCGGTAGGCGAACATCTTGAGGTCGAGGCCGTAGTTCTGCTTGTAACATTTCTCCCAGGTGACCACCTTGTTGCCGATGGTGTTCTCCTTGGCGTCCCGGAGCATGTCCCAGGAGTCGCCCAGGCCGAACTGGTAACTGCCGTAGTAGAGATAAACGCTGTGGTTGCCATCCCAGGAGTCGTCCAGGTACAGGAAACGCTCGCCGCTGTATTTGTCATTGCCGACGATACCGTAGGAAGCGCGCAGCTTGAGGAAATCGATCAGGTGCTGCCGTTTCATGAACGGCTCTTCGGAAAGGATCCAGCCGACCGAGCCGGAAGGGAAGAAACCGTAGCGGCGGCCCGGCGCAAAGTTCTCGGAGCCGTTGTAACCGGCGTTGAGGTCCAGCATGTAGCGTTTCTTCCAGGCCCAGGTGAAGCGGCCCACGTAGCCGACGTAGCCGGTGGGGATGTCGGAATACTGGGCCGGGTAATAGGTCTTGGACTGATTGTAGAGGAGCAGGCCCGTGAAATCGTGCTGCCCGAAGGAACGGGCGTAGTTGAGGCTGCCCTCGAGGTACCAGTTGCGGCCGAGTCCGGACCATTCGCCATAGGACATCGGCTCGTGAAGGCCACTGACGCCGTCTGTGCGGTAGACGATGGTATTGTCGAACATCGGGTTGGAAAGGTCCAGGCCGGGGGTGGTCAGCGAGCCGAGGTAGATCGGGGTGAGGGCGCTGTCCACGCCGTTGGGCTGGCGGGACACGCCGACGTTGTAGTTGGTGTTGTAGGATCCCTTCGCCTTGAAGGAGAGGCCCTTCGTCAGGAACGAAAGGTCCTGGTCCAGCGCCAGGTCCAGGTTGAGGACGTTGGTGGTGTTGCGGATATAGCCCCAGTTGTAATAGAGGTCCAGGCCGCTGGTGAGCTCCGACAGGGGAATGTAGCGGTTGCGGCTGTTGTAGATTACCTTGCCGTCCACGAACCCGGGACTGGCGAAGGGGACGCACCACATGATGTTCTGCCACATGTCGTAGTGCTGCGGCTCCTGCTGGATGCCGACACGCCCGCCGATGTTGAAACTGACCGTCGTCGTCGGAGTCATGCGCACGTCCACGTTGGCCCTGTAGTTGAAGCGGTCGTAGGTGAAGTTGGAGTTGTAGGTCTCGTAATAGTGCCTGAGCATGCCGTCCTGGTGCAGGTAACCCAGGGAGACGAAATACTTGACGTCCCGGGTGCCGCCCGAAAGGGTCATGTTGTGATGCGTCTGCCAGGCGAAATCCTTGAAAAGGTATTCCTCCCAGTCGACGTTGGGAAACATGACCGGATCGCTGTTCTCCTTGAACAGTTCCGTGATGTAGGGCGAGAAGGTCAGGCGGTTGTCCTTGATGGACGGGTTGTCGTTGCGCTGCGCCTCGGTGTAGAGCAGGGCGTAGCGGTAACTGTCCACGCCGGTTAGTTTGCGCAGGGCCTGGGTCAGGCCGAACGAGCTGTCCACGCTGAGCCGGGCCTTCCCGTCCTCACCCCGGCGGGTGGTGACGAGAATGACCCCGTTGGCTCCGCGGACACCGAATACGGCCGTCGAGGCCGCGTCTTTCAGGACCGTGATGCTCTCGATCTCGTTGGGGTCCATCTGGAAGAACGACCGCTCCACGCCGTCCACAAGTATGAGCGGGGCGGAGGCGCTCTCCGTCAGGGAACCGGTGCCGCGGACGTAGATCCGCGGGTCCTCGGACCCCGGCTGTCCGGACACCTGCACGGAAGAGATGCCCGTGACTGCGCCGGCCAGCGCGTTGGCCGCGCTGCCGCTCGGGGACTTGAGCAGTTCCTTCGTGTTGATCGAGGAAATGGATCCGGTGATGGACATCTTGCTCTGCTTGCCGTAGGCGATCACCTGCACTTCGTCGATCTCCTGGACGTCGGGCTCCAGGCGGATCCGCATCGATCCCGCCGCGGGGACTTCCTGGGTCTTGTATCCGAAGTAGGTGATCTCCAGCACGGTCTTCCCGTCGGGCAGGGAGAGGGAGAAACGCCCGTCCAGGTCGGTGGATGCGTAGCGGGAAGTTCCCTTAACGAGGACAACGGCGCCGGCGAGCGGCTCGCCCGTATCGGCAGCCAGGATGACACCCTCCGCCTTGCGTTCCGCCTGCGGGACGGAGGCTTCCAGAGGAATGGCGTGGGCCGGCGCGGGCCGCAGCAACGCGGCCTGCGCCAGCACGAACGCCAACAAAACGGTCCTGAATCTCATTTAGGAATTATTTCTTGTCGAAACCGAGGGCGTAGAACGCGGTGGCGTCCGCCTTACCGGTGATGACCTTGCCGTCCACGACCAGCGTCGGGGTCCAGTCGGGTGCCAGATAGAAGGCGGTGCCGAGCTGGGCGACGTCGACCCATCCCATCTTGTGCAGGATGTAGGCGCCGCCGTAGGTGCCGACATTGGCGAAGGTGGCGATGCCCATCTTGCCGTCGGCGGTGATGCCGGCGTAGGAGCGGGCACGGTTGCCGTTCCAGGCTTCGCCGTACATCGGCTCCCACTGGACCGCGTCGGTGCAGGCCATCGACCAGTTATCCATCGGATAGCCGTCGGCATGGGTGCCGCCGTCGCTGTCCACGCCGGTTCGGTAGGCCCAGGGATAGGCGGTCACTGCCTGCTTGACGTTCCAGGCGGATGCGGCCGTCCATTTCCACTCATCCTGGCCCCACCAGAGGATGTTCTTCTGGGTGCGCTGGATGCCGTAGTTGTTGTAGGAGATGGCGAACTCGAAAGAGCCGTCCTCCTTGATGCCGAGGGTGGACTTGGAACCGTAGGAACCTTCCACGGTGATGTCGTCCTTCATGTTGTAGATCTTGGCAGCCAGGTAGTCGCCATTGGAATAGATGGCCAGCGGGAGTTCGGAAGGCGTGCCGGAGATGCTGACGAACGCGCCGGCCTTGCTGACCGTGACGGGTTTGTCGGAGGCCTCGAAGACGATCTTGGCACCGAACTTGGCCGGGTCGATCAGGACGATCGCGGCGTCGCCTTCAAACTCGGTGAGCGGCCAGGCACCTTCATTGATCTTGCCCTCCATTGCGTTGGGCATGGGGAACACGTCGCCGTTCAGGAAGTTGACCCAGTCGCCGATTTCCCAACTGAACGGAGTCTCGGGAATCTGGGTTCCCCAGAGTTCGGCCAGGGCCGGGGTCTTGGTGACCTTGCCGAACGCCTTGCGGACCTGGATGCCTTCCGCATCGGTCACCAGCGACGTGACATCCGCGAAGTTCCATTCATCGACGGTGAATTCCGCCGTCTCGGTGACGACCGGAACAAATGCCGAACCGGCCTGGGCGCCGTCCACTTCCGCTTCGACGGCGACGGTCTGGGCTTTTCCTTCAGGGATGGCAGGGAGACCGGAGACCTTGACGGTGGCAACGCCGTCAGAGGCAGTGACTGAGGTGACGGTGAGCTCCGCCAGGGCGGGGGCCTTGGTCACGGTAACGGCATTGGCGTATGCCTTGACGTTTTCGGCAGTCAGTTTCGCAGCCGCTTCTGCCGGGAAGACCTTGACGTTGATCTCCAGGTCGCCGAAGAGCGGGGCGGTCACGCCCATCTGGTCGTTGTCGGGAATGATGACAAGTGCGAGGGCACCGGCCTCACCGGAAGACTTGGGGATTTCGATGGTCTTGCCGTCCGGGGTCGTGATGATGACGACGCCGTCCTTTTCCTCGACGGTGATCGGCTTCGGAGCCACGCGGCCCTCGATCTTCGCCCAGCTCGCACCGTTGTCATAGGAGACGAACAGATCCTCGCCTTCATACTTGAACTTGGGGGCGACGGAGAGCACTTCGGCCTTCTTGCCGTCGACCGTCACGACCTCGCCGTCAATGGCCCAATACCAGGTGCCGCCTTCTTTCACGACGCTGACAACCTGGGGAACCACCTTGGGAATGGTGAAGGATCCGCCCGCGGCGTAGGTGAAGACATAGCCGTTGGCGTTCTCAGCGACGGATACGAGGTAGTCCTTGGTCTCGAGCGCCTGGATGGCCTGCCGGAAGCCGTCAGCGGTGTTTTCCAACGAGGCCACCTTGCCTTCCAGCGTGTCCACGCGACCTTTCAGCTCGTTCAGGTCGCTCACTTTGGCGCAGCCCGCAATCACGGTCGCGGCCGCCATCAAAGCAAATAAGAATTTTTTCATGATGTGTAAGTGTGTTATGTGGTTGATGATTATCTCTTGTCGAAGCCCAGCACGTAGGCGCTGATCAGGGAGGTGTCGCCGCAGACGGTCTTACCGCCTATGCTGAGGGCGAACTGGAGGCTGCTGTCCTTATAGAAGGCCGTGCCGATCTGGGCCACGTCCATCCAGCCGAGCTGGCGGAGGACATATTCGCCCTGGGCGGAACCGATACCGTACTGGTAGGGCGGGGTCGGGGTGTCGGGCGTGCCGTTGAACACGGCGATGCCGGTCCTGCCGTCGAAGGTGCGGCCGACGAAGACGCGGCTGCGCATGCCGTTCCAGCCCTGGCCGTAGCAGATTTCCCAGTGGCGTCCGTCGGTGCATACCATCTCCCAGCAGGTCGCGGCGTGTCCGTTGCGGAAGAGCCAGGGATAGGCGGTCGCGGCGGCGGTCACGTTCCAGTCGCTGAAGCGCGCGAGGTTGTCCGAGTAGGGCTCGTTGCCGTCCCAGCAGATGTCGTGGTAGTATTTACGCCACTTGGAGCCGTCGAAGAAGGCGTTCGCGATCTCGACGCGGCCGTCGGCCGTGATGCCCAGCGTGGAGTTGGTGCCGTTGGCACCGGCATCGAGGATGCTGCTTCCCAGCTCGACATAACGGTCGTTGTAGAGCTTGTTGTCGTTGTAAAGGATCACGTCGTCCAGCGGTGAGGCGGCCGATACGTTGACAAAACTCTTGGCCGTGGTGAAGCCGACCTGGTTGTCGGAGGCGTTGTACATCCTGGCCTTGTAGAGGTCGGGATCGATATAGACGACGTAGGCCGCGGCGAGCTCCGTCGGCGTGAAGGTTTCGGTCTGGCGGTCCGGGGCCCAGTCGCCGCACACGCCGAAGACGAAGGAGTGGGCCGGCCCGAGGTTTTCCACCTCGGAGCCCCAGTCCCAGGTGAACGGGGTCTCAGGGAACTGCTGGCCGTTGTAGCGGTAGTTGCGGATCGGGACGTTGGGAATCGTCGTGGCGGACAGGACCTGGATGCCGGAACCCTCCGTGACAAAGCTGTCGGAGACGTCGGTGAAGCCGAAGGTGGTCGGATTGCCCATCAGACCACTCATGTTGAGGACGACGTCGAAGGTGTTCTGGGATCCGTTGGCGTCGATCACAAGGCTTTTCTTGTAGGAGTTGAAGAAGTTGAACTCGGAACTGCCCGAGACCTGGGCGCCCGTCATGAGCGCTCCTTCGCCGAACTCGAGTTTGACGTGGCCGAGGATCTCGTCAAGGGCATCCTTGTTGGCATAGCCGATGGGAGCGATTTCCTTCCAACCCTTCACCGCGGTGGGATCCACCTGGATCGTAATGATCTGGGCGTCCTGGTTGACGGTGACGGAACCCTTGATGCCGGACAGGGTGATCTTGGAGGCGTCCGCGATCGGGAGCGCGTTGGAGGTCACGGTGAAGAAGTAGCGGAGGGTCGCATTCTTGGGACTCTTGAACTGAATGACCGGGAATTCGGCCAGGTTGGCCTCATTCAGGTCTTCCGGGTAGGTGCAGGTCCATCCTTCGTTGATGTTGACCTGGATGGTGGCAGAGGAGAAGTGTTTCGCCTTGTCAAATTTGACCACGAGGGTCTTGGCGGCGTGGTCCGCTTCGGCGAGCACGCGTTCGCCGTCCGCAGTGACGTAGAGCGTCGTGAAGGGCTCGTCCGCATAGACCGGCTCCACGGGGGTGGGCTCTTTCTCTTTGCAGGAAAAAAGCGCCAGGGCACAGGCCGAGAGCAGCAGGATGGTCGCTGATTTCAAATGCAACTTGTTCATTTATCGCGAATTGTATGGTTATAGTCTGCTTAATTATCGGGAGTATAAAGATACCTATTATATTTGTATTTTCAAAGCGTTTTGCCTGCGCTGATCGCCGTATTATCGTGGCTTTTCCCGGTGAGAGGACAGGCCGGACTGAAAGATTCCGACGGTTTTGCAGTACTTTTAAGTATGAAAGATTTCTCCATTGATCTCCCGGGCATCATGGCCCGGGCCGCGGAGGCGGATGTCAGCCCCCTCCGGCAGTTCCTCTTCGGCAACCCTGCGCGGCCCCTGGTGGCGACCGGA
>JAEEGL014683411.1_pt1 | contig 10828 bp, 6 predicted proteins | sample 9134231 | NCBI WGS metagenome assembly JAEEGL01 (sample SAMN16246548, study PRJNA631951) | gut metagenome | biome: gut microbiome; feature: rumen; material: fiber-attached | host: Bos | place: Iran: Karaj | collected 2018-10
CGGGAAAATAGGTCAATGCCAACACAAAGGCTTTGGCAACTTGTCAAAGCCTTTGAATATGCCTCCTTAGCTCAACAGGTAGAGCATGCGGCTGTTAACCGCAGGGTCGTAGGTTCGAATCCTACAGGGGGCGCCATGAACGGTATTGCCGCCACGATATCGTGGCGGCAATATTTAACAGGTCTGAGCTTTGGACCGTTAGCTCAGTTGGTAGAGCAGCCGGCTCATAACCGGTCGGTCCGGGGTTCGAGTCCCTGACGGTCCACCATGTGAACCACGCGGAAAGCTGAATATAGAGATAGGGGTATAGCTCAGTTGGTAGAGCATCGGTCTCCAAAACCGAGTGCCGAGGGTTCAAGTCCTTCTGCCCCTGCCAGATGAAACACCCTATGCAATCTGAACCCCTTGAGTTTGGACAGCATAGGGTGTTTCGTCTTTTATTATGCTCACATGCGGGATTGCGCGGACGGATGCCCGCAAAGCAAATTGGACAGGTAAATCCAAAACAGCCAGAATCGAAGACGAAAACAGAAAAACCGAGCAATCTGAACCCCCTGTGTCCAAGCCACCGTTACCCGTTGAGCGCCTGGGCGCTGCGGTATTCCTCTTCCTTTTTCATCGGAGTCTTGTATTTGTTCTTCGCATGTGGCCGTCGTTCGTTATAGAAGGCGATATACTGCTCCACAGCCGATCTGAACTCCTGTTCAGATCGGTATTTTGTCCGATATAGCTCTTCCCGCTTCAGGCTGGAGAAAAAGGACTCCATAACAGAGTTATCGTAGGGAACACGGACCCGGGAAAAAGATTGGATCACGCCGGCGGAATGCAGACAGGAGCAGAACGCCTTTGAAGCGTAGTTGCTCCCTCGGTCTGTATGAAAAGTGAGCGGTCCGGAAGGCTGGCGTCCCGCGTAGGCTTGTTGAAACGTACTCCGGGCGAGCTGTGTACTGTTACGGTTTCCGATTCGATAGCCGATCACCCGCCGGGAAAACAGGTCCAAGATCGCACAGATGTAATAGGTTTTCTCTTTGACCCGGAAGCAGGTCACGTCGCTTACCCATACTTCATTAGGACGGGAGACGTCAAATTGCTGGTTCAGGTGGTTTTGATATCGCCGCTTCTCACGGTCATACAGGGCCTTCGCATCCTGGCGTATGCTCATGAGCCCCATGTCACGCATGAGTTCCCGGACCATTTCTTTGGATATCCGTGTGCCACTGTCCCGCATTACCGCGCAGATCTTCGCCGCACCGAATACCTGATGGCTGTCATCATAGATCCTCTGGATATCCTCCCGTAGGTCTTCCCGGCGCATAGCATACCAAGTATTCGAACGCTTATTGCGGAGAATGTAGTTATAGAACGTGCCTCGGGGCACATCCAGAGCTTCGCAGAGCATATGGACGCTGTATTGCCCGTACAACGCCTCCAAAGCGGGAAGTTTCACATCCAAAGGGTCCGCAGCTGTACATCCGACCTTTTTCAATATCTCAATGATACCCTCCAATCTGGTGACCCTGCGCTTGAGGTCACGGAGGGCTTTTACCGGGTCCTCCCTATCTGTGGAGACAACGGCTTGGTTTTTCAGCCAGGCATAGATCGTACTGCGGGGGACGCCGGTATCAGCGGCAATATCAGCAACACGCTGCCCGGATTGTCGGCGGGCAAGGATTGCCGCTTTCAGCTCTTTCGTGTACCTGCTATCCATTGCATGAAGCTCCTTTCAAGACAAGAATGTAAACGTGGAAATGTAATCAGGTAAACAAATAATTGACAGCGCGCTTCTCCTGAGATATACTTTCCTTAGAAGGGAGATAAAGCCATGTATGAACTGAACGACTTGTTTGATAAAAGAAGCGTGGTTGCCGCTAGGCTTGAAAAAGCAATTGCCGAGCAAGGATACACGAAATCGCGTTTCTGCAAGGCCAGCGGGATCTCCAGGCCGACTTTGGATAAAATCTTGTCAATCAATCTCAACTCCAAGACAAACTTTGATAAACACATGGAAAAAATCCTGACCTGCTTGTCCATGACGCCGGACATGTTGTTAGGCAGTGCTCGGCAGGTATACTCCCGCGCCAGGGAGATCCGTAGCATTCTGAACATTCAGGAGGAGGATATTGCAGAAGCGGCATCGATCTCTGTTGACCGTCTGAAGAAGATTGAGGAAGGTAATACTGCGACGCTTGCAGAACTGAGGGATATTGCCGCTTATTTCGGAGTAAGCACCTGCTGCATTGACAATACTTATTTCTTTCATCCCCAGGTTTCGCGAAATGGTATACTGCTGGAAATCTACCATAATAACGATGATCGCGTCATAAGCGGATTCTGGGGCCACGTTGGGCTGCTGCCGGTCAACGATGATAAATACTATTGGTATCCTATCACAAAAACGACCTATCAGCAGGTAATGGAACAGCTGGGTTATGAACGAATCGTCATCCCATGCATGGACAATAAGCTTCTCTATGTCAACCCTCATAATATCAAAAGTATAGTTTTACTTGATGATGATTGTGATGCCCCGGGTTTTGCGAATTGGGATCCGGCGGTTGGTGAGGGAGAGATCCCGCTGGTGGTCTATGAGGCGTTAGATGACTATATGTATTACACTGAACTTAACGAAGTGCCCCCTGCGGAGGAAATGTCTCCCCGGTTCGTTCGGTTGATAAAACGATATACAGAAGACAAAAAATGGCAGTCTGACGAAATTGATGCATTGACCAATCAGATCACCGTACACTATACGGATGGCAATACACTGGTAAATAATATTGATTTCAACTTGGATAATATGGTTATTGACGAAATAAAATGGGTATATGAGATTGGAGAACACCTGCCGGAGCACAAATTCGTTTTTTTCTTCGATCACAATGAAGCGATGACCTATATTAACACAGATCAGATTACCCACATCGAGCTGCCGCTTGTCCAGGTTGAACAGGCGATACACACGATGATCGAAGAAATGCTTGCGGAAGCTGAAGAATAACAATGCTGCGCTGACGAGGAGGCGAGCATGGACAAGCTGACGGTTTTGCGGGAATATTTCGGCTATACCGAATTTCACCCCGGACAGGAGAAGCTGATCGACACGATCATGGCCGGACGGGATGCCTTTGGCATCATGCCCACCGGCGGGGGCAAGAGTCTGTGCTACCAGGTCCCGGCCATGCTGCTGCCCGGGGTGACCCTGGTGGTGTCCCCCCTCATCTCTCTTATGCACGATCAGGTCCTGGCCCTCAAGAAGGCGGGGGTTCCTGCGGCGTATGTCAACAGCACCCTTTCCGGGGAACAGATGCGCACCGTGTTCGCGAATATCCGGGCAGGAAAGTACAAGCTCGTCTATGTTGCGCCGGAGCGTCTGGAGACGGAGGGTTTTCTTCGCCTGGCTGGGGAGTTGGAAGTAAACCTGCTGGCGGTGGACGAGGCCCACTGCATCTCCCAATGGGGGCAGGACTTCCGCCCCAGTTATCTGAAGATCCCCGCGTTTATCCGCTCTCTGCGGCGGCGCCCTGTGGTGGCCGCCTTTACCGCTACGGCCACGGAGGCGGTGCGGGAGGACGTGGTGAGGCTTCTGGAGCTGCGCGACCCCCTGCTGGAGATCACGGGCTTCGACCGCCCCAACCTCCGCTTCGTAGTATACAGCGGCGGGAAGAAAGACGCTGAGCTGCTGCGCCTGCTGGGCGAGCGGAGGGAGCGGAGCGGCATCATCTACTGCGCCACCCGGAAGCGGGTGGAAAGCGTCTGTGAGACCCTGTGCGCCAGAGGCATCCCGGCGACGCGCTACCACGCGGGCCTGCCGGAGGAGGAACGGCGTCAGGACCAGGAGGACTTCGTCTATGACCGGAAACCGGTGATGGTCGCCACCAACGCCTTCGGCATGGGTATCGACAAATCCAACGTGCGCTATGTGATCCACTACAACATGCCCCAGAGCCTGGAGGCCTACTACCAGGAGGCGGGCCGGGCCGGGCGGGATGGGGAGCCGGCGGACTGCATCCTGCTCTACTCCGCCGGGGACGTGAGCACCGCCCGGTATCTCATTGAGCACGGGGAGGAAAACCAGGCCCTTTCCCCGGAAGCTCAGCGCCAGCTGCTGGCCATGGACCTACGGCGGCTGGAAATCATGGTGGGATATTGCAAGACCCGGAGCTGTCTCCGGGGATACATCCTGGACTATTTCGGCCAGAGCCATCCGGAGACCTGCGGGAACTGCTCCAACTGTGAGGCGGACTATGAGACGGTGGACATTACAAGAGAGGCGCAGATGATCTTCTCCTGCATTAAACGCATCTATACCAAGCTGGGGTATTACGTCGGGCCTGTCCTGGTGGTCCGCACGCTCCGGGGCAGCGAAGAGAAACGGGTCATGGAATTGGGCCTGAACAGACTATCTACCTATGGTCTCATGAAGGCGGTCCCAAGGGACAAAGTGAATACATACCTTGAGGCGCTGGAGCGGGCAGGGTATCTATGCACAGAACCGGCATACCGCACCCTGCGCCAGACCGAGAAAGCCGATCGGGTCCTGTACAACGGTCAGGCGGTCAGCATAGAGATGAAGCGGGAAGAAAGCAAAAAGCAGACCCGCAGCGCCTCATATACGGTGGGCTCGTCCCAGCCGGACGCCTCGGTCTTTGAAGCCCTCCGGGCACTGCGTCGGGAGATCGCGGACAGGGAGGGCGTTGCGGCCTACATGGTCTTCTCCGACGCTACCCTGCGGGATATGGCGGCAAAACTGCCTCAGAACGAATGGGAGCTGTTGAATGTTTCCGGTGTGGGGGAGTACAAGCTGAAGAAGTATGGTAAAGCCTTTTTAGATAAACTGTCGGAGTTTGCTTGAGAAGGAGCGGGCAATGGATCATATAGAGAAACTGAGGATCGCATATAAGAAACTCAAATCAAGCGTTTTCTTTGACAAAACTCTCCTTCCTCTGCGGGACCAGCTTGTTTTATATGAAGACCGGCTTGAGAATCAGTTAACTGAATTGGAGTTGGCGCTCTTTCGCGGAGAAGGTTGGGAAGAAACCGAGAGACGAATCCTTGAGTCAATTGAGGTGCTGATATATCCCAAAAAACTCACGCCTGTTGAAGAGGACTTGGCCATCTTCAACAGCGACAGTATGCCGATCCAGATGGAAAAGCCGCAGTACTTTATTGAGATGTTGCCGGAAGGGCACATTCTTGGCGCGCTATGGGTACTGGAATTCGGAGTCAAGCTGGATCAGAATGCGGGCGAGACAACGGACATATATGAGGGAATGTATCCGCATTCCTATGGCAACCGGCTGAAAAAGGACCTAATCAATCGGGAGACCGGCACTTATACCTATGCCCCGGGCTTGTTTGAGCCGTATTTCTCCCAATATCAAAGTTGGCGCGACCATGCACTGGACTATGCAAAGGAACGGCTGAACGACAAGCAGGATGCCCTGATCCTGACACTGGATTTTCAGAGCTTTTATTATAGTGTGGACATTCAGAAATCTATGGTAGACGGGTTTATGTCTCTCTTTAACGAACTGGCTGAGTGGGACCGCACTTGGCTTAGCCGCTTGAACCATTTCATTTATCATGTGATAGAGCGCTATTCCCAGAGACTTCGGAGCGTTCATATCGACGAGAAGACTCTAAAACTGGGAGAGCGTAACATTTTACCGATAGGCTTCCTGCCCTCCAACATCCTATCAAATGTTGTTCTTACGACTTTTGATAAGGCCGTGATTCAAAAATGGAATCCCGTCTATTATGGCAGATATGTAGATGATATTATCATCGTTGATAAGGTGGAGACCAATAGCGAAGTATATCAACTGGCCAGGGCTACTGAACCGGAAAAACGGCTGACTGCCGATGAACTGATGAAGCGGTTCCTCTGTGATGCAGGGGTCCTGAGGCGAGAACGAGACCGGAAAACCGAGAAGAATAAAGTGCGGTATCGCTACCATATCTCCAAAGATACGCTCAAATGCGGAGACAGCGATGTAACGATTCAGGATCAGAAAGTCAAGCTGTTCTATTTTCAATCCGGAGCGACCAAGGCGCTGCTTACCTGCTTTCAAAGCAAAATCCGGGATAACGTCAGTGAATTCAGGCTTCTGCCCGATCTGGACACGATCATCAAAGGCCATGATTACAGTGAAATCTTTCAGCTCAAGAACGAGGACAGCATAAACAAACTCAGAAGTGTGACGGGGATCGAACTGAATAAGTTTGCTTTATCCAAATTCCTCGGTAAATACCGCAAGGTTGGGGGCTTGATCGAGAGCAGGGAAGAGAATTCCTTTGCGGAAGATGCGCTGATGATTTTTGATGAGCGGACACTTATTGAAAACTATGCAGCGTGGGAGCGCCTGCTTGAGATATTTGTTGTGAATCACAGGCTGGATGTTGTCGAAAAACTGGCGCTCCGGATCATTTCCGCCATTGATCGATATACGGTGCCCAAGGGAATTTGCGCGGTAGAAACAAAAACGCATAAAGCAATGCTGGATACGTTTCACGCAGCGCTTTGCAGGACGCTTGCGCTGGTGTGGGGAGCAGAATGCGGCCGCCTGATCGATCGGGTCTATGAAGAGATCAAGAATATCCTGAAAGATGCGGGTGAAGGGGTAGTTCGCTACGCACCTAATTCTGCGCTGATGTTTATGCCAAACCAAATGAATACTGCGCGCAAAGCATATTGCCGGACAAGAATGGTGAACAAATACGTTCTGCCGTTGGCAATAGACTGTGTATTGGATAAATTGCCGCTTACGGATGCAGAGGATGTAGAACTTTGCTCCGTGACCCGTGTTCGCCGGATGATCAACGTGTATTGGTATGAGCGAAGCACGTTGTATCGGTACTATCCGTACATGTTTTTGCCGCAGGATATCTCTTTTGCAATAGTCTATGCAGCGATATTCGCGGGAAAGGAATTACCTCAGCCGGATGAACTGGTAAAACAGGTCCGCGAAACATTCGTCCGGTTGAATTATCCTCTGGCGGATGAAAATCGCGCTGTCTTTGAACTAGACAATATCAAATCAGGAATTATTGAAAAACTCCAGGCACAGAGTAACGAAAAAAGAAAATACTTTGCTACTTATGTTGACAGCGGGAAAGGGGCAGATAAAACAAAACTACGAGTTGCTATCGGAAACGCAGCGCTAAAGATGGATGATTTCCGCGCTGTTCTTGATGGGAAACCTAACCGAAGCTACTTGCGTTATTCTGATTTACGAAGCATGATTGATACGGCTATCATTGAAAAGGTCGACCTGCTCGTGCTTCCAGAGAGTTATGTTCCTTTGGAGTGGATACCGACCTTGTCCAGAGTCTGCGCCAACAACCATTTAGCGTTAGTCACCGGGGTCGAACATACGGTTGCCCCTGGAACGGGCTTCCAAAAGGGAAAGGTTTATAATCTTACCGCGATCATCCTGCCCTACGAAAAAAACGGGAATACCTTTTCCCATGTGGCCTTTCATCATAAAGTTGAGTATTCTCCGAAAGAGCTGGAGCTCATCAAAGGATACCGGTATATGCCCCAAATGGGAAAGTCCTACCAACTGTTTTGCTGGAAGGACGTTTGGTTCCCCGTTTACTGCTGTTATGAGCTGACCTCGATTCGGGACCGGTCTGTGTTTCAGACCTATGCAGATCTCGTTGTCGCAGTAGAGTGGAATCAGGATGTACCGTACTTTGGAAATATCGTGGAATCCTTGGTCCGTGATTTACACTGTTACTGCATCCAAGCAAATTCCTCTGACTATGGAGACAGCCGCGTGATGCGTCCTGTAGATACGGTGCGAAGGGACGTTATCAAGACAAAGGGAGGACGGAATACTTGCATCCTGTGGGAGGAAATCGACATTAAAGCGTTGAGGGGTTTTCAGGTCAAGTCCCTGGAGATGCAGGGTAAAGACAAATCATTTAAACAAACGCCACCGGACTTTGATCAGGATATCCTTGCTGCGAAACGTAATGGAACACTGAAAGACTTGATTAAAGATACCTTTGAAAAGTGACCTCAGCAGAGCCTCATGGCAGATTGCTTTGGAAGCGCAATCTGGGATCATAGGTTTATTTGAAGATACGCTTAATGGCAGATTGCAAACCATAACACGATCAGGATGGCAACAGCAGGAACGAATATGACGATTGAGCAAGTGCTGGCGTATGAGGAATATCAGATCTTTGACCGAAAGAGCATCATTATCACTGTCACATTTCTTTCGGACACCATCTGCGCTTTTGCAAATGCAGACGGTGGGACAATTGCTATCGGCATTACAGATAAAACGAAACAGATCGAAGGCGATGACGGGTATACGTCGAATTCGTCCGCACCGAAGTTGTGGTCAACGCCGTCACGCACCGTGATTATAATTGAAACAAAACACATAATAATATAGGGAAAGCCCGGTGCTCTTGGCATTTTTATATATGATACTAGCTACAGGCAATATGACACCCATCACGGGAATAGTGACTCATCGTGGCAGCCATATACTGTTTGTTTTTCCTTAGGGCTGAGAGTAGAATCGTGATTACAGAGGGATAGTCCCGTCTATGTTATTCAGGAGTTGATCGCATGGAATACAATCTTGGTTTAGATTTCTCAAATAGCGACAGCGTAAAAGAATGGCTGACAAACACACACGAAAAGTTCTTCTTTGAGATGAAGAAATCGACCAGCGCTTTGCCCAATGATTTCTGGCCCAGTTACTCCTCTTTTGCCAATACGAGCGGTGGTTGGATTATCTTGGGCGTTATAGAGGCTCTGCCCCATAACAAGATTTTTGGTGTATCAAATCCAGATAGCATTATTATGAACCTGTGGAACTTATTGTCGAACCCGCAAAAGGTGAGCTGCCGCTGTGTTGAGAACACAGATGTACACACATTTACAATCGATGGACATGATGTAATTGTAATTTTTGTCCATGAAGCGCCGGAGAAAATGAAACCGGTTTATATTAACGGAAGTGTTGAGAACACCTATATCAGAACAGGAGATGGTGACCGCAAAGCAACACGCGATGAACTCAAAGCACTCCTGCGAAATGCCAATCCAGTGCAGGACAGTCTTGCAGCTGAAAAATTCACACTGAATGATCTGGATTCTGATTCGCTTCTTTCATTTAAAGAACGTGTCAGCAAGCGTAATCCACGAGCAAAATATCTGGATATGACCAATGAACGATTTCTTACTGAAGTCGGCGCAGCTTATCATGACAGGGATACAGGTACATTTTTGATAAAAAGAGGAACTCTTTTATTCCTGGGGAAGGTGAACGCTATCAAGGAATTGTTCCCTCATTATCATGTAGACTATTTTAATCGCCGCGGGAACAACGATCGCTGGATTGATCGTGTTACGGATGATGAACCTGGCAGTTACGAAATGAATATCTACAATTTCTTTTCGATTGTATATGAAAAAATGCGAACTATGTTACAAGAGGCTTTTGCCCTTGACAGCGAACAGTTTCGTCTGCCAATCTCAGATTTTGACGAAACACTACGAGAATGTATCGTGAATTGTCTGGCTCACGCTGACTATGTTCAAGGATACCCCTCTGTCAAAATAGAAGCGTATGATGGCTGGTTTCGTTTCATCAATCCCGGAAAAATGCTGGTTTCTACTGAACAGTTTATTACCGGGGGAGACTCTCGTCCCAGAAACGAGATTATCATGAAGATGTTCCGCTTGCTTGGAGCATCAGAGAGGCAAGGCTTTGGTGGCCCATTGATTTTTAAGTCTGCAATGGAAAACCGCTTCCGAAGCCCTGAAATTGAAACCAATATTGAAAGCACCGAACTCAGAGTGTGGAATATTGATCTTGCGGATTCTTACCCCGATCTTCAAGAGCTTGAGAAAAATATACTCCGCATCATACTGAAAAGTTCTGGCTCTCTCTCTGTTAAGGAGATCGTATCGGTTTCTGGAGAAACAGATTATAAAGTCCGCAAAGCAATAGGGGCTCTTGTTGAAGCGGGACTTTTGGTTAAAAGCGGAAACGGTCCATCGACGAAATATGGATTAGTAATGGGGAGCGGAGAACTCCTCACAAAGTTGCAACTGATAGTTGCTAACTATAGAAAGTTCGTCCATGGTCAATAATGCTAAGTCTATCTTTTGACCATCTTCTGATTATCGTCTGCATTCACTTACTTGCGGCCCGGAAGTCTAGTGTTTTCAAGGCTTCGCACCATGCAGCTATCTTTTGACTATCTTTTGAACGGCCTTTTATACCCTTTTTGGTAACAGCGAGCTTAACCGACGCATTTGAAAACGCGCATCTATTGAACGGTTGAAAAAGCTAGTTGAAGTGGAGCACTCATAGTCAAGCGATGGTGAAAGCTGGACTTGAAATGATACTATAAGAGAAGACGGTGAACGAACTTCGCAAATCGTTGCAGCACAAGGCTTTTCTCAAAATAGGTGTTTTGCACGATTGCTCCAAGCCAAAAGCCGTCCGAATGGGCGGCTTTTGGCTTGGCCAGAAACAGAAAACAGGAACCCGAGGCACTCGGAGAGTGCCGGGCGGACGCGCCGAGCGCCGCCGGGGGCGGAAACAGCGAGGGGCGGCCGGCGCAGCGGTCGAAAAGCGCAAGGGGAACGCGCACGTCCCAGCGTGGGGCCCTCGCGCACGGAATGGGGCGTCTCCCGCAGCGATTTTCGGGCACCGCAAGAGGGCCGCGAAGCGGTTCAAGTCCTTCTGCCCCTGCCAGGCAAAAAGCACTTGCGAAAGCAAGTGCTTTTTGCAATGAAGCGTTCCGCCTGCGCGGAACGTGAAGCGTCCTTCGGACGTGAAGCCGCGCTTCGCGC
>JAEEGL014930035.1_pt1 | contig 10828 bp, 7 predicted proteins | sample 9134231 | NCBI WGS metagenome assembly JAEEGL01 (sample SAMN16246548, study PRJNA631951) | gut metagenome | biome: gut microbiome; feature: rumen; material: fiber-attached | host: Bos | place: Iran: Karaj | collected 2018-10
CCTTGTTATTACCGAGATAATATGCCTTGAACGGACTGTTTGCATCTGCCACTTCAACCTTTGAGGTGGGGTTGATGCTCTTGTCTTTGCATGTGTATGTAAGAGTATCTCTTCTTGTGTTGCCGTTAAGAAGTTCAACAGGCTTCTTACTTGGTGTAAGAGATGCGTTTCCTCTTGTTACCTTGAAGCTGAAAGTTACGGTGCAAGTGCCGATAGTTTCCTTTTCGGTTTCTTCATCATAACCGCTGATATATTTATACGTAACATCACACTTATATGTGCCGGGTTCAAGGTTTTTGTCAGCATTCTCAGCCTTACCGATCACAAACTGATCGACAAGACCATGTTCAGCATATGCCATCAGGTAACTGTTGTAATCTACTTTTTTACCCTTTTCAATCCTGTAGAATTCCAGTGCAACAGCTTCAAAAGTATCCGTGTTATAGCAGGAATACAGGTTTTTGAACTTCACGGAAACATTCGCAAAAGAAGTATCCTTTAATACATCTACACTTCCCTTTACAGTAGCACTGCCGGTAACCTTTGTTTTTGTGTCGCCAAGAACTGTCAGCTTGCAGGTAGCGTTCTTAAACTCTTTAAGATTCACACCTTCAGGCATGTAAATAGGCTGAAGTGCCTTAACCCTGATTTCAATAGTCTTTCCCTTAGCGCTTCGAATCATTTCACCAGGTATATTAATTCTTCCTTTAAAATAAGCCGGTACGTGCTCTACTAATGAACCTCCTACAAGAATATCATAGCTGACATTGTAATATGTCGGATGATAACTGCTGGTGCTGTATAACAAATCGAATGAGCTGTCAATATAAGGATTCAGAGTTGCTTTTGTCACAGAAAGCTTCGGTGTGACGCTGGAAGACTTTATAGTTACTGTCTTCGTAACGCTAACCTCCTTAGATACTGTTCCATCAGGTCCTCTGAAGTCATAGATACATGAGCAGTTGATCAGAACTTTTTTGCCTGCCAGCCCTGCTCTCAACAGATCGTATGGTTCATCCTCAATGATAGCGACAGAATCATCAGACAGATATTTTATGTAAAATTTTTCCGTAACATTCCGCTTTTCACTATCTGCAGTATATATATTAATGTCGGGATCCGGTGATCCTAAGTTCTTTGAGCTAAAGGTCAGATTCATGGATGATCCGTAATTCATGGCATCTATAGCACCCTTTGTGCTCACCGATAAGGATCCTTTACCCGCATTCTTTACACTGACAGTCTTTACGGTAAGCGTTGTTGCACTTGCTTTGGAATCCATTCTATTTCGATCATTAGATAAGTAAAGCTTTACCTTATAGGTCTGACCGGGAAGAGTTTTTTCGTTGCAATCCAGGTACAGGTACCACATGCCGGCATTATAATCAAATTCTGCTGTCAGATTATCGTTCGCTACTTTACCTTTGGAATCCAGAACCTCTGCTTTAGGTACAGAGCCCCCTATTTCCTCCAGTGGATCATCTACTATCCTGAAGTTAAAGAAAGCATAATCCACATCATAATAGTCATACCCTACATAAGGATTAACAGTCTTGATTGTAGCTCCGATAGTTTTTATCTTTGGCAGCACAGTCTTAACCGTGTAAGGAATTTCAGCCTCAAAATAGTTATCGCCAGGCAAACGCCAGATATCATCGTCAGCATAAACCTTGACCGGTATCTTTCCATTCTTCACAGAAGTGCTCAGACTGGGGTTGATCAATATCTTGTTGCCTTCTCCCGGCACCCAGGTAATTTCTATTCCATCAGGAACTGTCCTGACCGGATCCAATACAAATTCGCTGCCCACAACTCCATAACCTTCGATAGATGGAGTGTATGGAACACCGGTATCTGCAAGATATGGATTAAGCTGCAGCTTCTGAATCTTTGCCGTTGGATAGGATCGCTTAATGTTGATCGTCAGGTTATCCTTCGTTGTGTATGTACCATCTGATCCATCACTATTGACGTAAGTAAATACAATCTTAGAGCTGTATTTGTTCTTCTCTATGATCTTATTGATCTCAGCTGCACCATACTTTTCAATTAAACCTTCGCCGGTGTTGACTGCAATCAGATCGCCATCGAGAGCGCTTAACGAAAAGTACTCATTTAATTCTTCATTTTCGAATTTTACATTTTTGATAAAACTTCCAATTCCGAATGATTTTTCCAATAGTTCGGAATTGTCTTTTTCGAAGTCAGCCTTTATTACATAGGATAAATTATTGCTGCTGCGGAAAAGCTCCATATTCATGCTCGTTTGAGTAAGCTCAATTTCTATGTCCTCAGAAGCATCATCTTCTATAGCAACATACTGAACCCTGCACTGATCCTTAGGATTTGCATCCGTATATGAGCCTTTCATGGCATTTTGGTATTCAACTTCTATAAAGAATACCATTGACTCAGTCAGCGAAGAACAATCTATCCTCATGACATTCATGGATGAGCTTTCAACCGTATAATCCAGTACACCTTCCGGAATCACTGTTCCATCAGCGTAAAAAAGTCTCCATACAAGCCTGGATTTATTAAAATACGCGTATTCCGGAGTATAGCCATCTTCGGTTATGGTAGCGTATATTACAGTGTCCTTCTTCGTCACTACTATCTCATGCTGATCAAGAGAGATGGTCTCGATGAACTCATCCTCGTCTATGTCATAGTAGCCCTGCATTTCATCTTCGTCGATCTCTTCAACATCTTCGATGATAACTTCATCTTCTGCCGAGATCTCATCTTCCTCAGCTTCTTCATCCTCAGAAGTATCAGCATCAGCCGGCAGCTGTTCATCTTCAGGCTCTGCATCCTCTTCTTCAGCATCTGCTGCGACATTTTCATCCAAGGCATCAGCCTCTTCAGATAATACCTCTTCACCTGCTTCAGTCAGAATTGTATCAGAAAGAGTTTCCAATTCATCTCCGGCCTCAGCAGCCTCTGAAATAACAGCAGCATCTACCCCATTGGGCACTGCCATATCTGCCAGAGGATTGTCGCTGGCGCATACGGTAAAAGACATGCACCAGAACATAAGGTAGGCAGACAGACCCAGCCTGGTAAATCGTTTCAAGAATTTCTTTTCCAGCATTAAATCACCTCCGATTCCCTGATCGTTCAGTCAAAAATCGCAAACCTGTACTCATTAATTTTAACATTTATTACAGCTTCCATTTAGAAAAAGAAAATAAAATTTCAACCTCAGAACTCCAGCTCATATACCTTACAGCTGCCATCTGCATTGTAATCCATCCGATAATGATCAAGGCCCACACCATCTAAATAGAACAGCTTTCCAAACACTGAATCTGAAACCTGCGTTGTCATGACAGATACAACCGGGTATTCCATGTCATAATCCAGGAAGACTGTAAGAGTCTTATCGCTATTATCAGCTCCTGAAATATCCATGTCATAAGTTTTAACCCCGCCATACTCCCTGACTATCACATCTCTTACAGGATAAGGCTGCACGGCACTTTCATCGTCAGCATTGTCCCCTTTGGTCCTGGTGTAAGCTTTATACCCATCTTCAGACTCTTCGAAATAGAGCTCGGTTTCTTTGCCGTCCGCATAGAAACGCCATCCGCTCTTACCGTCATTGGGCTTATACTCATTCTGATTAAACAGCACTGCGAAGTCTTTATCTCCGTCTTCCTTCTCATTCCAGAATCCGAATTTTGAAAACCACCCGCAGATTCCGTACATATCCGGAGTGATCAGGCACATCACGGGATCATCTGTTTCAGGGAACAAAAGACCTGTCAGCATATCCGCGGCATCTGCTCCAGCACCCCGCTGCTGCAAAAGTTCTTTTGCCGAATCCTCGTCCATGGAAAGGGCTTCAAGCATAAGATCCAGGGTCGTACTGTCATTGCCGAACTGCGAAAGCATCTCGTCCGTTGCCTTGTCTCCGGATCCTGACACCATTCTGAGTATATTCGAAGAGAGAACCTCATCATCGGTTGAAAGCGCACGTCCTACCCAGAACACTCTCATTCCGTTCTGGGAACCGCCGTCGAAGATGGTCCTTCTCTTTGCCTTTTGCTCGTAGAAGTAACCATAGTCCCACCAAGATGCGATTATGGTGTTCTCGGGAGTGTTATCTCTGATGTATGTGATGGAATCACCCATGCCCTGATTCACAATAGGCATTGAATCGCCAAGTGATCTGTAGGTTCCGTAGATAGCCGGGAACAGCAAAAGAGCTGCCACCATGCCCGCAAATATCTTCCAGTCCATCATCTTCTTTGTGCTCATGAGCTCTGCAAGTTTTCCGGCAAACACACCTGCAAGGATTGATACAGGAAGTGCAAACAGAACGATGAATCTAAAGCTTCTTAAAGCAAGAACTGAGGATACCAGGAACCATACAACCATCAGAACATAGTCAAATCTGACTTTCTTTTTCACAAGCGCAACGACCATTGTCACTGCGCTGCAAAGAGCTGTCAGGAACGGAATGCTTCCTCCCACAGCATTGATGATACCTATATCAGAGTCCGACAGAACCTTCATCTGGAATAAACCCGTGAAGCCGCCTGCCCAGAGCGCCGGCTTTCTCATCTCCGATACTGATACATAGGCATCAGGGAAAAGAGATCCCGACGAGCCTGCAAATACCGAACCTGCGAAGCCGATAACGCTCTTGAAGATTCCTGGGTTCATAACAACGATAAACAGCATCATTCCGAGAAGGACTATCGGAGATGCGAGATTTCTTTTGACGTTAAAGTCCTTGTCCTTCCTGCCCTTTATAAGGATGGCTACGAAGAAAATCACAAGTGCAGCTCCGAATATGCCAACATAAAGGGAATATACATTCCATGCTCTATACAGAATGAAGATGCTGAGAGCAAAAAGAACTCCGTAGATAACCTGCTTAACTCTGAGCGCCGTGGCCTTTCCGCTGCCTTTGCCGCTTTCATTATCTCCAGTCAGACTCTCCACAAACAAAAGCCCGAAGCACAGCATAAAGCAGGATGAAAAAGAAATCAGCATATCAGTGTCGTAGAAACCGGGCACTGTATGAATGAAATAGCCGTAGTTAACCGCCGCAATGATCGATGCGATAACTGCCGCAAATCCTCCCGCCATCTTCTCCGCCAGGACAAACACAGGAATGACAACAAGCGCTGACAAAACCGCACCCATCATGTAGATGATCTGATAGAGCGAGAACGATGCGCCAAATCCGTTCAGGAAATTGTACAAAAATACAGCAATATTGGCCATCAATGGGCTGTAGTCCGCTGCGCTTCTTCCATACGGCGCATAGCTCAGATAGTCCCAGTTCTCATTATCCCGAACAGCCTCACCCGGCTGTCCGTAGTCTATGATGTCCTCTGTCATCCGGAGGTGGTAATAAGAGTCCATCTCAGTGAGGTATGGCAGCTCCTCCTCAGGGTCATAGTAGTACTCCCCTCTGAGTTCCTCCACGGCCTTTCCTGCCATTACTCTGGCAAAAATGGAAAGTCCCATGATTATGGCAATCAGCACGACATATATGATGATCTTTTTTGATTCTGTCTTTTTCATGTAAATCACTCCGCTTCTGATTTCTTTTCTTTATTTCTGTCATTCTCTTTTAAAGCTTCATCCGATACCAGCCTGTTGAACCTGTCCTCAAGGCTTGAAAATCTCAGGGACTGAATGAAGCAGTGCCCCAGCAAAAAGAAAATGATGATCAGAAATACCAGATTTATGGGGGATTGTATCCCTATGAGCTCCGCAAGGCCGATGGCAATCTGCGGGAATATGCTAAGCACAACAAACAGTGCAGAAAGTATGATCCAGAAAGTCGTGTCATAGATCTGGACCTTTGCCTTACGAAGGCTCCGCACTACAAACAAAAAGCTCAAAAGCGATGATACAAAAAGTATTACTCTCAGTACAACCGGCATAATTATCTCCTTTATCTAAACCACTGGACCAGCAATATGGACGTGCACATTCTGAACATATAGCGGATGCTCTCTGTCACATCAAGATAGCTCTTCCCGTGTTTTCTCTCATGCATGATTACCGGAATCTCCGATACCTTCATGCCCTGCTTCATGACATAGGCCAGTGTATCCGGTTCCGGCGAATACTGGATGGAGTTCATGAAAAGTTCCATTACTTTCCTGTCATACATCCTCATACCCGATGTGGGGTCTGTGATCTTCTTTCCCGTTGTAAGTCTTATGCAAAAAGAGATCATGCTCCTTCCCACGGATTTAAGCGCTCCACCACCACCGGACTCAAGGTATCTGGATCCTATAGTGATGTTATTGCCCTTTTCCCGTGCCTTGCTAAGCATCTTCTCAACTGCCTCCGGGTCATGCTGCCCGTCGCCATCAAACTGCAGTGCATAGGAATAGCCTTTATCAAGAGCATATTTCATCCCGGTCCTTATGGCAGTTGCCAGACCAAGATTGACCTTGTGCCTCACAGCATTAACCCCAAGCTCCCTGCAGATCCTTCCTGTTTCATCCCGCGATCCGTCGTCGATCACAAGAATATCCGCAAAAGAAGCGCACCTTCCAAGGCTTTCGATCACTGCTCCAATATTCTTTTCTTCATTATATGCAGGGATCATCACCAGAAGGTCTTTCATCAAATCTCCGCCTCTTAAAATCTGTTTACGATCAGGTAGTACACAGCCAGGATAAACAGTATAAGTGTATAGTCTCCGGCATCAGGCTTTCCCTGAAGCTTCTTTGTGATCATTACATCGCTGAGTACAAACCACAGCGCGAACACGAAAACGCTGGCAAAGGCAATAGGTCTTAAATCTCTGAAGACCAGGTATACCGCCGTATCTGATATAACAGCCAGCCCAAAGGCCAGTGCATTACACTTAAAGTACTGCTTCTCCATATCAAGGCTCCTGAAGAAATTCCCGCAGGACAGTCCCTGCAGAGCCCTGAACATAAGGGTTCCTCCCAATATCTCAAGTATATGTATGCTCTGCGTGTACGCAGGAAGGAAAAGACCTATCAGCGGCCTCAGCACTATGATTCCCAGGAACATAACTGCAGACATGTAGGTTGACCATCTCTTCAGCTTAAGATAGCTTCCCTTCATGTCCTTATCATCAAGGCGCTTGAGATACGGAAAGATCATGCTCTCCGCCGCGCTCATGAGCGTATATGCTGCAACTACTATGTACACAGCAAAGGTATACTGCGAAAAACTCTTATCATCAAAAAACAATTGGGCGAAAATGCTGTCTATGCCGAGGATTCCGATCCCTATCATCTCTCCCAGCATCACAAAGGATCCTCTCCTTATATTGGAAAAGATATCCTGACGGGAGAAATAAGCCTTCTCTCCTCCGGCCACAACCCGTGTGTTTCCTACCATGTAAGCGATGTTGATAAAGATATTTATCGCAGTGGTATACAGAAGAAAAGTCATCCACTTATCGCTTCCCAGGAACAAAAGTATGCCGAATCCCGCAAGCTGAAGCACATCGTAAAGAACCAGCAGCGCCCCATCCACTGTGAATCTTGCGGAGAACTTATCCAACGTAGAAAAGTAATGCCTGAGGTTTGTGAACAAAAGGTTCACTATAACAAACAAAACAGGCGTAAATTCAAAGTAATTCCCTGAGGCAAAACACCAAATAAGGTATATGCCAAAAAGAACTACCTGAAAGCCAAGTTCCATCAGACAAAGCGAAGCTGTATAAGCCTTAAACCTGCCCGCTGGAAGATCCCTGTAATCAGTATCACCAAACCGCAGAGCTATACCATTGATAAAGCCCAGGTGAAACAGGCTGGCAAAGCCTATATACAGCGTATAAGTCCGATATCCCGCATAGGTCTCAAAGCTCACAAACTTCGGCAGCACAAAGCCGATGGTTATGGCAGTGAGAAGCGTCAGAATATTGGAAGTTACTACCCACACTATGTTTTTCTTTTTTATGATAGTATCGTTTTCAGCCATTATCAAAGCATCTCAAATAGTTTCCTTGCGGATTCTTTCCAGGAATACTTCAAAAGAAATCTCTCTCTTTCAACCCCGGATACCGGAATCAGCGGAATCTCTATATTTTCATATTTATGAGGATCAACATACCCTGCTATATCCCCGTAAATCTCACGTAGGCAAGGAATATCAGATAAAACCAGAGCTGATGCGCCTGAAGCCAGAGCTTCCATAGGCGGTATCCCAAATCCCTCATAGAAGGACGGAAAAAGAAACGCTCTGCAGCTCTTCATCAGAGCCTTTGCCTCTTCGTCACTAATGTATCCTGTCAGAATGACATTGTCAGTGAGCTTGCCCAAATCAGGCTTTCCTGCAATCTTCCCGGCAACAACAAATCTATCAGTCGGATGCTGCTCCGCTGCCTTAATCACCCACTTGAAGTTCTTGCTGTCTGCGCCTGACGCAAGGGAAAAGAAATATTCACCCGCCTTAACACCGACTTTCTCAAGAATATTCTCATCCTCACAGATCTCATTCATATGCTGCCATGCATTTCCGATAACAGTGATCCTGTGAGGTCTTACTCTGTAAACCCTCATGATCTCAGACTTGGAGAACTCGGACACCGTCACGATCCGCATATCTGATCTGACAATGCTTCTGTAGATCGCAGTCCATATCATCCTTGTTACAAGCATTTTCAGTGAGCCTGAAAAGAACCGGGGATTAACCTTAAGACTTATGTCATGAAGTACAACAATCCCCTTCCTGTAAAAGAAAGGCACAGCGTTCTCGAGAAAAATGCCCTGAGCTTTATGCTCCTTAAGGTAGCGGGCAAGGTCTGTCTGTTCCCAGATATAGCCTTTACGCTTTCCGTATTTAACAACTTCAATACTTTTAAACCCGAAAGGCACTTCGCATCCTTCAGGAACCAGCATCTGAAGCATTCCCTTTGGCGCGATCTCATCCAGCTCTTTTACAATATTCATTGCAAAGCGCTGAATCCCGGTCATCCTTCGCGTAAAAAATATCCCATCGATCACGTACATGACTCACCCTCCGAATCTTTCCCAAGGATGCACCTGTACATTTCCAGGTACTGCTCCACTATCTTATCGCGGTCAAATACCTTCTCATCCACGTCGTCAAAATGCTCCGTGCCATTCTGCACATATTCCAAAAGCTTCTTCGACAGATCCGCTGCATTCCTGTTTTCATAAAACAGGCACTTTCCGGAAACCACTTCCGGCAAAGATCCACCATCGGAGCTTATAACAGGTCTTTTGTAATGACAGGCCTCGCAGGCCGCATAGCCAAAACCTTCCGTTATCGAAGGAATCACTACCAGGTCCGCCCCCGACAAAACCTTAAGAAGCTGAAGCCTTGGCAGCGAATTCCGTATCCTTATAAGGTCCTTAAGACCATTGTTCTCAATATATTCAAGAGCTCTTTTGCGTCCTCCGGCCGGATCCTTTGACAGTATCATGCAAAAGAAAACGCCGCGTCCCTTCAGTTCCTGCTTAATCTCATTTATCGCTTCAAGCAGCACGAATATCCCCTTGTTCGGGGCCGGTCTTCCAAAATAGAGAATTCCTCGCTCGCCGTCCTTTAGTCCAAACAGTTCCGAAAAAGAAATGCTCTCTTTTGCCACCTCTTCATCTGAAGGCAGATTCAGGAAGTTATATATCTTAAAGACTCTTCCACTATATCTTCCACTCTTTTTGTAGTCTCTGCCTGTGGCTTCCGATACAACATGGACGTTTTTTGCCGCCTTCATGATAAGACCTTCGTAAGCTCTGAAAGCCAGGGCCTTGAAAAAGTTCTTTTCAAACCAGAACCACTTCTCCCCCATGACTTCATGGACAGTCACGACTGAGGGTTTGTGCTCCCTGTCAGCCTGCCTTATGGACTTTATGGCAGTTGAATAAATTGTGGTGTGAACAATGTCGCACCACTTCACGTGTTCAGCTATGTCGCTTATACGGACTATTGGGTGTCCAAACATCATCTTCCAGTCGCAGTACCAGACCTCTATCCCTTCATAGTTCTTGTGGCCTGTGACTCCGCCGGAACTGCTGGTGATGACCCGTACATCATTTCCTTTTTCAATAAGCGAAAGGCAAACATCCTTATACAGCTGCTCCCCTCCGCCTATGTGCGGCGGAAAGTGAGGCACGATAAAGGTGATCTTCATACCAAAAACACAGGCTCCTGAAGCATTTAACCGCTCAAGAGCCTGTGATTCCATCAGAAGTTCAGTCCCTTTACGCTCCTTAGACATAACAGTGCTCCTCGGTGAGGTGGAGCCTCTTGTCGTTGACAACGGCTCCTGTTATCTCCAGTTTCGCTCCTCTGGCGCCCAGGCTCTTTCGGCCCTCAAGCACCAGGTGGACTTTCCTGTCTTCCGTCATATATTCCTCATAGATCTCGTCCATCGTTTCGGACGAATCCAGAACCTTTTTAAAATCTCCAATAAATGCAGGTATTATGATAGCGCCAATGCTCTGCCCCTGGAGCGGTCCGTATACGGACACGATCTCGTGAAGCAGAAGTTTTCTAAGTTCCTCCATATTTCTTTTACCCCAACATAAGAATTTTTTTTTACTGCTGTATGGCTTCTACGATAGCAGGCAGTAACTGCTTTTTTCTCGATACAACACCGGGAAGTGTCACAACTTCGCCCTCTGCGTTTAAGCCAAAGGCGCTGTTTAATGTGTGAAGTGCCTTGTTCCCCGCATAGACAACTTCCGATGACTCCTCGATGATATTGGTCAGCATGAAGAAGATCATGTCCAGACCGTCCTTTTCCGTAGCTGCCTTGAGCTGCGGTGAGACTTTCGCTTTTATCTCCTGAAGCTCCTCCGCGCTCATGGAATTGATCTGTCCGATTCCGATGGTCATGTCGTCTACG
>JAEEGL015085725.1_pt1 | contig 10828 bp, 8 predicted proteins | sample 9134231 | NCBI WGS metagenome assembly JAEEGL01 (sample SAMN16246548, study PRJNA631951) | gut metagenome | biome: gut microbiome; feature: rumen; material: fiber-attached | host: Bos | place: Iran: Karaj | collected 2018-10
ATATATGCATTGGAAATGGGATTGAAACGTTCGACAACAAATCCAAAAGCCATTGTAACCAGTAAGATCGGCAACAGCTTCAAATAAGTCTGTTTAAAAAACTCAATCATATTGAGTTTCAGCACTCTGTGATGAGTTAACGCCATAAGAATATTTCTTACCGAATATGCAATAAATATTGAAAGCGATGCGCCGATTGCACCCCACCATTTTGAGAACGGAATTGAAATAGCAACATTAAGCACGCCCATAATTGTAAAAATTATTGCTTGCAGTTTAACCTTGTTTTCAACAATAAGGGTAGTATTTGCTATCTGCATCGGAAGGTAAAACAGACTCGGCACGGTAAGCAAAACCGCACAGATATAGCTTTCGGCAAAATTCTGCTTGTGCCATATATCAATTACAAAGGATTTACCCAGCGCAATAAAACCGATTGTAAGCAATCCGGTAATAATAATTTGAAGTCTGCCGATTTTAATCATCAACGGCAGCAACTCCTGCTCTCTTTTGCCGTTTACGATTATTTTGGAAATGCGGGGCATGAACATACCGTTAATAGCGGTTGCAAACGTGTAAACATAGCCCTCAATTGTTGAAGCCAATCCAAACAGTGCGGAACCGATAGAGCCGGTAACTGAAACTGCGGTGATGATACTCGGCGTAATATTGAATATCAGTCTTTGAGTAAGTGAAGAAACGGTTGTCCATACGGAAAAGCCGAAAATGCTTTTTAATAATTCCTTGTCAAAAAATCTAAAATTCGCACGAAGCTTTGTTTTACTTCTGATGATGATTAGCTTTAGAAGTATTGTTAATATACCCGAAACCGCATTTGCGATAACAAGAGCTTCAACTCCCGCGCCGATAAACAGAGCAGTTACAACAGTAAGAATTACTACAATCTTATGAAAAAGCTCGCATGCCTTTAACTGAATGAACTTTTCATAAGCCGTAAGGATTCCGTTCAGATTCATAAACGGAAACTGAATAATACTGTAAATGACAACAATTATAAACAGTCGTTTAAGAACAACAATCTCATCACTCGTTAGATTTACATATATTCTATCAATAAAGAAATACGTTATAACAAGCGCAAATAAAATAATCGTATCAAGCGCTATGTAAAGCTTGTAAACAAGCCCCATAAAGTCATTTGCGCCCTTCTGGTCGCCCTTGGCGTTATAAAGTGAAACAAACCGTGAAACAGCCGCGCTCATACCAAAGTCCATAATAAACATGGTTATAAGCGTTGTTGCAAGGGTATAAAGTCCGTAATTCGCCTGCCCGATTTTGTCAATCATCCAGGGTGTATAAACAAGACCTGCAACAATATTAAATACAATGGCTACATAACCGATTATGGCTCCGAGTTTAATCTGCTTTGAGCTGTTCACTTTTTCACCTCTTTTACTTTTTCTTTTTCAGTTTTTTGACAAATGAAAAATCCCCATGTATCGTTCTGAGAAAAACCGATTCAAGCTTTCTGAATCTCGCAATCGGCTTCGAAGGCTTCATAAGTCGCATAACCTTTTTTTCATAGTCGTATTCTTCACATACAAAATCATTATGAGTCAAAGGAAATTCCATTTCATAAAGTTTAAGTCTGTATAATGGTCGTAACCCGTGCGGGACTTTTTTTATTGAGTCAACGGAGTTTGCCGATTCGCCCGTAAGACCGATATTTGACATTAGGTTAACCTTAGGAACAATAACAAACTGGGAATTAAGCATTGAAGAAAGACCGACCTGCGTGGACCAGGATGAAAGCTTATCACCTCTGTCAAGCTGAGCTTTTTTCCTAAGAGCGTTTTCGTATCTTCCCGCGAAAATATAATTATTATCCGAACACTGCTTAATCTGTCTGAGTGTTTCCTTGTTTTCAATGCTTTTTAATGAAAAATCAACACTGTCCCAAAATCGTTTCCAGGTTGCCCAACCGGCTATAGAGCCGACCTTTGCAAAAAAGTAATCAGGTTCAACCTCGGTGTATTCGTTAAGATGATTCATGCCTGTAACCATATAAACCCGTTCGTCATCCTTATACCTTTCAAGCATTTCGGTACAGAACGGATAAAAGCTGTCTGAAGGTACGCAATCATCTTCTAAAATAATCAAACGGTCAACCGTTTCAAAAACCTTAGAAACGCCCGAAGAAATCCTTGCGCCGCAGCCAAGGTTAATCTCCGAATAATCTATGTAAACCTCACAGTCCCAGTCGATGTTTTCAACAATTTCACGACATTTTTCCACATTTTCCGTGTCGGCGGGTTTGTTTTCCCTTGCGCCGTCCTGAATCAGAAACAGTTTTGACGGAGACGCTTTTTTAACGGACTCAAATACCTTTTTAAGCTGTTCGGGTCTGTTAAAAAATATCATAGCGACGGGAACATCAATTTTATAAGGTCTCAGTTCACCCATTTTATACCGTCACTCCTTCAATAAATCTGAAATCTTTTCTTTGAAATCATCGCTTAATTTTTCAATAAAATCTCTGCTGTTGTAATCGGATGAATAATCAATATTCTTAACCGCCTTTGCAATAGCTTCAGGCGTATCCTCATTATAAAAGCAAAGCAAATCGGACACCCTTGAACGCCTTATGGATTCAATTTCAATTGACACTACCCTTAATCCGTTTGACAGATAAGACAGAACCTTTGAAGGAAAAGAAGTCGAATTGAAATCCGCAGACGGACTCTGCGTGCTGAAACCGACCTTGCAGGACTGAATAAATCTTATATAATCCTCACCGTCAAGTAAACCGTCAAATGACAGGTTGTTATAACCGCTCTTTTTGTTGATTTCAACCTCGTCGAGAATTAATTGCTTATCCTTATCCGAGCCGAAGCCGAGAATGTGAATTTGAAAGCGTTCATCGAGATACCTTGCGGATTTTGCGGCAGTAAGCGCTCCTTTTCTGGGATCCAGCGTTCCTGCATAAACGCAATGAATTCGGCCGTCGGAAAAAATCGGTTTCCTTTGCTTTTCGGTCTTATATGTACCGTAAATAATCGCAAACGGCTTATTGTTAACGTTAACCTTATCGTTCAATAACTCGGTCGGAAAAATATACGAATCGGCTTTATTAAAGAATTTTAATTCCTTTGCTTTCATTTTCTTATTGCCGATTACATCGGAATAGATTTCCTCAACCTCAAGTATCAGCTTAAAACGTTTTAAAGATTTAAGCAGAGAAATAACTTTCATATAACCGAGCGAATGATAAACAATAACGGTTTCATCATTTTTTATATTAAAGAGAAGGTAAAAGAAGAGTTGTATTTCAAGAAAGATAATATCAATAATGTTTTTAATTTTGTTTCCCCTGCCGATTGAGGAAAAAAGCTTGACGCTGATTCCCTCTTTATCGTAAACCTTCCCCTTGACCGGTTTTTTCCCTTTGGTACCGCTCGCAGAAACAATCTGAACATCATATCCAACGGTTTTAACTGCAGAGCAGATATAATCCATCTTATTTGTTGCGGCAAGAACATAATTCCTGTTTTCCGCCTTATTAAGAGCGCAGTCATAGTACGAAATGTATTTAATTGTACTCAACCGTATCACCCTTTCAAATAAGACCTTCGTAAATTCTGAGGTACTCCTTAATGCAGATTTCCTTGTCAAAATTATTTCTGACAAATTCAACACAGTCAGAGCTGTATTTTTCCTTACCGTCGGCTTTGATTTTTTTAATAAAATCGTAAACCTCGGCAACATTTCCCGTTTCAGCTACAAAGCCGCATCCCTTGCCAATAAGCTCGGGATTGGCAGTTGAATTGTAGCAGACTGCGGGAGTGCCGCATGCAAGTGCTTCAGCGGTTGTTTTACCAAAGGATTCAAGTCTTGAAAATGTGACAAATACATCCGCCATACTGTATAAGTCAACAAGGTCGGAAATGCTTTCGGTCGGCGGAATACAAATAATATTATCAGGATAATCAAAGCCATCCCTTTTACCGCCGACAAGCACTATTTTTTCATCTTTTGAAAGCATTTTATTTAATTCAACATAATCCTCAAGGCCCTTGTCGCCGTTCCAGGACGAAGTAACGCTGATTATAACGAAATCGTTTTTATCAATTCCGTATTTATCTCTCACATAATTTGATGACGGTTTAAGCATTGATAAATCAATCCAGTTATAAACTCTGTCAACTGAATATGCGTTTCTGCCGATTTCAGATTTAAGTATTTCATTTTTAATCCATTCGGAAACACCTACAAAAGCAACTTTTTCGCAGGAAGAAAAAAAGTCCTTTTTATCGCGAAGCATTTTTTCAGTCCTGTCAAAAAACCAGCTGACATTCCCCTCTTTAAGCGCAGGACATTTTCCGCACTCCTTTTGCCAACGGTTGCAACCGAGCTTTGAATAGTGAACACATTTGCCCGTATAAAACCAGCAATCGTGCAGGGTAACAACAACGGGTGTTCTCTTTTCCGACAGATAATCAAACAAAAGCGGAAGATTAATGTAGTTTCCATGAAGATTTCTCAGATGCACAACATCGGGCTTGAACTCATCCATATAGTGAATAAGTTTTTTTGTAGAATTGACGGAATAATATCCCTGTTTGCCGAACAGTCTTGAAAGAAAACCGTGAATATTTCTGTCAAGCTTTGAACCGATAATGTATCCGTCTTCGCTGTTACCTCCGTAACAAAACGCAGTTTTACATTCGTGTGAGGTGTAATTATTGATATAATCCTGTAGCTGAGCGCACGTTCTTCCGGTACTGCTGAGATTATAAACAGCGTTAATCTGTAATATTTTCATAATTTACCTCACTGCCAGAAAAACAAGTATTGCTGATGACTTGAATACAATCTGTAAATCAATACTGCAGATAACAATAGATACGGTAAAACTTTTACCTTTTTTTCAAGAGTCTTTATAACATCCGGAAGTATCAACATTAAATATAATGAATAATACTGCTGAACTCTCATAAATGTCTGTTCTCTGAAAGTTAACAGAGTAAATGTTAAAGCGAACAGCAAAGCGTTATATAGAATAAAATAATCATCGGGACGACGTTCTTTTATATCCTTATAACAAACGAATGAAATGGCCGAAACAATGACAATGAATATTATATAAGACCTTGGAGTATTAACATAAACGTCATATTCATCAAACGATAACAGTTCAATAAATATACCGTAAAGCTGTCTGCCGAATAGAATAAATGAAGCGGACAGAGCTCCAAAAATACCAAGGTATTTCCATGTAATCTTTTTATTTGCAAAGAAATAGAACGTCGCATATATTGCAATTGATTTATGTATAAAGAATGCAAAGAAACAGATAATAAAGAATTGAATCGGTTTCTTTTCTTTAAGGAATTTATAACCGACAAAAACAACAAGCGCAGTAGCCAACGTCTGACGATGGCCTGTAAGCGCATAGAATGAGAAAAACAAAGTTGAATAAATAATAAAGCTTAAGCAAGGCATTTCGGAGTTCTTATAAATCCAAATTGCCATTGCAACAGTAAATACCAAAGCAATAAAAACAAGGAAAACCTGATAATCGTCAGAAAAAATCTGAAAGATTTTACAAATTATATAATATCCCGGGTCCTTTGTTGTTCGGTCGCCCTTAAAATAATTCCAGAATCGAAGCAACAGAGCCAGCCATGAAGTTGATTTCGTTCTGTTGAACGAATACATATATACGTCCGTGTCGGCACCGATTGTATAATGTCTTAAACCGGAAATCAGAACCCATTGCAAACAAACAATTGCACAATAGGCCATTTTTTTATTATTATTCGGTTTAACTACAAGCAGTAAAACAGCCCATAAATAAATCAGTGCAATGTTAGCAAAGTAAATATGCATACAGGTTCAATTTCCCTCCTTTTTTATCAGGTCTGATAAGTCATTTTCCAGCATATCAGTCATATCAAAGGAACTGTGATTCCGTTTTCCGCAATTATATCCCTTTAATGCGTACTCAGTCATAAAGTCCTTATTATCAAGCAGTTGCTTTAATCTGTCATAAACTTCATTCACATCTGAACAAATTACGGCAGCATCATTTTCATCAAGATAATTAATTGATGAAACCTCTTTAGGCCCTATTGCAAAAATTGGTTTTGCAGTTCTGAAATAATCAACAAGTTTGGTAGAAAATGAAAGTCTGACAAGCTTTTTGTCATGTTCGTCAAATCCTTCTGCAAAAACCAGAACATCAGCATTTTTTTGTAATAATTCAACATGTTCATTTGATGTTTCGCCGTGAAAAAACGAATTATCATTATCTGAAATCATATTGATTTGATTATCGGAAAGAACTGAAGAAGAGTAAATATCCATTACTGCTTTTTTTCCATCGACATTATATTTTTTCAGAGCGTCAAAAATCAGTGAAATTGATTCAAGCCGACCTAAAGACAGATTACCTGTATATAAAAGCTTCAAAGGAGTGTTAAAACTTAAAACAGGTTCTGTTCCCAATTCAAAATGACTGCTTTTCGTAAGAATGTCTAACTTTTTGTTGAAATCCTTTTCATATTCCTTCTTCTGCATATCGGATATAACATACATTTTATCCGCTGATGCAACGACTTTTCGCATTAACTTTCTTCTGATTTTCTGAACTGAAGTTGTGAAAATATTCTTTGAATGGGCAGCAAGACCGTATGTGTCATCCCAAGCATAAACAACGAGCTTTGCTGTTGATATTTTACTAACATATAAAATAATATCATTAAGAATTATTTCATTAGTTAAAAGTGTAAAAATAATATCAGGTTGTACTTCATCAATGAATTGCTTCAGACCGCTTTTTCGCCACGGAAGAATCTTCCAGAGTGTAGTTCTTATTAAAAAGAAAAATGAAGGTCTGTTCTTTTTTACATATTTTTCAAATCTGTTATCGTTATATGCTGCAGTACTGTCTTTAATTTTTGCACAGTCAATATACTCGCCCATTTTTGACGGCGATAAACAGTGTTTAATTAGTCTTTTATCGGATATTCTGTATGCGGACGTAATACGGGAAACATCCGGCATACCGTTACGAATATAAAAACTATACAGCTCGGCATCTTCAAAATCTTTGAAAACGTCAAGGAATGTATTGCCTATACTCACCTGTTTATTAATAGGTGATTCGGATAAAAACAGAATCTTCAAAAAACTAAACCTCTATAATTATGTTAAATCAATCCAATCGCCTAAGCGTTTTTCCCATTCCTCAGGCTCGCAACGCCTGAAACCGCCGCCGTGGAAAAATGTATATTCACCGAAATAGATTTTTCCGTTCAGCTCATACAAATCGATTCTTACGAATCTTATTCCCTGCGAAAGCTTTGCGGCAATCTCCTTCATTTCCTCAAACATCTCGGGCTTTGAGGGAACCGTATCCGCCTGAGGATGAATATTCACCATATCAAGATGGTTATAATCCATATCAAAAAAGTCGAAACGGCAATCCGTACTTCTGTCAGTTGCAATAAACATCATCTTCGGCTCACCGTTGAAGCAGAAGAATTTATAGTCCTCAATGCTTTTTTCGGGATTATTCTCATCAACCATCAACTGTTCAATGATTATGCAGGATTTAAGCCCTTTGTACGGATATTCCCTGCCCGCATAATAATAATTGCGTCTGAGTCTTTTTGTGTAGAATTTCCTCATCTCATCAATTTCGGATTTTGTAAGAGCTGATTTATTCTTTATTACACGGGTGCTTCCCGAATCGTGATTGCATTTAATGACAAACTGTTCGGGCAAAGCGTCAAAATCAATATCGTCAAAGCTGTCCCAATGACCGATAAGCGGGAAAACATGCCCCTCGCCGAGTATAGCGTCAATATGCTTTCTCACCGCAAGCTTATCGACAAGCTCTGAATATTCCTCATGTCTGTCATTCACTTTAAGCCATTGCATTTTTTCCGTAAATGTGACGGGATTCTTAAAAGGTATGAATCTTCCCGTCGTTGCATAATAAAAAATCTGCAAATACAGTTTATCCGGCAGGAATTTAAGGAAGAACATTATATTTCCCCTGATATTTCTGTCAAATATTTTTCTCAAGTCAATCATTATTGCCGAACCTCTTTATATCATTTAAAAGCATTGATTTTATCTTTTTTGAACTGTGGTTGAACTGACCGCGATAATAAGCCCTGCGTGAAAAATCATCAAGATAAGTTTTATCGGAAATCAACTCACGAAGATTATAATAAATATCTACGGTGTTTTCACATACAACTGCGCAGTTATTTTGCAAAAGATAGTTAATCGACGCCTCGTCCTTTACGCCGACCGCAAGAATTGTCCTTGCGGCTTTAAGATAATCAACAATCTTTGTTGAAAACGATTGATGAACCTGCAATCTTGATTTCAAATCAAGCCCTTCAACATGCACAAGTATATCGGCGTCACTCTGGATTTTTTCAACTTCCGACGACGGAACTGCGCCTTTGAATACGGTGCCGTTATGAGCAAATGACTTTTTCATTTTTTCGGTCAGCGGCGTAGCGGAATAAATCTCAAAAGCCAATGCGTCATCTTCGTTGTTGATTTTTTCAACCGCCTGCGAAACAAGTGAAACGCTTTTCCACCTGCCTGCACCGAGATTACCTGTATAAACAAGCTTCAACGGTTTATTGTATTCGGTCTTAACGGGAGCGGGCTCTGAAAAGTCGGCGCATTTGGTAAGAATCTTACATTCCTTTTTGAAAATTCTGTCATATTCGTTTTTCTGAATATCGGAAATTACATATAGCAGCTCGCAACTGTCAATCACCTTTTTCACCTTACGTCTGACAAAAAGACGGTTAATCCAGTATAAAGGCGAAAGATTGAATTGCCTTAATGTATAACAGTCATCCGAAACATAGCCGAGCATCGGTTTATTCGTATATTTCTTTATAAAAAGTGAAATATCGCAAAGATGGGAGGAAAAATAAATCGGTTGAAAAATAATATCTGGGTCAAAGTCATCAATGAATTCCTTTAATTCAGCAGATTTCCAGCGACCGATTTTCCAAATCAATTCCCTTGCCCAGAGAAATATCTGCAACCTTCTTTTTCTAACTGAATCAAAGGTTTTCTGCTCCTTTTCGGAAAGCGACGAAGCAGAAGAGGTGTCGACAGTAATCTCTTTGCCTGACGGAAAGTTTTTATTCTTCAGGTTCTTAATAAGTGTTTTTTCGGTCATCTGAAAATATCTGTTGACGACCTTATTGTCAGGCATTCCCGAACGGCAGTAAATATTCGCAATTTCAATTTCATCAATCCCCTCAAAAAGATTTGAGTAGGAATTGCCGAAGCTGTTACTGTCATCCCACGGCGTGCTTGACATAACCAATACTTTTATCTTACTCATTCCGACACCTTGCCCAAATAAAAGTCCTCAAGCGTTTTGACCGAATGATTTACATCAAAACCGCCGTTTATAATTACAGAACTGTTATCCTTATGCGGAACAGTCGAATACTCAATCACCTTTTCCGCCCATTTTTTTATGCACGAAGAATCCGAAACGTCAATAAAGGAGATATTGTCGCAAACACAAATATCCTTCGGAACTCCCTCGGAAAGAATGCACGGCAAGCCCGACGCCTGAGCTTCAAGCACCGAAACGGGAAAGCCCTCGGAAAACGAGCAGAGCAAAAACTCATCAAACGCCTGATAAAGTCTGTAAGCGTCATTCCTTGTGCCAAGGAAAAGAACCTTATCCCCTAACCCAAGCTCGATAACCCTCTTTTCAATCTGACTTCTAATGCCTCCGTCGCCGACAAGAACAAGGCGTGAATTCTCATTAGTTTTTAAAACTTCATTAAAAACATCAATTAAAAACGAATGATTCTTAATAGGAGAAAAATTTGCAATACAACCTAAGACAAGGTTGTCGCTAATATCTAATTCTTCGCGGACCTCATCCCTTGTTTTTTCGTTGTATTTGAACTGTTCAACTTCAATCGAATTCGGGAAAAATGTAAACGGTTTATTACCGAACAACCATTTGCCCGCTTTATCGGAGCAAGCAAAATTATCGGTCGAATACCGCGTGAGTTTCTTTTTGGTATAGTAGCGGAACGGAGTTTTATAGTCGATTCTCGTTGTGGTTGCATGAGAATGTGAAATTCTGACAGGAACTCCCGCCCTTTTTGCCTCACGAAGCACAAACATACTGAATGTATTAATGTGAGAATGGACTATTTGATACTCCTTATGCTCTTCAAAAAACCTCTTTAACTGCTTGAGATATTCTCTGTGGTGAAACGGATTGATTGCGGGGACATGATAAATCCGACCGCCCAAGGATTCAATTTCACTGTCAAAATAACCCTTTTCATTTCTGTGGGTCAGAAAGTCAAACTGAATCTTATCACGGTCAATATGGCGGTAGTAATTCATAATGAAATTCTCAATTCCGCCCATATTCATGCTGGTGACAACATGCAATACCCTAATCATTCATTTTCCCTCAGAAAGCTGTTACACTTTCCTTTTTACTTTTAATTCTTTTATTAATCATACCGGGAATCTTTATTACAAAATGCAGCAAGCTTGCTCCGATAATAATAACAGCAGTTATAACAAGCCAGTTAAGCGGGAATCTTAAATCCCTGAATCTTTCAATAATAACAACCTGAACGACATATACCTCAAGCGTGATTTTTGCAAGAAAACTGACTGCCTTTTTAATGAATTCCGGCAACTTATCAAGCTTGGATGAAACCGAAGCAACACAGATAAATATGCCGATAAGAAGCGCAAGCAAAATGTACTGATTAAGAATCTGATAAACAGCAAAAGCTTCTCTTTTTGAAAAGAACAATTTACTTGCGAAATATACCGC
>JAEEGL015967733.1_pt1 | contig 10828 bp, 6 predicted proteins | sample 9134231 | NCBI WGS metagenome assembly JAEEGL01 (sample SAMN16246548, study PRJNA631951) | gut metagenome | biome: gut microbiome; feature: rumen; material: fiber-attached | host: Bos | place: Iran: Karaj | collected 2018-10
AAGGAAGAACTTCTGGAAAAGATTAAGGATGTGCACTTTTTAGGTATACGTTCTAGAACTTTCCTCACTCCTGATGTTTTTGATGCAGCTAAAAAACTGGTTGCTGTAGGATGTTTCTGTATCGGTACTAATCAGGTTGATCTGAAATCAGCTACCGAACACGGCATTCCGGTATTCAATGCCCCATATTCAAATACCAGAAGTGTTGCTGAACTGGTAACAGGTGAATACCTGCTGCTGCTGCGCCGTGTGCCAAGCAAGAATGCCGGTACTCATCAGGGCAAGTGGGACAAGAATGCGGCAGGATGCTATGAAGCCCGCGGCAAGACTCTTGGTATTGTAGGTTACGGTCATATCGGTACTCAGGTTGGCATCATCGGTGAAGCACTCGGTTTGAATGTGATTTATCATGATATTGAAAACAAACTGTCTCTGGGTAATGCACGTCAGGTTGGTTCTCTTGATGAACTCCTGGCAAAGGCTGATATTGTTACCATGCATGTTCCTGAAACACCGGAAACAAAGAACATGATCAGTCGCGATCAGTTTGCAAAGATGAAGGACGGCGCTATTTTCCTGAATGCATCAAGAGGAACTGTAGTTGATGTTGAAGCTTTGGCTGAAGCAATTGAATCAGGTCATATTGCCGGTGCCGCATGTGATGTTCATCCGGTTGAACCTGCTACAAACAAGGATCCGTTTGTTTCTCCTCTGCAGAAATTTGATAATGTGATTCTGACTCCGCATATCGGTGCTTCAACCAAGGAAGCTCAGACCAATATCGGTATTGAGGTTGCAGACAAGCTTGTCAAGTATTCTGATAACGGTTCAACAATCATGGCGGTTAACTTCCCTGAGGTTTCTCTGCCGCTGCAGGGAAATGTAAACCGTTTGCTGCATATCCATAAGAACAATCCTGGTATTATTAACAAGATTAATAATATTTTTGCGGAATACGGCATTAACGTTGTTTCTCAGTATTTGCAGACATCTCCTCAGATTGGTTATGTGGTACTGGATGTGGAGAAGAGTGACAAGAGTGAAGAGGTTTTAAACAAATTAAGAGAGATTGAAGGTACTATAAAGACCCGTATTCTTCTTTAATTAAAAATTTGTTTAAAATCAAACTGACCTGCAGTTTAAAAGAGGGTTAATCAGAAGACAATCGATATTGAAAAAGTATTGGTTGTCTTTTTCTAACTGGGAACATGTATTTATGGAAAATCAAATACCGCTATGTGTTGATCTTGACGGCACTGTCGTTTACGGCGATATGTCCTGGAAGTCCTTTGTCGCATATGTCAGATGCAATCCTTTCAGAATCATTCAGGTGCTGTGGTGGCACCGTCTCGGCAGAGCCTATACAAAATACAAATTATGCAAACGGTATAATTTCAGGTGCGAACAGTTGAAATTTATCCCTCAGACACTGGAATTCATTAAGCAGGAGAAGGAAAAAGGCAGAAAAATCTATCTCTGCACCGGTTCAAATATTTCAATCGCTCATAAAATCGCCGGCCACCTTGGACTTTTCGATGATGTTTTTGCAACTTATGTGAAAAAAAATTTTGTAGGGAGTAATAAGGCAAAGGTTCTGGTGAATGTATTCGGCGAAAAGGGCTTTGATTATGTAGGCAATTCAAAAGTCGATCTCAAAGTCTGGAGGCATGCCCGCGAAGCGGTTATCGTAAACGCCTCCGGCAGTGTAATACGTGAGGCTGTGAAGGAGTTCGGTCAGGAACGTGTAAGGATTATAAAATAAATGTATAGTTCATATGAAGAATTGATTGCTGATTATATCAAGGGCAAGGCGGATGCGCTTTATACCTTTGCCTGTATGGATTTTGCCTATTACTGTACTCTGATGAACAAGCAATGTCCTTTGGAGGAGGTTCAGACTGTATGGCAGCATTGTTATGATATAACCTCATTTATAAAAAATACTTTTGACCATGAGTCTGCCGGAAAACTGGCTGCGGCAATGGATGAAATGATTAAAAACAAGGATCAGGAATCTCTGACAGCAACCATCAAAATAGTTTTTGACAGTATCAGACAGAGGATTAATGTTGCGGCGCTGACTGAATTCAAATTATCTCCTGAACTGCGTCAGCAGATGATGGATTTTGAAACATCAATAGGTGTTGACAACGGTAAATACTATCTGCTGAGGGCATCTAGCGGCAGACGTAAAACTGTTCCGTTTTATAAGCGTAAAAGCTTCATGATGCTTATTGTTTTCGTAATGATTGTATGCGGTTTGTTCTTCTTTGTTTAGTTTAACAGGTTCGGTGATTAATTTGAAAGTCAGGTTCTTTGCATTGTGCTGCGGTCTGATGGCTTTAAAGGCTTCGATTGCCGGAGGCTTGCCTTATGTTTCCGAGGTTTCTGCGGATTACTCCAATGTAATGGAGCAGCTGGTTCGGTACTGTGTGGATGAATATAATGATCATAATTATTCAGCTGCTTTAAAATTATGCGGAGCATATGAGGATTATTACAATCCAAAGGCACATGCAGTTCTTGGAGATATATACTACCGCGGACTCGGCACAGCGGTTAACAAGGATCTTGCAATTCGATATTATCAGCGGGCACTGGCGGAGGGTATGTTCAGCACCGCTCCCAAGCTTGCATATGCATACCTGTACGATCCGGACATTAAGCATAATGAGGAACTGGCATTGTCATATCTTGCCATAGCTGAATACAACCATGTAAAGGAAGCCGTTCCGATAAGCATCAGCTACCGTTACAGAAAAAATCCGCAGGCACTGGATAAAACTGCAAAAAACGATTTTAAAATCATGACAGGACTTGCTGAAGGAAAACCGGACGACGAGTGTTATGTAAAGTATAACTATCTGCTTGGACTTTTTTATCTTACCGGCTATGGAACACCTGTAGACTATCATAAGGCTGTTGAAATTCTGCAGAGACTGGATCGTGATTATAAATATCCTCCTGCACAGCTGCAGCTGGCAAAACTTTACTATGACGGCAGCGGAGTTGGTAAAAACTGGAGCAAGGCTCTCAATTATCTGGAACAGATTACCGATGAAAAAAGCATTCCTGATGCCGAGCACTATTATTACATGGCAATGCTTTACAAGCAGGGATCTCCGGAAATCAAAGCGGATGAGGCCCGTGCAATTGATTTGCTGAGAAAGGCTGCCAACGCCGATAACACAAAGGCGGCACTTGAGCTGGCCAGAATCTATTATGGAAAAACTGCAAAAGACGGAGCATATTACCGTGACGCAATTGCATGGTGTGACAGGGCCATAGCCCTTGACGACTCAGAGGGTCATTATCTGAAAGCAAAATTTATTCTGGACTCCGGTTTTGAGTACGATGAATACGCAGATGCAATAGTTGAGCTCAAAAATGCAGTAGAGCACAAGGTATGCAAAGCCTACGATCTGCTCGGGGATTTAAGTCTTAAAAACAACACCGCGGACAAGGCTCTGCATTATTACCGCCAGGCTCACAGCTGCGGAAAAACCGAACGTTACGGCGTGATGGCAAGGATTCTGCTGTCGGAGAATTCAGATAATTTCAATTACAATGATTTCCTGGAGTATATTAATCTGGGAATGAATCATAATGACAGTGACGCCTATTATGCCAGCGGTGTCTATCATCTCAGCCCGAAAAACAATAATTTCACCATTGCGCTTGCCGATCTCACCAGAGCTGCAACAATGGGAAATGCCGATGCCATGTACAAACTTTATGAAATATATATCGGCGATAAATACTCGGGCAAAAATGTCGGTTTGGCCATTAAGTTTTTAAATCAGGCGGCAAATCACGGTTCAAAAGAAGCATTAAACAGAAAATTCAGTTACTACCTTAACGGAATATATGTAAAAAGCGATCCTGGAGCAGCTCTTGAAGCCGCGGAGGAAATGGTAAAAACAGATAAAGTCAAAGGAAACATACTTAAGGCAAAATGGTTTCTCCACAACAGGGAACCGGGAAAAGCGGTTGAATGCTACCAGACTGCTGCTGACGCCGGTTCGGGAGAGGCGCTGTTTGCTTTAGGAATGCTTTATCACGGCAATCCGAACATTGAACAGGACTTGTTCAAAGCCTGCAATTATTTTTATCAGGCAGAGCGGCGGGGATATGCGGAAGCGGCAAACCATCTCGCAAACTGCATTTTTGACATTCACAACGGAGAAATCAAGGAGGCGATTCCTTATCTGGAAAAAGCCGCTTTAAACGGCAACGAGGAAGCTCTTGAAAAATTAATCAATATCTATTCAAACGAGGATGATCCGTTCCACAATAACAATGAACTCTTAAGGTGGATTAAAGTGGGAGCAAAGTTCGGCTTCCCGAACAGTCTTTATCTGCTGGGATTTTCCTATTTGTACGGTATTGATGAAACTCTGAATATTAATGAAGAACTTGGAAAAAAATATTTGAAACTTGCAATCAGCAAAGGTTCGACATCTGCAGCTTTTGAACTGGCAAAATATTATTCTGAACATAATCTAAATCATGAAGCATGCGATATTTATGAAAAATTTGCCGGAAGCAGTGATTATAAATTCATGCAGAATCTTGCTTTGTGCTATCTGAACGGTCAGGGCAGAAAGACCAATATTGTTACGGGAGAAAATCTGCTGCTCAAGGCATATGAAAAAACACACAGTGAAGAAACCGCCTTTCTGCTCGGTGAAATGTACAGTGACGAGGATATCGGATTATATGAACTGAAAAAAGCGGTGGAATGGTATACGGAGGCTGTTGACGGAGGCTCGGTTGCAGCTCTGGAAAAACTCGGAGAACTGTATGCCAGGAAGTCTCCGATACAGAATCTTTACAAATCGTTCTTCTATTACACGAAGGCGATGGAAGCAGGAAGTTCAAGTGCTTTTACCAGAGTCGCCATTGATTACTATTTGGGTATCGGAACTCCTGTTGATTACAAAAAAGGATGCGACATCGCCCAGGAGGCGGTGGAACTGGCGGTTCCCGAAGCAAACTCGATTCTGGCAGACTGTTATCTATACGGCAACGGAAGGGAGAAAAGTTTTGACAAGGCTGCCGCATTGCTGCATAACGGTGTTGACAGGAACGATCCGGAGTCGGCGCTGAAACTGGGAAAAATCTATTCCAAGGGCGAATTTGTAGATCCGGATATCGATTTTGCATGCAAATATTTTTATAAGGCGATAATTCGTGATAAATATCATGGAAGTATAACACAGGAAGCTGTTAAATATTTTATAGACGGAAACATCTGCTACAAGGATTCTCTTCACGCTTACGTTATCTTTAATGTTCTGCAGAATCAGAATGTTAATACAAATATAAAATATCATAATGAAATAGCAAGACTTGTTAAATTATTAACCGACAGAGAATTAAAGTTTGCTCATCAGATTATTTCGCAGATGCGTGATTATGATGAGCAGCAGTAAAGAGAGTTGGAATTGAAAAAGCTTTTATTATTGGTGATTTTGAGTGTTTTTTCAACTGCACAGGCTGATGAAAGAGTTTACGGATGCAGAGATGCCTATCTGAGCAGAAATTACGATCAGGCATTTCCAATATGCAGTCAGTTTGAACATATGAAGAATGAAGATGTTATATTTGCTCTGGCATATATGTATGTCAACGGACTTGGCACGGAGAAGAACTACGATAAGGCTTTTGATTTATTTAATTCCATCGCCAAGGGAGAATATGAGCATGCCGAGGTTTATTACAATCTTGGAATGATGCATAATTTCGGCAGAGGAACTCCGGTTAACCACGTCAAAGCTCTTGAGTACTATGAAAAGGCCGCCAACGGCAAACATTTTAAAGCAAGTTACAATGCAGGCGTGCTGTATCTTGAACGGGGCAGTTTTTATCAGGCCAAGCGCTATCTTCAAAAAGCCGTAGAAAATTCATATTCACCAGCCTATCTTAATTACGGAGTCCTTTTTGCAGATCCTAAATTCAACAATGTTGATTTGATAGAGGCCTATGCCTGGTTTACACTGGCTGCCGATGATCCTTATCTTGAAGAGGATGCTCTCATTAATCTGAAGGAAGTAAAAAAATATCTTAATCCTAAGCAGCTTAAGGAAGGCTATGACAGATATCGCACCTATCGTCAAAAATACAATAAAAGGCAGTAGCAGCGAAAAATATGCTGTTCAGAAGACCCATACCGGATACTGGATCATTAAAAACTGAATAACCTGCTGACTTGCAGATCATGTCGGGAGTTGAATGGCGGTGTCTCTGTCGTGTCGGTTCATCAATTTCTGTGCCAGTCCCGGAAACAAAAAAGCACTGATCCTGCGGATCAGTGCCATTTTCATGAAATCTTTTATCTTAATTTTATTTTTTATCTTCAAGTCCGCGGATTGTTCTGTACAGCTGAGCCTTGGCTGTAAGGGAAACAGTATTGAACAGAACAAGTATAACGATTGAAAATCCTGCATGAATGAAACTAAGCTGCAGATCTGCCAAAGACTGACCTTTGACTACAAAGGTAAGAAGTTCGTCCATGCCGGAGAAAAATATGCAAACAAGATAACAGTTGATTAGAGAAATCAGAACGTATACTCCGAAAAAGCAGTAGAACAGTTTGGCATGTCTTCCGATAAGAGCCATAATGCAACCGAATGACTGGAGTTTATTCTGATCGTTGGCCCTGTTGATATAAATATAATTGAAAAGTGATGCAAACAGTTGAACAAACAGCAGAAATGTTGCGAATGATATAATAATATCGGTACTTGCAGACAGCTGGGAAAAGACGAACAGAGCAATAATAAAGGAAATAATAACAAAGTTGATGGCGATGCCTATGGCGAAAATTCGCCTCCATGACAGATTCGTTTTAAATAAATCCTTTAATGAAAAAGCTTCGTCCATTTCTCCCAGATCGACAATATTCTGGGTAAGAATCAGCATCGGATAATTCACGATAATAAAAATACTGCCGACTATCAGAGATGCTATCAGAAGCATATCTCCGGTGGATATACCGTTGGGAATGAAATATATTAAAAACGGTGTAAACAGAACCAGACCTAAGAACAGAACATTCATTACAACAAGACAGGCATAGGATTTAATATTGTTGAACAGTAAACCTATTGCCTGGCTGTAACATTTAAAAGCCTCTAACATAATTAATAAACAATATCCTAATTTCTAAAAAATGAAGCTAAGCAGAAACTGCTTAGCCATGAACCGCATCGGGTATTTTATCAGTCTTATCAATTAAAGCCGATCATACTGCAATGTCCGGCCATAATTTAGAACGAACAATTATTTTTCCTGAAACAGTGACGGAAACAGTATTTTTGCTACGTCATCATATGTTTCTACAAAATTGTATTCAATACCTTTCTTTACAAAATCCGGCAAATCATTAACGTCACACTCGTTTGCCTTCGGACAAATCAGTTTTTTGATTTTAAGTCTCTTTGCAGCAAGAGATTTTTCTCTGATTCCGCCTATGGCCAGCACCTTTCCGGTCAGGGTCAGTTCTCCTGTCATGGCATATCCTTTAAGCGGCGCCTTATTCAAAGCTAGTGACAGCAGAGCGGTGGCCATTGTTATACCTGCAGACGGACCATCCTTGGGAGTTGCTCCCTCCGGTACGTGAAGGTGAATTTTTGCCTTGTCGAAATAATGTTTCTTCTTTGCATCATATTTGGCAATATGTGAAACGATATAGCTGTAAGCCAGATTTGCAGATTCCTTCATCACGTCACCGAGCGAACCGGTAAGATTCAGAGTTGCACCAAGATTATTAAGCGTTATTGCTTCAATCGGAATTGTTGCTCCGCCCATGGAAGTCCATGCCAGACCGGTGGCAATGCCGACACCCTTCAGGTGTTCATCCTCTCTGAAAAGCGGACTCTTCAGATATTCATGAAGATCTTCCGGTTTTATTGATATCGATTCCAGATTTTCATCAATCATCTTTACAACGGATTTTCTTACCAGTTTTGAAATAAGTTTTTCCAGATGTCGAACACCTGCCTCGCGGGCGTAGTCCTCGATGATATGCTTAACTGCCGAATCACTGATTTTTATTGCACTTCTGGTTAAGCCGGCCTTCTGGATAATCTTAGGGATCAGATGGTGTTTGGCAATCAGCAGTTTTTCATCCGACAAATATCCGGACAGGGATATTACGTCCATACGGTCGAGCAGAGGTGCAGGAATTCCGTCTGTACTGTTGGCGGTACATATAAACAGACATTTTGACAAATCAACTCTCACATCCATGTAGTGATCAAGGAAATCCACATTCTGTTCCGGATCCAGAGCCTCAAGCAGCGCAGCAGAAGGATCTCCTATGTGACTGTTGGTGATCTTGTCGATTTCATCCAGCATGATTACAGGATTCATGCATTTGCACTGTTTCAGTGCCTGAATAAGTTTACCCGGCATTGCTCCGATATAGGTACGGCGGTGTCCCTTTATTTCAGCCTCGTCATGCAGACCTCCGACACTGAACCGGTAGAAAGGTCTGTTCAGCGCCCTTGCTATTGATTTGCCGACAGAGGTTTTACCGACGCCGGGAGGACCTACGAACAGAATTATTGATCCGTTAACCTCTCCTTTTTTGCTACCTACGGCTACGAATTCAACTATACGTTCCTTTACATCAACAATGGCATCATGATCCTCGTCCAGAACCTTTCTGGTATTCTTGATGTCAAGTGTTTCAGGAGTGTAGATGCCCCATGGAATGTTTGTTATCCATTCCAGGTGATTTCTGGTAATCGCATATTCAGGAGAACCCTGTTCCAGCACCTTAAGCTTGGCAATCTCTTCCTCGAATTTTTCTTTTACCTCGGCAGTAGGCTTAAGCTTGGCCATCTTTTCTTCAAACTTCTGAACATCAACAGTCTTGTCGTCAACTGAAAGTCCGAGTTCCTTCTTGATTTCCTTCAGCTGTTCGTTAAGGTAGTAATCTCTCTGACGTTTCTGCACCTTTTCGTCAACACTTGTCTTGATGTCGCTCTGCAGTTTTGCAACCTGCACTTCCTTTTCAATAAGTTCATAGGATGCCTTTAATCTTTCCAGCACATCATAGGTGTCGAGAACTTTCTGCAGTTCTATTCCGGTTGCAGTGGTGATTCCCGCTGCGCAGTCGGCAAGTACGGAAGGATGATTAGGATTGAATTTCGCGGTGTACTGCTTTATTTCCTCTGAATACATCGGATTGAGAGGAATCAACTCCTTTATGCCGTTCATGATCGCCATCGAATGGGCTTTCAACTCAATCTTTGTCGCTTTGCTGGTATTGAGATCCTCCGGATAGGTAACATCCGCAAAATAAGGAGGTTTCTGGGAAGGTATCAGATTGGACACATTAACTCTTGCAATACCTTCGGCAATAAACTGAATATCGCTGTCATTGCTTCTTGCATGCAGAATACGGATTAAACATCCGGTTTTAGGGATGTTTTTGATTACATCGTCACTGTTCAAAAGATTGGTCTGAACGACAGGACCGTCCTCGTTTGTAGGAATGCAGAACAGAGCCAGAGTTTTGTGTGTTGTTTTCAAAACCTGATCTATGGTCTTGTGCCATGGCTTTGAAGCGATCTGGACCGGCAATATCTGACCCGGAATAAAAGGTCTGCCGTAAACAGGAATCACATACACCTGACTAGGAAGTGTTTCAAGCGGATCTATTAAACCGGAAGCCTGAATCTTTTCCCCCAGCTTCATCTTTTTATCGATGATTTTGCTTACCTGCTCCTTTATTTTTCTGATTTCGTCATCGTCAGAGGAATTTCCTCCGCTGTTATCTGACTGATTTTCAGAACCTGCATCGGATTCACCGGAACCGCTTTCGCTGTCACCGTTATTCTGTTCATTTGTATTGCTGCTATTGTCGGTGTCATCATTATTCTGAGCAGGCGAATCATTTGATGATTCGTTATGGTTTTCGTTCTGCTCTTCGTTTATTGAGTCCTGCTTGTTTTCGTTGCTTTCTTCAATAGCCATGTTCTTTCTTCCTTATGTTTCATTATCATCATTATATATAAGGACGAATTTCCGATATTCAAGACTATTTGTTTAGTTCATGAACATTTAAATGTCAATGAACTGATTTTGTGTGTTCGGCAGGGACTGTTTTTTGTGGAGAAAGTCCTGAAATCTTTCGCTGCAGTGCAGAATCACTGATGAACAAATTACTCAAAGTCCGCATGCAACAGCTGATTTATTTTATGATACTGGTCAAATTACCTGCATATGAATGAAAGGATAATTGTTCACAGAAACAGATGCCTGGAATTTATTGAAACCAAAAATTCTTGATGTGAGATCCGAAGAAGATTTGAGCAGGTCAGGAAACGGTTGCTTCGTTGAAGCAAAGAAATTTACAGGCTGAACCGGATAACTGATATGGAGCCGTACGAGCGACAACGAGTGAGGAATGGGGACATACCATCCCCACCCGATTGACGGATTTTTTCGTTTTGATACAGCTTAGACGGCCAGTTCGCCGATGAGTTCTATAAGCAGACCGTAGAATTTTTCCACTGAATATACTGAAACCTTTTCGTCGACAGTGTGAGCTCCTGTGATTGTAGGACCGAATGATATCACATCAATATCAGGATATTTGTTCAGCATCAGACCGCACTCAACTCCGGCATGAATCACACATACCGCAGGTTTTTTAAAGTTGAAGTCCTCGTAAATCCGGCAGTATGTTTTCAGAAGACTGCTGTTTTTGTCCGGAGTCCATCCCGGATATTTGTTGGAAAAGGCAACGGATACATGATGCTTTTCTGCTATGCTGTCAAGAATATTGCAGACCGGACGGGTGTCTATGAAGGAA
>JAEEGL016806941.1_pt1 | contig 10828 bp, 8 predicted proteins | sample 9134231 | NCBI WGS metagenome assembly JAEEGL01 (sample SAMN16246548, study PRJNA631951) | gut metagenome | biome: gut microbiome; feature: rumen; material: fiber-attached | host: Bos | place: Iran: Karaj | collected 2018-10
ATTCCGGTAATGCTGACGAGAGCCTGCGGACACTGCTGTGTCGTTAACTCCAAAGCCCTTGAAGTTGCCGGCATTACTGAAGAAGTGATTGCTCCTGAAGGAGGTGCCATCGGCAGAGATAACGGTGTTTTAAACGGTTTGTTCTTCGACAATGCCATTGAATTGATCAGTAAAAAGGTACCTTTGCCTGATAAGCGGCAGATAAAAGAGCTTATCAAGGCTTCATGTAAGTCCTTAAACAGTTATGGAATAACCAGTTCGCAGACTGATGACTACTGTGTCTTCCGTGAGCTGCCGTATCAGATCGTAAATGAAGCATACAGAGAACTGGAAGAAGAGGGAACATTATCGGTTCGTGTAAACCAGCAGGCCAACTTCACTGATCTGGATCTGTTCAAACAGTTCATTTCTGAAGGCAACCTTACCGCAACAGGTACATCCATGTACAGGATTGGTCCGCTGAAGATGTTAGGAGACGGTTCCTTAGGGGGACGTACCGCCTGGTTAAGCCGTCCTTACGCCGACGATCCATCAACAAGCGGCTTCCCGCTGTTCTCTGATTCACACATGAACGAAATGGTTTCCTGTGCTAACAGAAACAACATGCAGGTAGCGGTTCATGCCATAGGAGACAGGTGTCTGGATCAGGTGCTTGATGCCATTGAACTGTCGCTAAAGGAAAATCCGCGCAGCGATCACCGTCATGGTATCGTACACTGTCAGATTTCCCGCCCTGATCAGCTGGAAAGAATACGGAGACTTAATCTCCATGTATATGCCCAGTCCATTTTCCTGGATTATGACAATCACATCGTTGAACAGAGAGCCGGAAAACAGCTGGCACAATCAAGCTATAGCTGGAAGACGCTTATGAATAAGGGCGTAACCGTTTCAAACGGTTCCGATGCTCCGGTTGAAATGCCTGATGTCATGAAGGGCATTGAATGTGCCGTAACCAGATGCTCACTGGATAAAACAGGACCTTATCTTCCTGATGAAGCTTTCACAGTCAGAGAAGCTCTTGACAGCTTTACCGTTAACGGTGCCGTTGCTTCCTTTGAAGAGAACGTGAAAGGAAAGATCAGGGAAGGATACTACGACGACTTTGTCATTCTGGATGAGAATCCGTTTGAAACAGATAAATTCAGACTGCATGACATAAGAATTCTCAGAACTTATGTTGGCGGCAGATGTGTATATGACAGGGAGGAAACAATATGAAATGGGCAGTTATCTCAACATGGCAGATGTCATATAAAGGAAACGTCAAGGCTGCTGAAATGCTGGCCAGAGGCGGCAAGGCTTGCGATGCCGTAGTTGAAGGTGCCAGCATTGTTGAGGATGATCCAACTCGCTGTTCCGTTGGTTTCAGTGGGTTACCAGACAGAGACGGGCACGTTACCCTGGATGGCGGCTTCATGGATGGCGACACTCTGAAATTCGGGGCTGTCGGCTGTATTGAAGGCTTCCGTTCTCCGATCCGCATTGCCCGTAAGCTGTCAGAATGCGAAGACAGCAATTTCCTGGTAGGTGAAGGAGCTCAGCAGTTTGCCCGTAATAACGGTTTTGAGGAAAGAAACAATCTGACCGCAGAATCTTATCAGAAATATCTGGCTGCCAAGGATAAGATCCGGAAACTGACAAGTTATGATGGTCACGATACTGTCTGTTATATTGCCAAAGACAGCCATAACTCCATATGTACGGCTGTAAGTACCAGCGGACTGTTCATGAAGCATCACGGACGTCTGGGAGACTCTCCGGTAGCTGGCAGCGGTTATTATGCCGATTCCAACAGTGGCGGGGCGGCTGCTACAGGTGTAGGGGAAGACATTATCAAAGGTGTTCTCAGTTTTAAAGCTGTATATAAAATGTCACTTGGCAAGAGTGCCATGGAAGCTGCGCAGGAAACACTTGATGAATTTGTCGGCAGAATAGAAGACTGCCGTCACATATCATTGATTGTTCTGGATAAAGAAGGTGCCTTTGGAGTAGCTACCAACTGTACTTTCCCGTTTGTTTATGCCAGTGATGAATGTGAACCTACGCTATACCTGGCTAAATGCGTTGACGGAAAGACCGATATAAAAGAAATCCCTCTTGATTCTGAGGGATTGCCTGATTAGATTATTTGAGCCGTTTAATAAGCGGCTCTTTTAATACCTTACCGGTATGGCATATATGGTATTTGGATAGCGTCTGCTGAAATCACTGATCCTGACCTTATAGTTAAAACGGATACCGCCGGCGCTATCATAGTTTCCTTCTGAAATCCACATGTAATCTCCTTCAACTGCCTCGACAAAACCGGTATGCCCGGCATGATTTGTTGGGGTCAGCCATTTGGAGAAGGTGGCACCGGGAGCCGGGGTGGTTGATATCATGAAACGGGTAGGGTGAGCTCTGACTACTTCTATGGCATGGAAGCAGCCGTCTCCTACAGCCCCGCTGTCATAGCCGTATACTTCATAGAAACGAGCCCAGGCAAAGGTCGTACACTGCCAGTATCTTCTTTTGTTTACATAATAGAACCCGTTGCCTCCGCCAATGGTGCGGTATTTTTCCCAGATCTCCTCTGCTTCTGCACTTTCCAGTTTAACATCAAGGTTATCGTATTCACACGGTATGATGCGGTGGATGTCGCTGTATTCCAATAATCTGTTTCGACAGCGATAATAATCCAGCAGAGACTCAATTACCTCTCTTCTGTATTCAACCAGCAGATATTTATATCTGTTTTTCGCGAGATACAGACATTCGTCAAGGGTCTTGCCGTTCATGATCAGCGAAAAGTCCGGCAGACTTGAAGATATGTTCTTCTTATAGTCATGATAAAAACATGCAGCAATAGCCTGAGCATATTCATTATCCATGCCGTAGTTGGAGCTCTCATTGAACTCATCAATGTCTTTATCTGTGATTACTATTTTTGCTTCTGCGGTATTGGTATGCTTTATGGCTTCTTCGTAAATAAGCGGAGCCGGCTTTCTGCTGCAGCCGTTTAACAGTAATAACAGTATTACAAGCAGTATCTTCATTACTTAAATTATAGCAGACCTGTCTTTTTACTGCTGTATAATATACTTATAAACAGGCAGGTAACAATATGATCAGATTAATGAAAACCAGATGGAGTGACAGTGCCGCTGATGCTCCTTTACCTTTATATCCCCGTCCGCAGTTTCAGCGTGATTCCTATCTGAACCTCAACGGATGCTGGAAATGTGCGTTTACTGCTGAGGACAGAAAGCCTGACAGCTTTGAACAGGATATTCTGGTTCCTTTTTCACCGGAAACACTGCTGTCAGGGGTCAATCGCATTCTGAAACCTGATGAATATCTGTGGTACAGAAGAGAGTTCACCCTGGAAAAAGGATTTAACAGAGGAAGAGTACTGCTTAACTTTGAAGCTGTTGACCAGATCGCGGAAATATTTCTTAACGGACAGTTTGTCGGCCGAAATGAAGGAGGTTATTATGCCTTCAGTTTTGACATCACTGATTATCTTGCTGAAGTTAATGAACTTATCGTCAAAGTACAGGACTACTCTGATACCAGTTATTTTGAAAGAGGGAAGCAGAAATTCAATCGCGGCGGCATCTGGTATACCCCGCAGTCAGGCATATGGCAGACAGTCTGGCTTGAATCCGTCCCTGATAACTATTTGAAAGGGGTAAAAATCACTCCTGATCTGTTTGGCAAGTCTCTGACTCTGGAGTTCGACAGAAATAATGAACTGGAAGTAAAAGCCGAGATCTCCATTAATGACATTCCTGTTGAAACTGTCGTTTCCACAGAAAGTAAGGTAACTGTCTTGTTTGAGGATGTTAAACCGTGGTCTCCTGAAGATCCTGTATTATACGATCTGAAACTTACAAACGGGGATGACGTTGTTAACAGCTATTTTGCCTTCCGTAAGTTTGAAATAAAAACCGCCAGGGATAACCGTAAGAGATTCTTCCTTAACGGCAAGCCATATTATCCTAACGGACTGCTGGATCAGGGATATTGGTCAGATGGTTTATATACTGCACCAAGTGATGAGGCTCTGATTCATGACATTACTGTCTGTAAAGAAAGAGGTTTTAATGCCTTAAGAAAACACATCAAAATTGAATCCAGACGCTGGTACTATCACTGTGACAGATTAGGCATGCTGGTTTTCCAGGACATGATCAACGGCGGAGGCATTTACAGCAATTTCACCACACTGATTTCTTCCGTTCTTCCGGTTCATCTTGATGATACGGAAAAGAACTACAAGCTGTTTGCCCGTGAAGACGCCAGGGGCAGGGAAATGTATTATGTCGGACTTAAGAGAATGGTTGAAGAACTCTATAACGTTCCTTCACTGGTCTTATGGACTCCGTTCAATGAAGGCTGGGGCCAGTTTGACAGTAAAAAGGTCTGTGATTACCTGCTGACCCTTGATAATACCAGATTAATAGAACCTGCCAGCGGTTGGCATGATCAGCATTTTGGCGAGATCAACAGTAAGCATCTGTATTTCAAAGCCGTCAACATGAAGAAATTCAACGATGACAGGCTGTATTATCTTTCTGAATTCGGCGGCTATACTCTTAAGCTTTATGATCACTGCTATAACGATAAACAGACCTATGGCTATAAGCGGATAAAGGATCTTAACAGTCTCAACGAGAGTTTAAAGGTTCTGTTTACAAGGGATATTCTCAATAACATCGATAAAGGACTGGCCGGCAGCATTTATACGCAGGTCTCTGATGTTGAGGATGAAGTCAATGGCTTAATGACCTATGACCGTGAGGTTACCAAGGTCAATGAAGATACCCTGCTGGATATCGTGGCTGCCATAAAAGAAAAATATCAGAATCTCTGATATTTCCTGCATTAACGATTCAGATCCGGATATTTTCCGGATCTTTTTTCATTTCATGTATTTCCTTAGGATGTTGGCTATGGTTCCCAGTATTTTCTGACCGTCTTCAGGCATATGATTTACACTCACCGTTATGTATGTATTGTCTTCAAGATAACGGAAGAATTCGGCTTCGCCATCAATGCATTCAGCGTTATCCAGGAAGTTCCATCCTTCAAGATCATATTTAGTAATAAGGTTTCTGATTTCCTGCTTCATTTCCCCGGAAATAACATAAGTTTTTATTACCTGATCGTTGCTGCCTCCTTCCACGGTTTCCTTTATCTTTAACAGTCCATCTGCCATCTGACAGACCTGGATCTGATAATACGGACGAGGTATTGGTGTGCCTGTTATCCTTGTGTAGTATTCAAACAGCAACAATTCTTTTTTCTTCTTATTGGTTTCAGTGACCTTAATTTTTACGTCTCGTTTAGGCATCACAAATTCATAAATTAATCTGTCAGTGTTTCTTTTTACCGGCTGAATTTCATATTTGTCCTTTCTGACTTCATAAATGGTGTCAGGTTTCGCGAGAAGCGTGAGAATGACCTTGCTGTACTCCGGATATTCATCCTGGGCATTTTCAAAGAGCGCTTTGTTTCCGTCATAATTTATCTTATATGTTTCCTTGTTTCCAAAAAGATTCAATGGCATGCATTCCACCTCCTCAGCTGTATCATTAATTAGAATTGTTTTCTTTCTTTTATTCATTATATCACAGTAATATATTTACCTGTTTTTCTTTAATTTAACGGACAGTTTGTGTAATATATATCTATATTCGGGGGTTTGTTTATGGGAATTGTCGTATTTGGTGCTACATTTGTCGATATCAAAGGCTATCCTGATGCACAGTATATCCCTGCCGGACGTAATGTCGGCAAGGTAATTCAGGTACATGGCGGCGTATCACGTAACGTTGTTGAAGATATCGCCAATGTCGAACTTAAACCTACTTACGTTACCGTACTGGATTACAGCGGTACCAGCAGTGACGTTATCGAAAAACTGAACAAGCATAATGTTGATACCAGATATATAGCCCGCAGTGAAAACGGACTGGGTACCTGGCTGGCTGTATTTGACAATAACGGTGATGTTGTGGCATCCATCTCCAAAAGACCTGAACTTGATGCTCTGGATCCGATATTGGATGAAAAGGGCGACGAAATCTTTGCGAACGCTGACAGTATCGTCGTAGAAATAGACATGGAAGTCCCTCTGCTGAAGAAGATCTTCAGTTTGGCAGAGAAACACCACAAGGATGTATATGCCGTTGTTTCCAACATGTCAATTGCCATGGAAAGAAGAGACCTCATAAAAAGAACCAGCTGCCTCGTCTGCAATGACCAGGAAGCCGGTCTTCTGTTCTCTGAAGATTATAAAGCTACCACAATGGAAGAAATGAGCGAACTGCTGTCACAGCGCATCAAGATGGCCCAAATTCCAAAGATGGTTGTTACCATGGGTGAACTTGGAGCCGTTTATGCCTCGCTTGATGGTAAATACGGCGTCATTCCTCCGCAGAAAGTTGATGTTCTGGATACTACCGGTGCCGGAGACAGTTTCTTTGCCGGGGTTGCCATTGGCCTCACCTATGGCAAGAGCCTGGAAGAAGCCTGCCGTATCGGAACCAGACTTGCTTCATCCGTTATTTCCACCAAGGAAAATGTCTGTCCGCGCTTCATGCCGGAAGAATTTGATCTCAAAATAGACTAACAGCTGCCATCAGGCAGCTGTTTTTTAAATGAAGGGTTCCGAAATGAAATTAAGATTTAAGCCGGCAAGTTCTTCTTCGCCGTCTTTTACTGCCTGCAGATTAAGCAGACTGGCTGGTTTGTGAGCATCTACGCCAAACAGACATCTGACCGGGTATTCTGACACAACCTCCCAGAATTCTCTGTGAGGATAGCCATAATGGTATCCGGTAGGAAATTTTACCTTTCCTCTCATGACACCGTTGAGGTTAACTTCCAGAGGCATGTTCGTTTCGACAGCCTTTTCAGCAATCATTCTGGCTGCCTTACGGCAGGTATCGTTGAATTCAGGCTGCTTGTACATGTACAGATCAGGATGCCGTAAATATGCGAACAGTCCTGTTTCCATACCGCGGCATACGCTTTCGGCATATTCCATTATCTCTTTGTCAGTGTTTCTGTTGAAGTAGCTGCTTCTGCTTTCCGGTTCCGGAAAGTGCTGACCTAAGATCAGGTATTCAACCTTATCCCTCAATTCCTTCTTTTCATCCAGAAATTCAGGATAGTACTCTGTTTCCAGTCCGATAAGTATATCGATCTGTCCCCTGTACTTTTCCTTTAAGGCGGAAATGCTGTTAACATAATCTTCCAGTTTATCCCAGCTCATTCTGGCCCAGTCCAGAGGTATGTGTTTATATGGTGCATGATCGGAGAAACCCAATGTCTTATAGCCGGCTTTGATAGCGGCCAGAACATATTCTTCGTCAGTTCCTTTGGCGTGTCCGCATCTGAAGGTATGTGTGTGATAGTTATAATTCTGCATATATAAACCCTCCTTGCTGGTCAGCAGTTAAGAATACCATTTTTATTTTTTATTATCAATTATTTTAATAATAAAAGATGTGGTTTTATCCACATCTCTTAATTTGTCTTCTTTTCAACCAGTACTATGTCGAGAACTACTTTTTCCTGACCTCTCAACACTGTAAGCTTAACAGTATCTCCGGCCTTGTATTCAGTAAGATAGTTCTTCATTTCAGTATAAGATGCGATTTCGTGATCATCGATGCCGACGATCAGGTCTCCGCTTCTTAAGCCTGCTGTAACAGCACTCTGGCTGGTTACTTCGTCAACATATACGCCGTATGAGCTGACATTGTAATAACTCATGTATCTTCTGCTTTCAATGCTGACGCACTTGATACCGATGCTTGGTCTGCCTTTGACATAGCCGTTGAGGATCAGATCCTGGACTACGCCTTTTACTACGTTTACCGGAATGGCAAAGCCGATACCTTCAACATCTTCACCGGCACTCTTGGCATTGACGATGGCGATCAGTTCACCTGAAATATTGAACAAGCCGCCGCCTGAGTTGCCTGGGTTGATGGCTGTATTTGTCTGTAACAGCGTCATCTTCTGATTCTGGACGGTAATTTCACGGCTCAGCGCACTGACGATACCTGTTGTTACGGTTCCGCCCAATGTTCCTAAAGGGTTACCGATGGCGATTACGGTTTCGCCGACTTTCAGTTCCTCGGAATCTCCAAGGACTGCAGGTAATAAGCCGCTGGCATCAATTTTCAGAACTGCCAGGTCTGTTTCTTCGTCAGTAGCTACCAGTGTAGCCTTATATTCTGTACCGTCATGCAGCTTTACATTGATGTTTCTGGCGTTACTGATGACATGGTTGTTAGTTACGATATAACCGTCCTCTGTATAGATTACTCCGCTTCCGGCACCGCTTGTTACATATTCACCATAGAACATGCTGTATTGGACCCGTTCAGTATAAACTTCGACTACTGAATCTTCGATGCTTGATACTACCGGTGAAAGGTCGCTGGTTGTCAGGGTCACACCTGTTGTTTCCACCCCTTCATATACGACGATTCTTTCACGGCTTTTATTAATAAGATTACTGGTAACCAAATAACTGCCGCCTACGCTTAAGCCTATTGTCAATAAGGCCAGTAAAGCCAGAAACAGATTACGCATAGAGTTGCCTTTGTCCGGCTGAGCCAGAGCCTGATTGACTGTCCGCTGCTGGTAACTGGTCTTTGTTTCGCTTTGTTCAGCTTCTTCAAGACTTCTTAATTCCGGTTCGGTGTTTTCTTCCTTCTTTTCTTCTCTGGCATCTACCACCAAAAACTGATCATATGCCGGTTTGTTCTGCTCTTCCTTATTTGCTGTTTCTTCTACAGGCTTCTCTTCTATAACCTCTTCTGTTTTGTTTTCTTCTGGAATTTCTGCAGTTGGTTTTTCATCAGCTGTGATTTCTTCCTCATGATTAATCATTTCTTCATCTGACATGTTAAAACCTCCTCAATATTACATTTTATACTTTATTTCACATTTGTGACGTTTTATTGAACTCGATTTGAAAGAAAACTGAATTAGTCTTCCTTTTTCGCCATTAATGCCAGGGCGAATACCAGAGTGACTAATCCAGCTACACAACCAGATAGATAAATGTAAGGCAGAAGGGATGGTTCAGGCTGTTCAGGGATGACATATCTCTGCAGTGTCTGTTCCTTTGTGTCCATTTTATATAACTGACTTCCGCCTTTTTCATCAGTCAGGTATACCAGTTTGAAGTCGGTCAGATTAGCCTCTCTGAAAGCCCATCCGTTTACTTCTTCATCATTGATTTTGACCTTCTGCTGATCATACAGATCATCCATATAGGCAAACTCAAGATAATCAACATCATTAATTAGATAGTTCTTACCGTCAAAGACAAATGGTTTATATAATCCTATTATCTTATTTTCCTTATCGTCATACAGATAATAGTCTTTTTCTTCGTTTTCATTCTCAAGATACAGGAGCTTGAAGTATTCTCCGGTGAATACCGTAATGGTTTCGCCGTTTATTTCCTGTTCCACTTTTTCAAACTTTTCGTTTGTTACCTTATCCAGATTCTTTACAACACCCAGTTTCCGTTCTTTCAGATCATAGAAGACGGTTGGTGTTTCCTCAACATATGCCTTTATGGTGTATGTCTTGGTTGTCTTATCTTCAGCTGTACAGGTTATTTTTACTTCGTTCCAGCCTTCATGTAAGGTTTTATCAATGTCTCCAACCGTTGCCTTGCCGCTGGAAGCCTTCGCTGTAACATCCAGGGTTTCAGTTCCTCTTGGAAGATATATGGTGTAGTCAGTAACATTGCTGGAGAACTTAGGCTCAAATTCCAGATTTTCCAGCTTGATTTCTGCCAGTGAGGCATCGGATGAAAGTACTGGCCGTACAGGTGTCGGTGTATAACCGCCGCCACCGCCTCCTCCACCGCCACCACCTGGTGATGGACTAGGAGTTGGAGTTACGGAAGGAGTATAGATGCTTATTCCCGTAGAAGCTGAACTGTTATAGTTTACTCTTGAATACCGGTATGATTCCCATTCAACAACGGAAATGGAGACGTTTGTTGAACCGGATGCTATAGTTTTGAATGTAAAACTCTGCGATCCACTGCTTCCGGTATTGGTATCAATAAGGAAAGTACCGCCATGAAAGTCACCATTAGAGCTTTGAAACTGCAGATAATCTGAATTGTAGTAAAGACTTATCCTTGCTATTGATCCGCCGCTGCAGCTGATGGAAACCGTAACTGTAACAGTGTTGCCAACCTGAACAGAAGAAGCAGACGCATAAACAGAAGCACTTCCGTTTACAGAATCGTCTGCCATTACAGTATTCATTCTGGCTATACTAATAACCGTTAATAACAGTATTAACAGTATTCTACTGATTTTTTTCATATCATGTTCTCCTACTGCGGAACACTCTCTATACCGAGAATATCCTTCTTAATCATCTTGTATGACTTCAGGTTGATGCTTTCTTCACCATCAGCTAAAGCCGCAAACAGATATTCTCCCTCTAATTTTTCGATTTCCAATATATCCTTCTTAACAAGCAGCAGGTCTTTTACGCTGATCTTGCCGTCACCGTTAACATCTCCCTTAATTATAACGGTGTATGTACTTGTTCCGTTTTCATCCTCAACAATAAGTTTATATCCCGTACCGATTGGTTCATCATCACCGACAACCTGATCACCGTTCATAATCGTTATCGTATATGTCGGTTCAGCAGGTTCGGTATTTTCACCGCCGTCTGTCCCGGTTAACAGATTCTTACCGAAATCTATTACTTCCTTGATGTCTCCGACTGTTGTTCCGATGTTGAAACCTGACAGTAAGCCGTCAGTATTCTTGACACCGAGGTC
>JAEEGL017160917.1_pt1 | contig 10828 bp, 7 predicted proteins | sample 9134231 | NCBI WGS metagenome assembly JAEEGL01 (sample SAMN16246548, study PRJNA631951) | gut metagenome | biome: gut microbiome; feature: rumen; material: fiber-attached | host: Bos | place: Iran: Karaj | collected 2018-10
ATACCCCGCCTATCGCGTATCCGTCGAAGCCGATCTTCACCAGCTCCTCGGCGCAGTGGCGCCTGAGGTCGTCGTACACCCCGCCCTGCACGATGCCGAAGACCATCTGTCCGTCGGCGTGCGGCTGGTCCTTGGACGCCTGCGCCCAGCGGAGGGTCTGCTCGACGGACTTCTCGGCGCGCGCGCGGTCGCACGGGTACGGCAGGCACTCGTCGAAGACCATGGCGATGTCGCTCCCCAGCACGCGCTGCATCGCCATCGACTCCTTTGGACCGAGGAAGAACTCGTGTCCGTCGATGTGCGAGTTGAACCGGCACCCCTCCTCCGTGATCTTGCGCATCTTGGCAAGCGAAAAGACCTGGAATCCGCCCGAGTCCGTCAGGATCGGACCGTCCCAGCGCATGAAGCGGTGCAGCCCTCCCGCGGCCGCGACGACGTCCGCCCCGGGGCGCAGCATGAGGTGGTAGGTGTTGCCCAGAACGACCTGCGCGCCGCACTCCAAGAGGTCGCGAGGCTCGAGCGCCTTGACCGTCCCAAGCGTTCCAACATCCATGAAAACAGGCGTTTCCACGGCTCCGTGCGCAGTTTCCAGCAGCCCTAGACGGGCCGCCGAACGCGCATCTTCCTTTTTGACTTTGAAGCTCACGCCGATTATTGTACCAAAAAACAGTTGCCTTATGACGGAAAATGGTGTATCATTTTCGCATACAAAATAGAGAAAGACACTCAAAATGAACAAAGCACTGCATGTATTTGTATATGTGTTCTTGATTCTAGCTGGCGCCGGGCTCGTCTTCGAGTACCAGCTCAACGAGAAGCGCAGGCTCCTCACCGATAGGAACCACATTCAAGAGGATTACATCGTGAAGCTCGCCGCGACGATCGAGAACGTCGAGCCGAACAAGGAGGCCGTCACCAAGGTGGAGAAGGATTCCTCCCCCGTCGAGGCGAAGCTCGTCGATTCGCCCATGATGGAGAACGTGCTCGAAGACTACAAGTTCTACCTTGAAGAGGGCAACCTCGGCACGTTCCAGTGGGATAAGGACGAAATCCGCGACCAGCTGCGCATGGTCTACCAGCTCGACGGCGAGGGCAAGCCCATTATGGACGGCGACCGTCCGAAGGACCGCGGCCCGGGCACCGAGCGAGAGCTCCTCGAGAAGCTCGTCAAGGGCAGCGCCGACCAGCAGGCCAGGCTGAACACGACCCGTGCCGAGCTGAAGACCCTCCACGGCAAGCTCGCCGACGTCGTCGATGAGCTCAACAAGCTCAAGCCCGAGGCCCGCCAGGACAAGGTGACCATCGTCGAGAAGAACGACAAGATCGCCAAGCTCGAAGGGGAGAAGTCCGACCTCGAGAACCAGATCGTCAAGATCAAGGCCCAGATCGACGAGCTCAACGCCGAAATCACCTCCCTCAAGGACGAAGTCGTCACCGCGCGCGACGAAGCCGACGCCGCCAAGGAAGACCTCGCGAAGTCCCAGAAGATGGTCGAGCAGCTCAAGAAGCTCCTGCAGGAGCAGATAAACACGATTCGCGGCGGCAACACCACTGCCACCGGCATCGCAGTCTCGACGATCCCCGCCGGCGAGAAGGGCAAGATCATCGAGGTTGACAACGAGAACATGTTCGCTATCGTTGAGTTCACGCCCGAGGCCATGAACGAGCTCAAGGGCGGAGACAAGAACAGGCCGCTTCCCGTCATGGAGTTCGGCGTCAAGCGCACCGGCTACCAGGGCGAGGCCGGAGAGTTCGTCGGCCGCGTCCGCCTGAGGCAGGAGGTCGCCAACAAGAACTACATCATCTGCGACATCCTCTCCAACTGGGAGCAGGACAAGCTCCAGGTCAACGACATCATCTTCGCCGACTGATAGAGGCCGCGGACGACTATGCTGATTCCGTATCGCCCGCACGCAAAACCGACCGCGAAGCTCCTCTGGGGCTTCGCGGCGTTTTTGGCTGTCGCCCTCCTCTCCGGCTGCATCGCAGATACCGCCGAGGATACCGACCTCCCCTGGAGCTCGGGCAAGTCTTGGGAAGGCCTCGCGCCAATCGCCCCGTCCGTGATGGACAGGTACGATTGATGGTGGCTCGTGGCTCGCAGCTTGTGGCTTGCTTGCCCGCCGTAGCCTTGGCGGAGGCGGGTGGCTCGCAGCCTGCTTGCCCGCCGTAGCCTTGGCGGAGGCGGGTGGCTCGCGAAATGAGAAGAGGTTTCGTCCCGTGGCCTTAGTCGTCCCAGATGTCCCAGCAACTCCTCAACCGCATAACCACCGCACTATTTCACAATATGATAGAAGGCAAGACTATCGTTTCTAGCCAAGGCGGCGTCCGTCTGGACGCCGCCTTGCTTTCCGCATTCCCGGGGACTACGAGGGCCTTCGTCCGCGAAGCAGTCGAGTCTGGCAACGTGCTAGTAAACGGACGCCGAGCCGCAAAGGGACTCAAGCTGCGCGGCGGTGAGCGAATCGAGGTGCGCTCCCTCGCAGAAGCCTCTGACAACACCGTCGCGCCCGATCCCTCGGTCCGCGTTTCCTCCATTTTCGAGGACGCACACCTTCTCGCCTTCGACAAGCCCGCCGGAATGCCCGTGCAGCCTCTAACCCGCTCAGAAACGGGCACTCTAATGAACGGCGTCGCCGCCCGTTATCCGGAATGCATCCCCCTTGGGGACAGGCCCCTCATGGCCGGCGCGCTTCACCGGATCGACGCCGACACTTCAGGACTCGTCCTCGTCGCGCGAACTGCAGCGGACTTCGACGCACTCAGGGCGCAGTTCTCCGAGCAGACGGTGAAGAAAACCTACCTCGCGCTCGTCGAAGGTTCCGTTGCCGTCGGCGGTACGCTCGAAAACGATCTCGTCCACGATCCAACCCTCCCGTTCTGCCGCATGGTGGACATCCGGAAGGTGCGCCTTAGCGGACCCGAAAAGGAGAAGCTCAGGCCGCTCCACGCCGTTACGAACTTCCGTCCAATAGGCAGAACTTTCGAGGAAAACGAGGAGAGGACGCTCCTGGAGGTGACGATCTTCACCGGTGTCACCCACCAGATCCGCGCTCAGCTCGCCCTCGCCGGAATGCACATAGTGAACGACAGACTCTACGGCGCGTTCGCCGTGGAGAACCAGACGGGACACTGCCTGCACGCCCTCGCCGCAAAATTCAGGCACCCCGCCTCCGGCGACGAAACGGAAATTCGCACCCCGCTGCCCCATTGGGCGCAATGGTAGGGCGGCGTGCCCCCACGCCGCCGAAAGAACCGTCTAGCCAAGCGCGAGCACGAACCTGCACCCATGCGGCGCGACGCCCTCCAACGTCACTTCTCCTCCATGAAGGTGCGCTATCTGGCGCACTATCGCAAGGCCGAGACCAGCCCCGCCTGTCTCGGCCGCGCGCGAGGAATCGACCCTGTGGAACCTCTCGAAGACGCGTTTCGCGTGCTCCGCGGGAATCCCGCGTCCATGGTCCTCGACAACCAACCTGGATCCGTTGACCTTCACTACGATATCCGGCGATCCGGAATGGCGGATTGCGTTTTCCACGAGATTAGAAAGCGCCTGCGAAACGAGTGCCGCGTCGCAGCTTATCGGATGCGCCCCTTCGCATTCAAGCAACAGGGATACCCCCGCCTTTGCAGCCTTTGGCGCGAGGCGTTCCACGGTCTCGCGCGCGAGCTCCGCGAGGTCCGCCTCAGCGCGCACAATCGCACTGTCCGCCCTCTCAAGCCGCGCGAGGTCCAGTACGCTTTGCGCAAGGGAGTTGAGCCTTGCTGACTCCCCCTTCACCATTTCCAGAAGACGTCCGCGCTGTCCGTCCGGACAGTCGTCCAGAAGGTCTACCGCGCCCATTATCCCGGTGAGCGGCGTCTTGATCTCGTGCGAAACGTCGGCGATAAACTCGCGGCGGAACTTCTCCAGCCGCGCCAGCTCTCGTATCCTCACGCCCTGCCTGTACGAAAAGAAGAAGACCAGCAGTACTCCTGCGCCACCTGCCAACGCCGCGAGGAAAAAACCCTTCCCCGCTCGGTTGAACGGCGCGAGCACCCGCGATTCGGGGATTCCGAGGCGGACGCGGAACTCGCCGCACGGGGCCGACGCGTAGATGGACTTCGGCTCGTCCGTCCCGCGGCGGTGCGAATCGAAGAATATGCCTCCGTTTCCGCTGAAGACGGTGAGCCTCACGCCGTCCGCCTCGCATTCTGCGCCGAACCCGTGGATGCGCCTGAAGTCGCTCGTCGCGAGCGGCTCGCGAAGCGTCGTCGCAGCGAGCTGGGTGCGGACGCCCAGGTCCCTCTCAGCCCAGCCTGCGACCGCTTTCCTGAACGCCCCGCGTTCCGCGGCGAACGCCGCCGTTAGCGCGACGAGTCCGAGAGCCGCAGCCGCGGGCGCTATCCAGTCGAGGCTTTTCATCTCTCTCCCTTCACCCTGTAGCCGACTCCGCGGACTGTCTCGATGTGGCCGGACCATTCGCCTAGCTTACGGCGGAGGTTCGCTATCTGCACGTCGACCGTCCGCTCCGTCACCGCGCGGTCGTCGGAAAGGACGGCGTCCAGGATCCTCTGGCGCGCAAGGACTCGCCCCCTGTTCTCCACGAGGAGCGCGAGTATCTTGAACTCGCCCGGCGCGAGCTTCAGGTCCTCGCCGTCCAATACAGCCGCATGGGCATCTTCGTCGACGACGAGCCCGTCGAATGGCTCCTTCGCGGCAAAAGTGCCGCGGCGCAACAGGGCCCTTATCCGCGCGAGCAGAACCTTCCTGTCGAAGGGCTTTGTCACGTAGTCGTCCGCTCCGGCGTCGAGTCCGCGGACGATGTCGTCCGGCTCGGCGCGCGCCGTGAGCATCAGTATGCGCGTACCGGAGAGCGACGGGTCGCTACGGACCCTCTCCGCGACCGTGAAGCCGTCCACTCCTGGGAGCATTACGTCGAGAAGGACGACATCCGGCTTCATTCGCCTGATTTCAGAAATCCCCTCGTCGCCGCGCGCGAAGGAGCGTACATGGCGAAAGCCGGCCCCCGCCAGGGCCATCTCAAGGATGGTCCTGATCGTGGGGTCGTCTTCCACTACCGCTATTTGCGCAAGTTCGTCCATGCGCACATTATACCACGATTTCGCCGTTCTTTGCAGTGACGGATATCTTCGAGCCAGGGGCGAACCTGCCGGACACGATCGCCTTCGCGACGGGGTTCTCGAGGTCGCGCTGGATTGCGCGCTTCACCGGACGCGCGCCGAAGGCAGGGTCGTATCCGTCCTTCGCGAGCACGTCTATCGCAGCGTCGTCCACCTCGATCTCGAGGTTCTGGTCCGCAAGGCGCTTCGCGAAGTCCTTCAGCTGGAGCTTCACTATCTCGCGGATCTGGTCCCTCGTCAGCGGGTCGAACTCGAGTATCTCGTCCAGCCTGTTTAGGAACTCTGGGCGGAACAGGTTCGGAAGCTCGCTCCTCTGGGCGTTGGAAGTCATTATGACGACTGTGTTCTTGAAGGACACGGTTCGTCCGTGGCTGTCCGTGAGCCTGCCGTCGTCCAGCACCTGCAGGAGCAGGTTGAAGACGTCGGGATGGGCCTTCTCGATCTCGTCAAGCAAGACCACCGAGAACTGCTTGCGCCTCACGGCCTCCGTGAGCTGTCCGCCATCCTCGAACCCGACATAGCCGGGCGGCGCCCCGACGAGGCGGGAGACGGCGAACTTCTCCATGTACTCCGACATGTCGAGGCGCACCATCGCGTTCTCGTCGTCGAAGAGCTCCTGCGCGAGCGCCTTCGCGAGCTCGGTCTTGCCGACGCCCGTCGGGCCGAGGAAGAGGAACGCGCCGACTGGACGGTTCCTGCTCTTCACGCCTGCGCGGGACCTAAGGACGGCGTCCGAAACGGCGTCAACCGCCTTGTCCTGTCCAATGACGCGCTCGTGGAGCGTCACGCCGAGACGCATAAGCTTCTCTCGCTCGCCTTCGACGAGTTTCGTAACGGGGATTCCGCTCCAACGCGAGACCACTTCCGCGATCTCGTCCGCAGTCACCTCTTCCCTGAGGAGGGCCTGGGTAGCCGCTTTAGCCGAATCGTCTTCATGGGCCTTGAGCTTCCGCTCGAGTTCGGGGATGACTCCGTACTTGTAGCGCGAGGCCGTGGCGTTGTCGCCTCGGTCAAGGGCGACTTCGAATGAGTGTCTTGCATCGTCTAGCTCCTGTCTTACGTGCCGCACCTCCTCAAGGGCGGCTTTTTCCTTTTTCCATTGGTTGTTCATCCCTTCGGCCTTGGCCTTCAGGTCCTTAAGTTCCATCTGCAGCTCCGAGAGCCGTTTCATCGAGGCGTCGTCCCGCTCCTTCTTGAGCGCGATCTCCTCGATTTCAAGCCTCCTCACGTGGCGCGAGATCTCGTCCAGCTCCTGCGGACACGAGTCCATCTCCGTGCGGATCCTCGCGCACGCCTCGTCCAGCAGGTCGATCGCCTTGTCCGGCAGGAAGCGGTCCTGGATGTACCTGGACGACAGCACCACCGCGTTCACTAGCGCCTCGTCGCGGATCCGGACGTTGTGGTATTTCTCGAAGCGGTCCTTGATGCCGCGGAGAATCGAGATGGCATCCTCCTCGGACGGCGGATTCACCATAACTGGCTGGAAGCGCCTTTCGAGGGCCGCGTCCTTCTCCATGTACTTGCGGTACTCGTCCAGCGTTGTCGCGCCGACGCAATGGAGCTCGCCGCGAGCCAGCATGGGCTTGAGCATGTTGCCTGCGTCCGACGAGCCTTCCGTCTTCCCGGCGCCGACGATGGTGTGGATTTCGTCGATAAAGAGGATTATCTTGCCTTCCGCTTCCTTGACCTTCTTGAGGACGGCCTTCAGCCTCTCCTCGAACTGGCCGCGATACATGGCGCCTGCCATTAGCGCGGTCATGTCCAGCGAGAACACGGTGCGGTCCTTTAGTCCCTCCGGGACGTCCCCGCGGTTGATTCGCTGGGCGAGTCCCTCGACAATGGCCGTCTTGCCGACACCCGGTTCGCCGATAAGCACCGGGTTGTTCTTCGTCTTCCTCGAAAGTATCCTTATTACGTCGCGGATTTCCGTATCCCTTCCGATGACAGGGTCAAGCTTGCCAACCCTGGCCAGGGCGGTCAGGTCCGTGCCGTATTTCTCAAGACACTTCTCGTTGTCTTCCGGCGGTTCATAGCTTGCGTTCATAGTTGTCTCCCTCCAGGTCCTTGATAGACCCAACTACATCTAGCAGAAACCATGCCACACTTCAAATTTGTCACTTTGCTGCGTCAAACTGTCACATATTGGGAAACTTTGTCAAAAAGAGCCAACATCTTCACACCCATGTTGATAACTATTTGATAATTGTTGACACAAAATAACATTTTCCCCCTTGACAAGTACTCATAAACAGTATTTTATCTCAATTATCGATTTTTTTTGTAAATTATAGTGTTATCAACTGTCGCATAATCTATTGCAAAGGGATGTTTACAATCTGTTACAAGCTCATGGCTGAGTGTGCGATAATTGCGGAAGTCGTAACGCATCCGAGGGGGGGTATCTGTGGCAGGGGTGTTGGGCTGTTGGCGGCTGGCAAGGGAGGGGTGGCTGCGTTGGGTGGCGGGCAGAGGTGGCTTTTTGCTGAGACCACTGAGACGACTAAGACCACTAGGACAAATTCGATTATCTGACTGCCCTAACTCAACTGAGACCACTGAGACAGAAGCCGCCTCGAGAGCTCGCTAAATCGAGCTGCTAGGGTAGGCTGCCAGAGGAGGGCTTTGTTGCTGAGACCACTGAGACGACTAAGACCACTGAGACAAGGGCGCTTCTCACGCGACGCTAAGTCAGCTGAGACCACTGAGACAAAAGCCGCTTTTTAGGGCTCGCTAAATCGAGGCTGCCAGAGGAGGGCCGCCAGGGTAGGCTGCCAGGGTAGGCCGCCAGAGGAGGCTGCCAGTGGTAGGCTTGGCCAGGGGCGGTTAGCGCTAATCAACGACGGCTCCCGTCTCAGTGGTCTCAGCTAACTGAAGCGCTAATTCCGAGTGACTTCGTCCCAGTGGTCTTAGTCGTCTCAGTGGTCTCAGTCTCCCAAGCCCCGGCTTGAGCAGCCGCCCTCTCAGCCGCCCTCCACCAGCCCGAATTAGCGCGGCCAAAGAAGCGGCTCCCGTCCCAGTGGTCTCAGTTGACTGAAGTGCAAATTTCGAGCGGCTGCGTCCCAGTGGTCTCAGTCGTCCCAGTGGTCTTAGTCTCCCAAGCCGTCCACCCCCCGCCAGCCAAACCCAGCTTCACTTGCCACAGGTTTACCCATTACTCTTCCAATTTTGATATAATATGCAGCAACTAATACCATGATATACTCAACTGATATAGTCGTTGTCGGTGGCGGACATGCTGGCGCCGAGGCTGCCTTGGCAGCCGCCCGCATGTCAATTGACACCATTCTCGTTACCTCCCGCCGGGATGCAATTGCCAGAATGCCGTGCAATCCGTCGATCGGTGGTCTTGCCAAAAGCCATCTGGTCTACGAACTAGACGCCCTTGGAGGGGAGATGGGACGCAATGCCGACTCAACGGCTCTCCAAGTCAAGACTCTCAACATGAGCCGCGGACCCGCCGTTCAGGCCACGCGCGCCCAGTGCGCCAAAAAGGAATACACCAAGCGAATGCAGTCCGTAATAGCATCTCAAGACCACCTGAAGGTCATCGAGGATGCCGTAATCAAGATCAATGTAGCCGACGGACAATGTACTGGAGTCGAAACAGAAGGCGGAATCACCATCAAATCCAGGGCTATAGTCGTTACTTCCGGTACAACGCTTCGCGGAAGAGTCTGGATTGGTAAAGAGTGCGAAGAAAGCGGTGGCGATGGGCGTCCAGCAGTGAATTTACTCTCGAATTCCCTTGAATCTCTCGGGTTTAAACTTATCAGGCTGAAAACTGGCACTCCACCCCGTTTAAAGGCATCTTCATGCGACTTCAGCAAGTGTCAGATACAACTCGGTGACCAGATCCGTCCAATGTTCCACGTGGAACACTCTTTGGAGCCATCGTCAAACTTCAAACCAGTGTTCCACGTGGAACAATCCGGCAGATATGGCTCTGACCAAATGTTCCATGTGGAACAATCGCCTACTTTCAGCTCAAATAGTTGCTCGGCACCCTTATGTAAGTCTGAAAACACAAATATTGCCTCTTCAGCCTCTAAAACAGTGTTCCACGTGGAACAATCTGGCAGATTTGGCTCTGACCAGGTGTTTCAGATGAAACAATCCGGCGGATCCAACTCAGAACGGCTGTTCCACGTGGAACATTCGGTGGATTCAAACTCTAAACCAAAATCAAACAGAGAATCCGAAGCCTGCGAACGTGATCTTACTCCCATATCAGACTCTAGCACCAATAATCCAGAACAATCCGGACTGGATGATGTAGCAAGGCCGCCTCGGCCTTGCATCAACAGTGTTCATAGCAATTCGAGTGAGACTTGCTCCTCAACATATCTTTCCGAGCTCCCGTGCTGGCTTACTCACACTACACAGGAGACTCACGATATCATTCGCTCGAACCTGGATAAGTCTGCGTTGTATGGAGGGGCCATCATCGGAACCGGCGTAAGGTATTGTCCGTCGATTGAGGACAAGATAGTTCGTTTCAAGGATGCCACCCAGCACCATGTGATGCTGGAACCAGAGGATTCAGCTAGCAAAGTGATATACCCAAACGGACTGAGCTGTAGTCTTCCTCGCGACGTGCAGGAAAAGATGGTTAGGTCCGTTCCAGGTCTTGAGCAGGCCGAGTTTCTTGCATACGCGTACGCAATCGAGTACGACGGAATTGACTCACGCGAATTGAAGTCGAGTCTTGAGTCAAAGAGAATCGGGTCCCTTTTCTTTGCCGGACAGATCAACGGAACTACTGGATACGAAGAAGCCGCCGCACAAGGAATCATGGCGGGAATCAACGCAGCATTCAAGGTCAAGGGTGAAAGTCCGCTGGTTCTCAGCCGCCAAGATGCATACATAGGGGTAATGATAGACGACCTGGTTACAAAAGGAACTGACGAACCATACAGGATGTTTACTAGTCGTGCTGAGCGCCGTCTCATCCTCCGTCAGGACAACGCGAGGTTCAGGCTTGTGGACGCAGCCGAAAGGGTCGGGATTGTTTCGAAAGAACAGATAGCCGCGACTAGGTCAGTTATGAATTATTTGGAAGACCTGGTTGGCAAGAATGATATTCCAGACAATGTTCCGGACTTCCTTCCGTGGTTTTCGAAGGAGGACATTCTTAAAGAGTTGGAGATTATGCGTCATTATGCTCCTTACATCGAACAGGAAAACAAGGCTGCCGAGAAAGCCAAGGAGGACGAGAAACTGGCGATACCGAAGTGGTTGGACTACGACAAGTGTCTTGCGGTGAGGTTCGAGAGTAGAGAAAAGTTGAAAAAGACTCGTCCGGAAACTCTTGCTCAGGCTTCCGCAATACCTGGAGTAAATCCAGCCGATATCGCGGTTCTTGCAATAATCATCAAGCGAGGCCATCACTAAGTCTCACAGTCTGAGTCATTCACAAGCTATGTGCAAGGCTTCGGTCACGATGGTTCAATAACCGTCTGAGGCATTCTTAAGGTATGTGCGAGGCTTCGGTCACGATGGTTCAATAACCGTCTGAGGCATTCACAAGCTATGTGCGTGGCTTCGGTCCCGACAGCTCGGTCAAACCGTTGTTTCGTCGTCGCGACGCCTTTCGCGCTTAGACAATATGCTTTATTCAGTCTGCCTTGCCTCGGCAAAACCACTGGTTGCGTGCGAAGACTCTCTTACGGCTGCGAGACGAAACTGCCTCTTGCCCGACTGTCGG
>JAEEGL010595055.1_pt1 | contig 10827 bp, 8 predicted proteins | sample 9134231 | NCBI WGS metagenome assembly JAEEGL01 (sample SAMN16246548, study PRJNA631951) | gut metagenome | biome: gut microbiome; feature: rumen; material: fiber-attached | host: Bos | place: Iran: Karaj | collected 2018-10
CGTTATAAGCTGCTCCTTGCTGATGGACAGTGGCGCAAAGTATTCGCCCATGTTGGACAGTCTGGCTGTGAGGAATGGCTCCGTCCCCAGCTTTGCATTGTCAATTTTATTGCGAAGTCCCTCGTATGCTGCATAGAGTTCCGACGCGTCATTCGTATTCTTTGTGGCAAATGCCTTGATTTCCGCCTGAAAACTGTCCAATCCCGCTTTTTCCAACTGGCTTGCTGCGTTTTTCTGGAAATCTTCAGTTGACCCGAATATGATGCGCCCGAAATTCGGCAAATCGCTGAAGCCCAGTTTGACTGGTGCATACGAATAGGTGTTGTGGTCGTACATTATGCCAATGTTCATGCCAAGTGCCGTGCCAGCGGCAGGCATTGACGCATAGCCCAATAGCTTCCATGGCACCATAATGGACAACTTGCGCCCCTCCTTTAGCTGCGTCACCTTTCCGCACCAGGATTCGTAGTCATCCAGTTTCCGACCATTCCCAATATAGCGCCCGCCGCCAGAGGAAATGGCGAACTGCGAATACGCCCTGTCATGTGTGACTGGCGCAAAGAAAAGGTCAAATACATCCTCTCTCCAAAGGTTGGCGCCATTTTGGGATATTGGCTTCAAATCAGCTTTTGCAGGCGGCAATGTTACAGATACGCTTATGTTCTCTGGTGAACTGCTTATCTCAACAGGAAGCTGCAAGGGTGGCATTTTATCCTGAATGTTGCGGAATACCACCCTGCCCTTGTATGGCTCTGTAAGCACTGGTCGGCGTTGTGTTTTGCTCTCGGCCTTGAACGCACCTGCTTCAAGCAGATTCTTTCTGGGTGTGATTGTGACATTGTCTATAAGCACAAAGCTTCCTATGGCGGGAATGGAACGCTGCTGCTTGCTATCCGCCCACAGCATTATGCTGAAAAGCGCGAATCTTGCATTAGTATCTGTCTTGAACGAACCCTTGATTCTAGTCCAGCTGTCCTTTTCACCCCTTGCGGTAATTGGCTTTGGGCGAATGCCACGCCCCTTGTCCTTTGGACCAAAGGGCTTGTCCAATAAATACACCCAAAGACTGACTTGCAATTCTCCTTTCAAATCAAAACTGAAGTCATATTCCGTGTCTGGATTGACTGGAAGCCCACTTAGCCCCTTGTCTTTGCCGAATTGCAATGCGCCAGACAGCATTTTCCGGCCATCGACATCCTTGTACTCAAGCACCTCCAGGCGGGCACATTTGTTCCAGGTGAAGTCTTCCGTGAAAAGCTCCGCTTTGAACTTGCCGTTGGTCATTTGGCAACTCAAATCAGTGAAGAAATCACTGCCATTGAAGTCCCCGTTTCTCATTAGATTCTCATTGCAAAAGGCAAAGGCAATCCCAAGAACAACGAATAAGAGCAATGTCATTTTTTTCATTAGACCCTCCGTAGGCATACATTAATGAGAATGGCGGCATTTAGGCTGTAAACGCCGAGGGGCATGCCTGTCTTTAAAAGTCGGAAAACTATCATGGAAATAGCAATTTCCTCAATTCAAGGCAACATTCTGCGCTGCTGCAATTTCTCTAATTTTCAAACTTGAGGTACCTGTGTATCTTGTTATATCGCGGATGGAAACCCCTCCAAGAAGCATTTTCTTGACAATTCTGACAATTGCGATTTCCTTGCCTTGCTTCTTTGCACTTTTATCAGCCATTGATTTGCCTATTGCCTTGCCCCTTTTCTCACCTCTTTTCTCGGCTTTTCTCTCAATCTCTTTTCTCCAGTCATCCATTGCCTTGCACATGTCCACTCTCCCATTTTCTACTTTTAACTTCAGTTTCAGTCTCAGGCATACATTAATGAGAATGGCGGCATTTAGGCTGTAAACACCGAGGGGCATACCTGTCTTTATAATTGTCTCCAACTTTTTCTTGTTTTTTATAAAGCGGTAGCAATTTAGCACAACCCGCAACTCTTCGCTATCCACCAAGTCAGATTTTCTTGCCTTCTCATTTTACTATCTACTTGATTTGCCATCTACTATTTCTCTTTTATTATCCATTATTGCCTGAGAATGGACATAATGCGCAATTATTGTCCAGTGCGATGCAGAAGTTTTTGTATATGTCCAGCAATCCTTGTTGCTGACATGTGCTTTTCACCAAATCTTTGATTCTGCTAGGCGGCGTCAAAAATCTGACACTTGCCTCTTTGGTTAGCCTGTTTCCCTGTCTTGGCAGCATTGACATATATGTTCTTCTTCCCAAATCTATATATTTCTCATTTCCCTCAATCTCGCCGATTGCCGAGATAAATGGCAACATTATGTTGCAAGTTAAGTCCGCAATCCTTTCCCTACCCAGCAAATCTGCTCCAGGTTTGATAATGCTGTCAAAGTTTGTATAATTTCTGAATATTGTGTCTTTGTTGTTCAATGCATTTATTCCCTTCAGCAATTCTTGTGTCGATTCACATTTTGCCGCTAGACTTCTTACCCAAGATGACGGCATCCAATCTGTAACTTTCAGTAACTCAATTCCTGCGGCAAGACGTCTCCAAGGCCTGTTATATGGTCTACTTTCCGTTTTGTCCCATTCAATATCAAGTTTTCTCCTCTGGCCTAATCTCCACCAGGCATCCCATAATGCATCAACATATTCCGCCATTTGCTCATCTAACCTACACCTGGTAGTGTCGGGAATCATATTGGCTGTTCCAAATATCAATGCTTCTTTCTCTAGATTCTCTATTTCACTTGATTGAAGCACGCCATTTTCTAATGCCTCTGCAATTTGACGAAATTGTTTTCTGTTGTTTTTGTATCCCAATACATCAAATATCCCCTCCAACAATGCCCTCTCCTCCCCTTTCTTTTCAATTTCATACCTCATATTGCTGACTTTTGATCCATATCTTGCGAGCCCAGCCGCTTCTAACAGCCTCCTGACCTTAGCATCTTCTGTCATAGCCCATCTCAATGCACACTCTCCTTTTCCTATTTTATCTGCGTATGAATATCTTGATTCCTCCAGTTCCCATAGCAACCTTCTCCAGTCCTCATCTACATATTTGCTTATTACAAGTACCGGCATTCTTCCAGCCACTTGTGGTATGTCATCTTCCCATACTACATGCAATATCACATTTCCATAACGTTCATCCCCCTCGTGGCCATGTTTGTACCAATCACTTCTTTTTTTATGTATTTCCACATCTCCACTGCATAATTTCCCATCTATTAACATTGACGCATTATGGAAATCAGGTCCTGCCCCATTGTTCCATATTCCGTTCGATAATACTTTTATACTACTACCCTCTTCTGTTGTTAATTCCCCTTCCAGTTTTCGTTCATTCCATATTGTTTGGAGAAACCTTTCATTGAAGTCAAAGTCCTTGGATACATCCTCCATTACTGTATCCAAATCCTTTATCTTTCTTTCTCCTGCTATTTTCGCAGCATACCTGTATATCCTGTATTTCTCTACTAGGTTTTCCATCTTCTGCTTTCCTATCTATTGCATTATTATGTTATTAATGTATTAACTACATTCCAAATATATTATATAACGTATTCCTAATGATTTTCTTGTATCATATTTTGTAATTTCGTCATTATTTCTTAATTCTAACTAAATATGCTATTGCCTCATTTTTGTCCAGCACTGCCCTCTACCCTTGTCATAACTATACTAAATTATAATGTAATATATTGTAATAAAGTATAGTATAGTATAGTTTAATATTATGCCGTGGGATGTGTAGAAGTCCAAGAGAATTTGAAAAATGCGGCGATTGGGTTATCTTACGACGATTTTTTGTTCTAATAAATATGAAACACGCGTACGCAAGCAATTAACAGGAACACGAATGAGAAAGAACGTCGCCATGGTAGATGAACTTGGACCTCTGTTTGAGGAACAGGTGTTGCGGCTTCAGGAAAGTCATTTCATGATTCTGTATTGGGCTACGCAGAGCGAAGGGCGGGGCTACAAATACAACATAACCAATGCCTTTGACGACATGAAACAAGCAGGCCTGACACGTACAAAGCAGACCGCAGTTTCATCTGTCTTTGCGCTTTCAACATTGTGTTTCATTGACATTCGGGACGAGCATAATAGAAAGAACATATACATAACCCGCTATGGTGCCCGCGCGCTTGAGATGATGGTCAAGAGGGACCTGTTCAAACCGCAGGCATCGGCATATCTGGAGAACTTGCAATGACAATTGGCATCGGCGGCGCAGGCTGCAAATTGGCCGTAGAACTTGACAATGAAGCAGTTCTGGTGAACGTGTCCCAGGTGGAACTTAACAAGGTCCAGGGAGGCTCTGAGAGAATATTGGCCACAGTAAGGGCTGAACATGGCCAGTTCAGGGGTTCCAGGAAGAACCCAGAAATCGGGCATGACGCATACGAATCCATCAAGAGAGAACTTCAGGCGGCTATACGCGGCAACAAGGTGTTCAGTTCAACAGGCGGTGGAACAGGAAACGGTATAACCTCAGGGATTCTAAACGACCTAGCGAAAGCGGAGAATATTAGCACTCAAGACAAGACATTCTTTGGCATCGTGTTGCCATACGCAGGACTTGAATCGTCGGAATTTGTGGATAATACCATCGATTTCCTGACTGGGCCGCTTACAGAGGCAATTGACAGCGGTAACACAGGAAACATAGTGCTCTTCAGCAACAAGGAAAAATTCGAGAAGGAAATTGCGGAGGATGTGTTCAACACGATGCTGATAGATTCCCTCAAGGTGTTCCTTGCAATACCAGACAAGAATGAAATGTACCGCCTGAGGGATGGGCATATTGACCACGAGGACTTCGCACTGTACATTTCCAAGCCCTACTTCAATTATTTCACCAGTTTTGACTATGAGCCTTCCAAGGACTTTGAGGCGCAACTGGACGCAAACATGAACACTTTGCTTCTGGAGCCAGACAATGCAATTGAGGCAATGTTCCTGCTGGAGATACCGCAGGGCGGCGACCCCACTATTTTCTACAGTGTGTTGCGTTACTTCAACAGCAAAGATGTGACACCCATATACAGCGTGATAGAGAATCCATCCTTGAAGAAACCATTTATCACAGTTTCGCTGCTGTATTCGCGCAAACCTGATGAATTGTTGGAAGACTTCAACAGAATCAGCGAACATCACGCTCAGGTGAAGGTGAAGAAGTCCCTTGACCAGTATGTCCCAATGCCAAAACTAGCAGTGAATATGGAGGACGAGGCCAAGAAGGCCGTAAGTAAAAGAACAGACGTACAGGAAGACGTGCTCGCAACTTTGCGTCGTATTGGTAAACTATGAGGCTCGACTTTTGAAATGAAGACGGATACTGATAGAATAGACGCAAGCATGACCTCTCAGGGTTTGACTTCAAGGAATGTTGAACTTGAGGAAAAGACAAAGGTGATAGCCCCCAAGGGCGGCAGGCAATATATCTCCACAAAAAAGAAGACTATCGACCATGCGGCCATCAAGCGCAATGCACAGGAGAAGCCATACACCATTGAAAGCGAATTGGCAAAAGGCGCGGAAAGTGTCCTGTACACTGGTGATTTGCAGGGACAACAGGTCTGCATCAAGTGCGTCAGAGGCTTTCTGAATAAAATAATTGGTGACAGCGCCACGAGACGCCAGGAGGAGAGGTTGGAAAAAGTATCCTACCGCACCAAGGTCAGACACATCATGAATGAATATGAGGTGTCAAAAATTGTCTGCACAGATACCGAGGACACACCAATTGTCCATATCTACGCCTTGCGCAAAGTCAAGAAATTCGGTTTGGAACTGGGATATGACTTGATAATGGAATATCTTTCCGGCCATGACCTTGCTGACAAGGCATTGACAAAGAGCCTCTCTGTTGAGGACAAGATAGATGTGTTCGTACAGGCTGTTAAGGCACTATGCTATTTTCACAGCAAACGCCTCATACACCTGGACATAAAGCCCTCGAACTTCATACTCAACAACGGTCGCGTCAAGTTGATTGACTTCGGTGTTTCAGTGGGCGATGGTTTCAAGCCCATGGCAATAACAGGAACAGGCGGCTACCTCTCGCCGGAGCAGATATGCAAGGCACCCCTCAATGGCGCAACGGACGTGTTTGCCCTTGGAGTGGCATTCGCTGTATTCTTTGGTGCAAAATCGCTGAATCAGCCTCAAAGCAGCCTGGTGCAGAAACAATTCCGTGCCGATGCAAAATATCACCTTGAAAAAGACAACAGACCCACCATTCTGGATATCCCTGAACTGGACGATTATCCTGAATTGCAGGAAATAATAAGGGACTGCACAATACCCAGAAGAGATTTGCGCATAAACAGCAGCCAGGGACTTCTCCTAAGGATAAAGGACTGGGCGAAATCAAATAACATAAAACTACCCTCGCTGGCAAATAACTAGCAGGTGTCCCTACAATGTCAAGGACTATCTGGATAATCAGCGGCGAGACCTCGGGAGACATGTACGGGGCTGCCTTGGCAAAAGAACTGTGGGAACGCCAGCCTGGATTGACCATAAAGGGAATGGGCGGCGTCGCAATGCGCGAGGCTGGCGTCGAAATAATGGTGGATTCCACAGAACTCGGCGTGGTTGGAATCGTCGAGGTGCTCAAAAGCATTTTCTTTTTTATAAAACTGCTGAAGAATATGGCGCGTCGTGCTGCTGAGGAGCGCCCTGATGCAGTTATTCTTATTGACTATCCTGGCTTCAACCTGCGCCTGGCGCAGCGGCTCCACAAAGCAGGCATCCCTGTGATTTACTATATCAGTCCTCAGGTCTGGGCATGGAAGAAAGGCAGAATCAAGATCATCGCGCAATGTGTGCGCAGAATGCTTTGCATATTCCCGTTCGAGCCCGCTGTCTATGAGGGGACTGGGCTTGATGCCAAATTCATCGGCCATCCGCTGCTGGACATACTGGCGCCCCTACGCAACAGCGATATTTCCCGCGATGAAAAACTGGTGCTGCTGCTCCCTGGCAGCCGCTCCAATGAACTCAAGGCACTGCTTAAGACCTTTGTGCAGGCAGCCTTGCTTCTCAAGGAAGAACATCAGGAACTGCATTTCGCAATACCGCTTCCACGCGAGAAAACAAGAAAACTGGCGGAGCGGCTCTTGGAGGAATGCAATCTGAATGAAGAACAACGGAAATGCTTCCAGATAAGCGTCGGCGATACCAGGCAGCAAATGAAAAAGGCAATTGCAGGCATTGCCGCCAGCGGGACAGTTACCGTGGAGGCAGCCATGCTGGGCTTGCCACTGGTGGTATCCTACAAGGTCAGTTGGTTCACATATCAAGTGGCAAAGGCACTGGTCAAACTGCCGTCAATCACAATTGCCAATCTCGTGACAGGACAGACTGTATATGAGGAAAGACTTCAATACGATGCGGTGCCAGATAAACTTGCAAAAGCGCTCGATGACATTCTTCCAGGCGGTTCCCGAAGACAGACTTGCCTTGATGGCATTGAAAAATGCGTGAAAATGCTTGGAGAAGACACAAAGGCAAGCGCCAGGGCGGCGGAGGCCGTACTGGAGGTGCTTGAGGGCAGGGCAGGGGACTTATGAGCGAAGACAACATCGGCATAACGGTTCTGGGCAGTGGCAGTTCTGGAAATTGCACGATTATCCAATACGGCGGCACTGCAATAATGGTGGATGCCGGTTTCAGCGCACGGGAAACCCAAAGACGCCTGCAACTGGCTGGACTTGAGGGGCTGCATGTCAACGCAATTCTTGTCACCCATGAGCATGACGATCACGTAAAGGGCCTTCGCGTGTGCTCCAAGACATTTGACGCTCCTATATTCGCATCTATGAAATGTGCGCAGAAAATGCGTTGCAAGGACGAACGCCTGCGCCAAATGGCGACTTTTGCGCCAGGAGGCACATTTGACATAGGCTCCATTACGGTCTGCCCATTCTCCATCCCTCATGACGCTTCAGACCCAGTGGCATTCTCATTCATCTGCGGTAACAGGAAAATCGCCATAGCAACCGACATCGGCTATGCAAGTTCAATGGTGGAATACCAACTCAAGGAGTGTACTGCGCTGGTATTGGAAAGCAACCATGACCTGAACATGCTTGCCGCTTCATCCCGTCCATGGCGCCTCAAACAGAGAATATTGAGCAGGCAGGGACACTTGAGCAACGATGCCAGCGCACAACTTCTCGCAGACGTGGCCTCCGACTGTACCAGGCATGTCATTCTCGCCCACATCAGCAGGGAATGCAATCTGGAAAAAATCGCGTTTGACAGAGCACAGCAATGCCTCCAGAACATTGACAGACCAGACATAGCCTTGCAGACTGCACACCAGGATTGTCCCATTGGAACGCTCTGGTGCTGATTTCCACTAGATTTCTACTTTAACTAATTGCATCATACCGCATTATTTTATTGATTAAATAAACGTTCAAAATAAGGAACAGTATGAAAATAATCATAATTGGCGCAGGTGAACTTGGGCAACTGGTGGCTGCGAAGTTGAGTGCCCTGCAGCATGATGTCACCGTGGTGGACATTGTGGCCGAGGGACTTGATAAAATACGCGGCAGCCTGGATGCAATGTTCCTTGAGGGGGAAGGCACTAATGTGGAGACGCTCAAGAAGGCGGGCGCGATGAATGCGGATGTGCTTCTTGCCCTTTCAGGCGACGAGGCTGTGAACGTGCTTTCATGCCAGATTGCAAAAAGACTTGGCACGGCACAGACGCTGTGCCGCATTTATTCCAGCAGCATATTCTCTCCTGATGACGGCATAACACCAGAGTATCTGGGCATTGACAAGGCGTTCTCTTCAATTGACGAAAGCCTGGAATTGATACAGAATGTGCTTCACAGCCACATCCTTCACGAGCAGATTGCTTTCTCCAATCCAGAAGCCAGAATTGCGATAGTAAGTGTTCCGCTCAATTCTGAAATCAGCAATGTGCCTGTAAAGGAATTGCCCTGCCAGGAACTGCTGAAGAAAATCCGCATCGCAGCATTGGTGAGGGACAATTCACTGGTGGTGCCCCATGGGGACACGGTGCTGGAGCCTGGCGACAGGATATATGTCTCGGGCCGTAGCGAAGATGTGGAGGCATTCGTGTCATGGCTGTCCAACAAAGCGAATGATCCTGTGCGCAGGATAGTCATTGCAGGTCTTACGCCCGCCAGTCTCAGGCTTATTGACTACCTTGTGAAACATGATTTGGATGTGCGCGTAGTTGAGAATGACCAGGGCAGGGCGGAACGCGCCCTTGCAACACTGCCCAAAGGCGTTGCAGTGATACAGGGTGACCCCACAAACACGAGCATTTTGGATGAGGCGGATGTCTCTGGATGCGACGCCTTTGTGGCAATGACTGAAAAGGACGAGAATAACATTCTTGCCTGCCTTCTTGCTTCCAGAATCGGCTCGAAGAAAACAATTGCATTGACAGGAAAGCCTGAATACATCGGCATTCTGCCAGCCTTGGAGAAAAGGGATGCTGGTTCAATTCAACGCAGATTTCCGCAAACGCAATTTTCAGGCTCATGGCAGGAGAAACAGTGCGAGTGGATTCCGAATTGCAGAAGTTGAACGCAAGACTGGTGGAACTGCACCTGACATCAAAGTCAAGTTATGTAGGCAAATCCATAATTGACTGCGCATTCCCGGCTGGATTGCTGTTGGCACTCATTATCCGCGAAGACTATGTAATCGCGCCCACAGGCGGCACAATCCTGCATCCCAACGATACACTGGTAGTAATCGCGGACACTGCGGTGATACGCAAAGTGAAGGCAGACCTATGAAATACCGCAACATCATTTATATGGGGTCAGTGTTGCTGCTGGTAATTGGCATGGCTATGCTGACTGCTATTCCAATAGCGTTTTACTACAATGACGGGCAGCATGTCATAAAAAACCTGTCCATAAGCGCTGCCTGCTGCCTGCTAATAAGCATTATTGGCATATTGCTCTCCTTGCTGCGCAGGGAAAGCGCAACTACACATTCCGCTTTGCGTGAGGGGTTTGCTTCCGTGCTCCTGGCATGGCTAGCCGCTGTGCTATGCGGTGCGCTGCCCTTCGTGTTGTGCAGCGGCTTCCACTGGTATGATGCTATTTTCGAGACAGCCTCTGGCTTCAGCACTACTGGTGCCAGCATTGTGGACAAGAATATGTCGCTTAGGGCCGCTGGAATTCTGGCGGACGGTATTGAGGGGCTGCCAAAGTCCATTTTATATTGGCGAAGCCTCCTGAATTGGCTTGGAGGCATCGGGTTCGTCATGTTTGCCTTGCTGCTTCTGCCATCACTTGGCGGGCGTAAACAACTTTTCCAAGCGGAAGTGCCTGGCCTGAAAAGCGCAAACGACCAGATGACCGCCCGTGTCAAAAATACAGCCTGGCTTCTGGTGTCATACTATGTGTTCCTCACACTGGTCATGGTGGTTACATATTATTTTCTGGGCATGAGAAGTTGGTTCGAGGCCATTTGCCATGCCTTTGCGACAGTGGCGACAGGCGGTTTCTCGACACATTCGGCCAGCATTGGCTATTATGCCCAGCCTGCGCTGCAATGGGCCTGTACATTCTTCATGTTCGCAAGCGCCATCAACTTCGCGCTTCCATTGAAACTGCTCCTGAAAGGCGAATGCTCATTCCACAAGGACGAGGAATGCACAGCCTTTACATTGACAGTAGTGCTGGTCTCAGTGATATTTGCCAGCCAAATGTACAGGCGTGCCTTCAATGTGACCAGCACGGCTGGCCTCCCGATGGCAAGTTCCTCATGCACCTGGCACCAGATAGAGGCATATCTGCGGACGGCCGCTTTCCAGGTCGTCTCCACTATGA
>JAEEGL011083425.1_pt1 | contig 10827 bp, 13 predicted proteins | sample 9134231 | NCBI WGS metagenome assembly JAEEGL01 (sample SAMN16246548, study PRJNA631951) | gut metagenome | biome: gut microbiome; feature: rumen; material: fiber-attached | host: Bos | place: Iran: Karaj | collected 2018-10
GAATACGACAGTCTGCTTTCCAAACGGGATTTGCTGAAAAATTCCGAAAAGCTGACCGAAAACATAAAACTCGCCTTGGAGACACTTGACGGGGATTCGGATACTACGATAATCTCTCTTGTCCGTGACTCTGAATACTATATAAACAAAGCCTCGGCTGTAAGCAGTGAGCTGTCTGCCTGCAGTGAAAAGATAGCTGATGCATCCTTCATTATTTCTGACATTGCCGAGACATTAAGAGATTATCTTGAGACTCTGGATTTTTCCGAGGAACAGTATAATTCCATGGAAAACAGGATCTCTCAGCTGAGCAGGCTTTTCAGAAAATATAACAGGGATGAAGCCGGTCTGGCGGAATATCTTGAAGAGTGCAGAAAGAAGCTCGATGACATTAGATATTCAGATGTTTTGCTCGAAAAATACTATGCCGAAAAAGATGATCTGATAAAGCTTTGCAGAAAAAAAGCAAAACTGCTTCATGATGCCAGGGTCACAGATGCATCTGCACTGCAGGAAAAGATAGAAAAGCAGCTTAAGGATCTTAATATGCCGTCAGTTAGATTCCGCGTTGATTTTGCAGCAGTCGATGATCCTGCCGGTTTTGACAGAAACGGTATGGATTCAGTGAGGTTCCTCATGTCGGCCAATGCAGGAGAGGATCCCGGAAAAATAAGCAAAATTGCTTCCGGCGGCGAACTCAGCAGAATAATGCTTGCACTTAAGAACGTTTTTTCTGAGAAAGATCCTGTTTCAACTCTGATATTTGATGAGATCGATTCAGGAGTCTCCGGTATAGCAGGGCAAAAGGTAGCTGAAAAGCTGTATAATGTTGCACTGGCAAAGCAGGTTCTGTGTGTAACGCATCTTCCGCAGATAGCCGCTATGGCCGATCACCAGTTCCTTATAGAAAAAACAGAATCAGCGGGAAGGACTTTTACCTCTGTGGAGCAGCTGGATCTGGAAGGCAGAAAGATGGAACTTGCACGGCTTTATGGCGGCGAAAACATTACCTTCACAACGATCGTAAGCGCTGAGGAGCAGCTCGATTCAGCAAAAAAATATAAACAATCATTAATCAAGTGACATCGGAGGACAAAAAACTATGGGAATATATGAAGAACTTGTTGCAAGAGGGCTCATTGCACAGGTAACGAATGAAAATGAGATAAGAGAACTTGTTAATAATGGCAAGGCTACTTTCTATATCGGATTCGACTGCACAGCAGACAGTCTCACTGCGGGCCATTTCATGGCTCTGACACTGATGAAGAGACTGCAGATGGCAGGAAACAGACCCATCGCACTGATCGGCGGCGGAACTACTATGATAGGCGACCCCTCAGGCAGAACAGATATGAGGAAGATGCTTACAAAGGAGGATATCGACCATAATGCCGAATGCTTTAAGCGTCAGATGGAGAGATTCATTGATTTTTCAGAAGGAAAGGCGTTGATGATCAACAATGCCGACTGGCTTCTCTCCTTGAACTATGTTGAACTTCTCAGGGAAGTAGGAGCTTGCTTTTCCGTCAATAATATGCTTCGAGCCGAGTGCTACAAGCAGAGAATGGAAAAAGGACTTAGTTTCCTCGAGTTCAATTATATGATAATGCAGAGCTATGACTTCTATTATCTTTTCCAGCATTACGGATGCATGATGCAGTTCGGCGGCGATGACCAGTGGAGCAATATGCTTGGCGGTACCGAACTTATACGCAAAAAGCTGGGAAAAGATGCTCATGCGATGACCATAACGCTCCTTACAGACTCTCAGGGCAATAAAATGGGAAAGACAGCCGGTAATGCCGTCTGGCTCGATCCTAACAAGACAAGTCCGTATGATTTCTACCAGTACTGGAGAAATGTCGCAGATGATGATGTGCTCAAATGCATCAGGATGCTCACGTTCCTGCCGCTTGAACAGATAGACGAGATGAGCGGATGGGAAGGCAGCCAGCTGAATAGAGCAAAAGAGATCCTTGCTTATGAACTTACTTCTCTCGTTCATGGTGAAGAAGAGGCCAGAAAGGCTGAGGCTTCTGCACGTGAACTCTTTGGAGGAATAGGAAATGGCAACGATCTCCCTTCAGTCACAATAAATGATAATGATCTTACTGACGGTAAAATCGATATACTTACGCTGCTCGTTAAAAGCGGACTTTGCTCAACGAATTCGGATGCAAGACGTAATGTGCAGCAGGGCGGAGTTTCTGTGAACAACGCTAAAGTGACAGATATTAAACATACAGTGACGATCAAGGATGTTAATGATGGATTGATCATTAAAAAAGGCAAAAAGAGTTTCTGCAGGGTGATATATAAATAAAAAATCCCGCTCAAAGCGGGATTTTTTATTGCTTCAGTTAAGTTCCGGGACTGTGCAGACATCTATCCATTCCAATGCATTCGAATACTTATACAACTCATCCAGATCAAGTTCGATAGCACTGCTGGGACTGCCGACAGCGGGGAAAACGGTTTTGAAACGCTTGAGGCTTTCATCGAGATAAACAGGAATATCTCTGCTTATTCCGAAAGGACATACACCGCCAACGGGATGGCCTATCTTTTCAAGAACTTCCTCCGGGGAAAGCATTTTTGCCTTTGTATGGAACTTGGCTTTGTATTTATGATTATCTATCCTGGCGTCTCCGGCGGCAAGGATAAGAATGCAGGTTTCCGGAGTTTTAAATGACAGGGTCTTGGCTATTCTGGCTCCGTCAACGCCAAGAGCTTTTGCGGCAAGTTCCACAGTTGCAGACGAGACCGTAAACTCTATCACACGGTCTTCCATACCCAGATCTCTGAAGTATTTGCGGCCTTCTTCTATAGACATTATTCAGTATTATCCTTTGATCTCCAGCAGTTTCTTTTTCAGTTCATCTTCGATCTTGGCAAGATCATCCTCGGCCTTGGCACGACTGAGTCTGCCCTGATCCTGTATCTGGCGTACCTCATCGAGTGCTGTAATAAGTTCCTGATTAGTCTTCTTCAATGTCTCAAGATCAACAACACCGCGCTCAGCTTCCTTAGCTATGGCAACACTGCCTGTATGAAGTGCCTGTGCATTTTTTTCAAGCAGCTGGTTAGTCACTTCTGTAACCTCTCTTTGAGCTTTCATTGCCTGTTCAGAGTGATACATGGACAGAGCCATGACCATCTGACTCTTCCAGAGGGGAATAGTGTTAACGATGGAGGACCTGATCTTCTCGGACATGAGAGTATCGTTATTCTGCATCATTCTGATCTGAGGAGACATCTGCAGTGCTATAGTTCTGGTAAGTTCAAGATCATGGATCTTCTTCTCAAATCTGCCGATCATATTTGCAAAGTCATTTGCAGCCTGCGCATCCTCAGCAAGTCCGGATTCCTGAGCTTTTTTCTGATACTCGGGGAGCTCCACTTCTCTGAGCTGCTCGATCTTGAGTTTGCCTGCAAGGATATACATAGTCAGCTCTTTAAGATATTCTTCGTTCTTCTCATACATCTTGTCGAGCATCTTGATATCTTTCAGAAGTACTATCTCATGGTTTTCAAGACTTTCCACTATCTTGTCCACATTGACTTCAGCCTTGTCATACTGGGCTTTCATTGATGCAATGTTCTGCTGTGTCTTTTTGAATAATCCCTTCAGGCCTTTTTTCTCTTCTTCGCTGAAGTTGAGACCTTTAAGTTCAACCACCAGGTCCGAAAGCATGCTTCCGACTTCTCCGAGATCCTTAGTCCTGACAGACTCGAGTGTGTTCTCTGAGAATTCGGCAATATTCTTCTGTGCCGCACTGCCGTAATTGAGCACCTGTTCGGAATTCATAACATCTATCTTGGTAACGAATTCTCTGACGGCAGCCTGTTCCTCATCTGACAATGCAGAAAGATCTACGCCTTTCTTTTCTTCTTTGACTTCTTCAACAGCTTCCTCTTCAGCGACAGCAACCGCAGCTGCTGTTTTAGCCTCGTTTTCTCCGGAAAGCGTCAGGGTAGGTATAGCACTCATTTTATATCTCCTTTAAATTGTATTTTATATGAAATCGCCTGTGCTGTCAGTAAGACCTTCTCTCTCGAGCAGAGTATTCATAACTTCTATATCGGTCTCAATATCCAGCGCCTGATTTGCAAACAGTGTGTCAAGCCTTTTCTTGTATGCTATTATGGCCTTATCCAGCATCTCATCAATGTAATTCAGGCTCTTGCTTATGTTTTCACCATCGATCTCCTGAGCGCTCATTCTGTCGTAAGCGTTGAGGAGCTTAATAGTAGTAGGAAGATAATAGTTAAAAAATCTTTTGATCTGAGGAATATCTGTAGGATCGGCAGAAGCGTCCTGAGCTATTTTATCAGTAATACGCATAAGCTCATTAATCTTTGTTTTAACATTGCCGTCTTTAACGGAAGAATAGATCCTGGCCATCTCAGAAAGGGCTTTAAAAGCTTCTCCGGATATATATCTCAGGTCTTCCTCATTTGCGCTGCTGCTGTTAACCGTCATTACGACAGGTTCATTTTTCTTTTTCCTGATACTCATAATATTAAACCTGTAATTAAGATGTCTATTTATTTTATCCCTAACTGTGCACTGTAGTCAAGAGTGTTGCAAATACAATATTTAATATAGTATAATTATAAAAAACCTCAGAGGTACTGATATGTCCCGATTTCCCGCTTCTCTTGAAAAAATGATCGATAAATTCGCTATGCTGCCGGGCATAGGAAGAAAAAGTGCCCAGCGGCTTGCTTTTTATATTCTTTCTCTGTCTGATGAAGAAGTCTCTTCATTTTCCGATGCTATACTTGATGCGAAAAGAAATATCCATTTCTGCAGAATATGCAGCAACCTTACGGAAAATGAGATCTGCAGCGTTTGCAGCAGTGAAATGCGCGACCACAGCACGATCTGCGTGGTATCTGATCCCAAGGATGTTCTGAGTATAGAAAGAGGAAAGGAATATAACGGCACCTACCATGTTCTTCATGGAGTTCTTTCGCCGATGAACCATATCGGCCCGGATGATTTAAAAATAAAGGAATTGCTGGTCAGGATAGCGGAAAATGACATTTCAGAGGTAATAATGGCTACCAACCCGGATACAGAGGGTGAAGCCACTGCAATGTATATCTCAAAACTTATAAAACCCTTTAACGTTAAGGTTTCGAGACTGGCCTATGGTATACCGGTAGGTTCAAATCTGGAGTTTGCTGATGATGCGACCCTTAACAGAGCTATTGAAGGGCGTACGGAAATGTAATAATCGAAGGAGAATAAATGAGTCCCAAATTAAAAATAATCCCGCTTGGAGGACTGGGTGAGATAGGCAAGAATATGACCGTTTACGAGTTCGGCGGTGATATCATCATCGTTGACTGCGGCATGGGCTTTCCCGATGAGAGCATGTACGGAATAGACATAGTGCTGCCGGATATTTCCTATCTAAAAGCAAACAGAAAAAGAATAAAAGGCCTGATAATAACACATGGCCATGAAGATCACATAGGCGCTGTTTCATATTTTCTAAGGGAGCTTGATGTTCCCATTTATACCACACCACTTACCGCTGCTCTTATCGAGCTTAAGCTTGAAGAAAACGATCAGCTGTATAACACGCAGATCTTTACCAAAAAAGCAGGTTCGGTCTTTAAACTCGGAATTTTTACAATAGAATTCATTAACGTCAATCACAGCATACCCGATTCTGTGGCGCTTGCTATAACAACGCCTCTGGGCACTGTCATTCAGACCGGAGATTTCAAGATAGATGTTACACCTATATCCGGCGGGATGATCGATCTTGCCAGGCTGGGACAGCTTGGGAATGAGGGAGTTCTTGCTCTTCTCAGCGATTCTACTAATGTTGAAAAGCCTGGTTATTCGGATTCGGAGAGAAAAGTAGGTATTACGTTCGACAAGCTCTTCATGGGCTGTGACAAAAGGATAATCATCACTACTTTTGCCTCTAACGTCCACCGTCTGCAGCAGATCATCGATGTTGCCGCGAAATATAACCGGAAAGTGGGTATTACCGGCAGGAGCATGGAAAACATACTGCGGGTTTCAACTGTTCTTGGTTATATGGATATTCCGGAAAACGTTGTTGTTGATATAGATGAACTGAATAAAATGCCGAAAAACCGCTCGGTGATTATTTCGACCGGCAGCCAGGGCGAAGCCATGAGCGCATTATACAGGATGGCTTTTTCAGAGCACAAGCAGATCAATATCGATTCCGGTGACAGAGTTATAATATCCGCATCAGCGATCCCCGGCAATGAGAACATGATAAGCAGAGTCATCGATGAACTGTTTCATAAGGGCGCTGAAGTTATATATGACAGAAATACCGAACTGCATGTATCAGTACATGCCTGTCAGGAAGAACTGAAGATGATGCTTGCCCTTACAAAACCTAAATTCTTTATTCCTGTCCACGGTGAATACAGAATGCTCGTGAAGCATGCAGAGATCGGAAAGATAATGGGCTTAAACCCGAAAAACATCGTTGTTGCTGAAAACGGCGAAGTGATCGAGATAACCAATAAGAGCATCAAACATAATGAGGCTGTTCAGGCCGGAGCACTGCTGGTAGACGGAAGCGAACTGCGTGAAGTGGGCAGTGTTGTTATGAAAGACAGGCACAGACTTGCCGAAGACGGCATGATAGTTGTTGTTATGCCGGTCTCATCGTATGACCGCAAACTCCTTTCAGACCCAGAGTTCGTTACGCGTGGATTCATTTATGTTAAGGAAGCTGAAGAGCTTATTGTTGAACTGAAGAGGATCACATTGGAAGCGGTGAAAAACTGCGAGGAAAATAAGATCACAGATTGGAATGTGATAAAAGGTAAAGTTAAGAGTTCTCTTTCCGCATACCTTTATAAAACAACTAAGCGCTCGCCCATGATACTGCCTGTTGTATCAGAGGTATAGTATATGAATATCCAGATATTCGGCAGCAGCAAGTCATTCGACACCAAGAAGGCTGAAAGATATTTCAAGGAAAGAAATATAAAATATCAGTATATCGATATGCGCAGGTACGGTATTAGCAGGGGAGAGCTCCAGTCTGTGAAAAACGCGGTCGGTCTTGATAAACTGATCGATGAGAATAATGATGACAGCGTGATTTTAAAGTATCTTAAGGGAGATGATGAAAAACTCCTGAAGTTGTATGAAAATCAGGATTGGATAAAGCTTCCGCTTGTAAGAAACGGTAAGGCGGCAACTGTGGGATATGAACCTGAAATATGGAAAAACTGGAAATAAAAAAGAACCGGTCGAAAGACCGGCTCTTTTTTTGTTTTTATATGATCAGACGAAATGGAGCGTCAGGGTGAGAAGTACGAATGCAAGAGCAAACCATTTAGTGGCTTTGGCAAGCTTGGCATCCCAGGTCTTCGCCTTTCCCTTGGAAAGGAAAGTATCGGCTCCGCCGGAAATGGCACCGGAAAGTCCGGCGCTTTTGCCGCTCTGCATAAGAACTATGGCCGTTACAGCCAAACCTGACAGCAGCTGAAGTATCGTGATGATGATCGTTAATGCCTGCATCTGAATGATCCTTTCTGATTCTTACATATAAAAGCTTAAATAAATTAACATATAAACACTTAAAAATCAAGATATTTTTCTTATTTATATGTTATAAAACGTGCATTTCAGCCCTTTTCAAGAGCAAGGGTAACAGTAGTCAGATCGCAGACTGCTGCAGGACCGAAATACTGGATAGCACCGGGATATTTATAGCAGGTCTCGGAGGCCCATTTTTCCCTGTTTGCCTCAAAATACCTGAAAGGTTTGCCGTCAAGTTCAACAAGAGCTTTTCTGATAACGGGTTTGTCCTCGCCGTTTCTTCTTTCGATGTTCATCATCTTGGTAATCGGCATGCCGCCTGCGATCCATTCTTCAGCGGGCTTTGAAAGGTTGGATACCTTTGAAAGATATCCGTTATACCCATACTGTATGAGCATGAAAGCGTTGTAACCGAGAGAATAGCAGTAGTCTGCATCAAAATTGGATGGGAAGGCGTCTCTTCCTTCATATCCGAAGAAGTGATGAAGTGCGCTGTATTTTCCGTTATAGGTACCGGCCTTCTTCATCTGTGAAAGCTTATCGCGGACAAGTTCTGAGAAGAGCTTCTCAGACTCGATAAGAGAAACCTGAACGTTGCCGTGAGGATCTCTGTCGAGGAACAGCTGCTGCTGGATCGACTGGGGAAGTATTGCAAACACGGCCATTGACTCTTTTGAGAGACCGTTTTCAATAAACGCATACTTTTCATCCCAGGAAGACAGTGCATTAAATGCCTCAGATCTGTTTCCGGCAAGAAGTTCGTTTATCTCTGCAATCAGCGAGGAAAACTCCGGAATGAATTCTACTATACCTTCCGGAATTATAACAACGCCGAAATTCATTCCTTTTGCTGCGCGTTTAACAACAGAGTCTGCTATCTGATCGGCTACAGCAGAAAGGGACATCTTTTTAGCCGCAACTTCCTCACCTACAAGGCAGATGTTTGGCTGAGTCTCAAGAGCACACTCGAGCGCCACATGAGAAGCGGAACGGCCCATAACTTTGATGAAATGCCAGTATTTTTTCGCAGAATTTGCATCTCTTTCTATGTTTCCAATGAGTTCGCTGTATGTCTTGGTGGCAGTGTCAAATCCGAATGAGCACTCAATATCCTCATTCTTGAGATCTCCGTCTATAGTCTTGGGGCAGCCTATTACTTGAACGCCGGTATTATGCGCCGCGAAGTATTCAGCCAGAACTGCAGCGTTAGTGTTGGAATCGTCACCGCCGATGATAACGATAGCGGTAATTCCGTGCTTTTTGCAGACTTCAGCTGCGATCTTGAACTGTTCCTGAGTCTCGAGCTTGGTTCTGCCTGAGCCGATAATATCGAATCCGCCGGTGTTTCTGAATTTGTCGATATAGTCATCTTCAAAAACAATATAATTATCGTCGATAAGACCGCTGGGACCGCCTTTGAAACCTATGAGGACATTATCTTTATCGGTTGCCTTGAGAGCATCATAGAGCCCGCATATAACGTTATGTCCGCCGGGAGCCTGACCGCCGGAGAGAATTACACCGACTACCTGCTTCTTTGCAGCAGAAGTGTTATGACCTTTAACAAAAGTAATCTCTTTTTCACCGTAAGTATTCGGGAAAAGCGCTTTTATCTTTTCCTGATCTGCAACGCTCTGAGTCGGAGCGCCTTCTTTAACGCTTATCTCAGAAATACCGCTGCGTAACATTCCGGGCAGCTTGGGAGAATACTCATATCTTGCTTTCTGAAGAGGTGAATAATCCATTTTTAACTCCTTAATCTATAGCATTTACCTGAATTATATTTGAAAAGCTTTTGTATTATAACTCAAATGCATTGAAAATAGAATACTTTATATTATTTTTTTATGATGCTGTCAGTATTACAGCATAAATTGAGTTATGATGAACGTTATAGAAAAATGATCAGATTATCTATGCGTTTACAGATAAAGTGAAATAAGCATAAAAAACCGGAAGAATGATGATAATTATTACCAGTATTATCATTCTTCCGGAGATATATATACAGATGTTTATAAAGATATATGCTGCTATTTCCTTTGATCAGAGTTTAACGCCGTTTCCGAGTTCATCTTCCCAAAGAACTCTTTTTCTCTTCAGAGTACCTTTCTTGATCTTCCATTTTCCGTCAACTTTCTCATACTCATCAAAATAATAACCATATCCCGCACTTGCCAATACTCCCGGAAGAAGGAGACGGTCAGACAGGGGAACGATTCCTGTGGCAGTGGTGTCGGAAGTGATCTCGAATTCTCCGACATGTCCCATATGGCAGCTCTGTAGCGCTTCAGGCAGACCGGCGATTATTCCTTCGATAACAGCTTTTTTACCGACAGATACAGGTGATTCGGGAAAACCCGGATACTGGCCTTTTATTGGATCTCTGAGGGCGTCCTTTGAATCGAAAATAGTATCTTCGGTAAAAAGGTCGTCCAATTCGTCAAATTTCTTTGCATCGATAAGGCGGAAGTATCTTGGACGGAGTTGCTTGATTTCTTCAAGGGCAAGCAGTTTTTCTATGTCTGTCATTTCCTGGTATTCCTCCTCAAAAAAATTATTTAAATATTTGTATTCTCTGTAAATTAACAGATGAAACACTTTAATTAATTATAAATGAACTGCAATACTAAGTCAATTATACACAGCTTGCTATTCGTAATTAAATGGAAGAATCAGGTGCTCTGTAAAAAGGACGACTTCCTGAAAACCCTGCAAGCCAATATCGCCACAGTGATCAAACAGGGAGATACCCTGTCGCCGGAAGTCATCGATGAACGCCTACGGGAGCTGCAAAAGGAGCTCGTAAAGATGGCGAATCAGAAGGACGATTACGATGCCATCGCGGATGAAATCCTCCGGCTCCGGGATATGCGAAAATAGGCCGAGGTCGACAGCGTGGTCAAGGATGAGCAGATGCGCCTGATCCAAGACCTGCAGGATTTCATCCATCAGCAGCCCACCACCATCACAGAGTTTGACGAGACGCTGGTCAAACGCCTAATCACGAAGATTACGGTCTTTGAGGATCACTTCACCATCGACTTCAAGTCCGGAGTCACCATTGATATCAAGGCATAAACCAAGGCTCCTCGCCGCCGCTGATGGCAGTGTGGGAGCCTTGGTGTGTCTTATATAAGCTGGAATCTGACAGCTTACTTTATTTCCGAAAACACATACGCCTGATGAATCCATGAGAAAAGCTCATCATCAATCTCATCCGCAGTTCCAATGACAATGTGAGTTGTCCATCTTCCGGGATACGGCTC
>JAEEGL011305248.1_pt1 | contig 10827 bp, 4 predicted proteins | sample 9134231 | NCBI WGS metagenome assembly JAEEGL01 (sample SAMN16246548, study PRJNA631951) | gut metagenome | biome: gut microbiome; feature: rumen; material: fiber-attached | host: Bos | place: Iran: Karaj | collected 2018-10
CTCTTGCGTCAAGAAAACGCAATTTGCAGATTCCAACATGTTCTTGGAGTTGAAGACCTTGACTTCTCCTTTCTCCATCTTTGCAACACCTGCAGCACAAAGAACCTTGAACAAGTCCTCGTCTTTCGGTGCATCACACACGTTTTTCTTCCCAAGAACGTACTCCAACGCCTCAGGAAGAACCTTTGGGTTCACGGTAAACATATCTGTTTATCCTTTGCTTGTTTTGTTTTGCCAGATTTTTCCGTTAGAAAAGAAAGTAAACGGTCTTTCTTTTCCACCTAAAAAAGTTTACTGTGACTGCTCAAGCCAAAGCAATACGGTTCATCATTCAAGAACAACTTGTCTCGGACAATGTTTTCTGACTTAACACATTTAAATATATATAGTAAAGTTAAATGTTTTAAAGTTAAAATACATTTTTTAAATATGCTAATAAATTCTAAATATAATTCATTTTTTAGCTATATTTAATTTGCCATATGATTCTTCCATCAATAGAAAATTTTCTAAAAATTTTACGTTTTTATCAATTAAATGATATCAGAACAGTAAAAGATAAATCTAAAAAACATTCTAAAGATATTACGTTAGATGCTTTCTATGAAAGTTTAGATTTCAATTATGAGCAAGGTAGTGAAGGTCTAGAATATCCAGACGATGAAGATGCACTTAGATTAGCAATTAATTCTAGATTAGATTTAAGTAAATATTTTAATGAAGCTGGATTTCCTGGATCATATGCTTATAATACTCCAGATGGATTTAGAACAAAAAGTTTAATTTTGGATTGGTCTTCTACAATTAAAACATTCCAAGATTCTACTGATAGAGTAACAAATGCTTATAGACTTTCTAGTGAAGAAGTTGATAAAGCAATTCTTGGATTTGGTATAGATTTTATTAATGCTAGAACATTACCATCATTAGATAGACGTCAAACATTCTTATTAAATATATGTGAGCTCTATAAAATAAAAGGTTCGCCACAATCTATTATCAAAGCATTAAATATTATAGGAATAGAAAATTGTTATATACAAGAAGCTTGGATATATCCAACAAGAGATGGATTAAAAAATATAGAATTTAAATGGATTCCTGTAGAAAATCCTCAGAAATTTGACCCAGAAACAAATGAATATTATGATGATAGAGATGAATTAGAAACGGAATATTGGAGCTGGGGATATGTTAATGATACAATGGCAGCAATTAAAGAATGCCATTGGTTTTATAAGAAACAAGAAATTATAGATTTAAACTGGAATTTAGTGCCAGAAAAAGAGAAAACATATATTCATTTACCATCATTAACTCCATATTTTAATGTAAAGATAAAGTATAATGAAGATACACAGAAATCCCTAATGAGTAATATTTTTAGAAAAATTAGTGATCAATTTGGGGATTATTTATGTGGAAAAGAGCTTCCTAAAGATTGTAGCATTAATGGCTATACTAAAAATATTTCATTTTTGGAGTTATGGTGTGCATTTCTTTATGTGAATGTTTCTTATTCTGATTATTTAAGATACGCATCATTAAGAAAATTCGTACAGAAATTTGCTTTAGCAGATATTGATATGGATGATTTTACTGCCGAGCATAGATATTTTAATTTAATATACAAACTATATACATATTATAAATCTTTAACATTAGATACTGAAATATATAGATTCAAGAAGACCTTATCATTATATTCTCAAACATCCGTTCCACTTAGTGATTTATCTTATTCTCAATTAAAATATTGGTGGATAAATCATCCAAGAATACCTGAAGATGATTCTAATGGATTAACTGTATTTAGAAGAATAATAAAACCTTCTAAAATAGTACAACTAGATGAGTTCGGAGTTTATAGAGCTCAAATATATTGGAATGAAAATTATTCTTATGGGTATTATGATATTGAATTATACCTTAATGATGAAAAAGGCTGGACGAAATTAGAAGAAAATAGTAAAGTCTGTTCGGAATCAATGCAAAGAATTATTGATTTGATAATTAATGAAAATAAATTAGAATATTCTGGAATAGAAGACCTTTATGATAAAATAAGAATAGTACATTATAGAACAGAAGATAATATCCCAGAAATCTTTTTTGATAGTCCTTTCTATATTAATTCATCTGATAGAAATACAGATATGGATATGTTGTATAATTTTAACGAGAAAATTATACACGACACACTATTTACAAAAGAATTATTTCATGCACTTTATGAAAGTCAAAATAGCAAAATAGAGAATAGTATAAATCAAACTGATTTATATCAAAATCTTATAGAAAAATTTAAATTTTTAAAAATAAGAGTAACTGATATAGATTTAGTATATAAAACATACTTTAACAGTTTATTTAAATATCCAGATTCTATTTTAAAAGAAGATAGAGAAACATTATATAGAAATACTTTTTATGAATATGTTGTTGAACCTACTTATAATTATATAGATTATCTACAACACGATGGCGAAAATCTTAATTATATTAATTATGATAAAAGATATCCATTAAATAAAAAATGGAATTGGGCAATAAGTTATGGAAAGAATATTAATGAAACATATTTCTACATAAATTATGAAGCATCTAAATGGTGTAGATTTAAATCATTTAAATTATTAAATGGAATTAATATTCCAGTTAATTTAGATATCTATGGAACAAATGATTATGGAATTCCTATATATGTAAATGGTGCAGTTTCTTATAAAATATGTCAACAAAATCTTAATAAAGAATCTGGATGTTATTTTGTAATAGATAAAAATAATTCTCTCATAGAAGATGAATGGAATGCTTTAAATTATTCAACGAAAATACTTCCTTATTCAGATAACTTAAAAGATTTTTTGGATGAATGTAATCTAAATTATGATTATTACGGAAGTCATGAAAGCGAAAGTGAGAGTGAATCACATTCGGATTATTTAGAAATTGTTGTTCCACCATCAGATTTGTATCCATCAACAACAATTCAAGAAAAAACATTCACTATAATTGAACAAGATAAACCAAAAGAAGTAAAATTTTATTTCTGTGATACATTAATGAAGCCATATTCACAAATGGCTAAAGAAGTTGTTATTGCACAAATATCATCAAGCGATGCTTTAAGTATATATGAAAATGTAGCAGATTGTTTTAATAGTAATAGACAAGATAGTTTTACAAAAGATAATATAGAATCATCAAAACCAATAAAAATAACATATAATCCTTATTTTGATAATAAAACAGTAAAAAATATTACATATGAAGAATTGTTGAAATATCTATATATAAATGGATATACTCTTGACATTAATGGATATATTTATAAAAAATTTAATTACTATTTAGATAAAAATAATTATTTATATATTAAATGTGTAGATTTGAGTGATGTAAATAGATCAAATAAAGATATAATTAATTTTAGATGGGTTAGAGTTAAATGTAGTAGAAAATGGAAAAATAAAAATACAAAATCCATTTTTTACAGATTGGATAAAAGTTTTAATTATGTATTAGATACAGATGGTAAGAGAATGTCTAATTTATATGGTGTACCATATAAACCATATATGTCATTTAATAACGTTTATGATTCTAGACGTTATTTATCTGATCCTGTATTAATTGGAGTTTCACCAAATCAAAAGAATGTTCCGAAAGATTGTTATGATATATTATCAATAGCTGGAGGAACATTTAACTGCTATGCTAAATTTGATAGTTTTGATAGAGGTCAAATAATAAATAGATTTATACACGAATTAAAAATACAAAAATATATAGATAAAAAACCAGTTATACAAAATAAAGATTCTTCATTATTAAATAATGTTAATTATGGATTAAATCAAGATTTATTGGATTGGATAGAGGCACAATTTATAAAATATATTAATTCAACTTCATTATATGAAGAATTAATTGTAAAACTTTGTGCTGCTATTCAAGATTATTCGAAACAGAATTTTGGTATTATAGAATCTTTAGATATTTATAATAATCATATTTTTAGATCGCGTCTTGTTGTTAATATCATTAATTTCTATAAACCAAAACGTGATAGAATGTTAAGCTTAACATCTAGTATTGGTATTGATGATTATGATAGAGTTTTTGGTGATGGAATTAATGACTATGAATATAATAGAGTATTTTTAAATGATACAAATAGAAAAGAAACAAAATTTTATAGTAAAAAAGAAAATGGATTACATAATAGATCTAGAATTACTCAAGAAATTAATGAATATATTCCTTTTGATGATCTAATTTACATTGATAAGGATAAAGTTGAGACAGATGTAAATAATGAACGTGAATTATATCCTGAAAATACTTTTATTGTTCCACATATTGATGCTTTTGATAAAGTAGATGCATTTTCAAAATATCCAGTAAACATTGATGATAAAATTGTTTATCCTAGCTTCTATTGTAGTAATATAGATTCTAGATATTGTGGATATTATTATAAAGAAAAAGAAGTAGATTATTATTGTTCAGATTATGTTTTTATGAAAAAAGAATTTTTCTTTAAATCTAAATATGATCTGGATGGTATTTACTATGATGTTCCAATATTTATTACCTTAAATGTATGGACTCTAGTTAATAAAATCAATGCTAATAAAAATAACATATTCGATTTAATTTATATATCAGAATCTAATACAACAAGTATTCCTTGGATAAATCAAAATGGAAATACTTTAAAATATAAAAAACTAAATATTCCTAGTGGAGTGGATAGAGATATTTATTTAGAAAATTATTTTATAAGAGATTATTATCTATCAAATTTAAATGATGTTGATATTAAATTTCAATTAAATACTCAAGATAATTTATATGTAAAATCAAATCTTAGAAATTTAGATCCAGTTCTATATTTTGGTAATTTTGAATCAAATGAATATAATGGTTTCTATTATAATACAGAAACTAGATATGGAGCACCTGCTTATACAAATGATAAAGGTAAAATGATATGTTTATTTGATATGAGTATGCTTCCAGATTATTATCTAGATACTTACATAAAAGATTATAGAACACATATTTCTTGTAAGAGATTTTGGATTATAACAGATTATAAAGAAGTTCCTGATTTTAGTGACGTTGAGTACTTTGCATTTGAAACTGAATATAAAGGAAAAGAAAGCATATTCGAATATAATATTGGAGTATTAACTGAAAAAACTAAGACATTTTATAAAGCATCCGATATTAAAAAGTCTGATTATATTTATGTAACTGGAATTACAGGATGGAATGTGAATGTTTTATCTGAACATCCAGAATATATTAATCGATTAGATAAAATAAGACGTAAATATAGTCTTCCAGAATCTTATAAAGATATCGTAGATAGAAGAGTTTCTCAAAATATTCTTCCAGAAAAATATATACCAATTTCTTACATTAATTTTTATTTTAATTATTCTCTAAGTGATTTTGTTAATGGAAATTATTATTATGTCTATTATAAATCTACCGTGAATAATAAAGATATAGATTTACGTGAAAATAGATACACGTTTAATGAATATGGTATTAATTTATCAGCATTACATATTACAAAAAATCAAGAACTTATTATCGAAGATAAATATACTGGTATAAATGAAACAATTGTTTTTAAAGCTAAAAATAATGATAAACCTTATGGATTTATAACAGAATCTGATAATAATTGGCATACATATATAATAAGAATTAAAAATGGTGAAAGTAAATTATATGTAGATGGTATTTATAAAAAAGATATTGTTTATACACATAGTTTAAGAATAATAAGTAAAGATTGTTCTATTTCAGAATATGCTATTTTTGATACTTATTTACCTGATTGGTATATACCAATTATTAATGATTATGGTGTATTTAGATTTAGAAAAGACGTATCACTCGGTAAAAGTGTACATAAAAAAGATAATAAGCCAACATTTTATTCAAGATGGATTTTTGGAATTCCACCAACAACAATAGGCGATAGACTTAACTCTAAATATGTAGATTATGTTGGAAATGAATATTTTAAATATCCAGAACCAGCATGTAATCTTTTTAATACATATAGATGGAATCTTTTAAGTAGATATTTCCCAGAAAAATCTTATGAGATGAGTACTCTTTGGGAATTTAAATTAGAAAATAGAATATATGATAGAAATTTAATTCCTATATTTAATAAAGATAATGAAATTGAAAGAGTTATTGTTGGCAGTAGAGAATATAAAAAACTTAAAATCGAATTAAATGGAAATGAAAATTTCTATAGAGAATTTGATAATAGAATGTTCATTAACGGAGTTGAATATAGCGTTCCTAATAATTACGTATGTGATAAAAATAATATACCAGCTTGGTATATAAAAGATCCATCAACATATAAAACTGGAGATGTTGTTCATAATCCAATTCATATCTCATTGTCTTGTAATATAGATGATCCATATCCAATTGTTAAACATGGTGAAAAATATATAAGTTATTTTGATTATGATCATTTAACTGATGGGATTGAATTAGAAAATAGTCCATTATATCCAAACCAACAGTATGACGATAATACTGAATATATCTTATCCAGAAAAGAATTTATATCAGAAGGAAATTTTAAATCTAAATATAATTATGATGTACACAATTATAATAATGTAGCATTAGAAAATCATAATAACAGACATCCATGTTTTTGTGAAGATGTAGATAGAATTCCTATGTATTTTGATCCAAGTATTATCAATTTAACACAGGAAGAAAAAGATAATCATATTTATCACACTCTTATTAAATTAAATAAGAATGGAATTCTTCAAGATGATGTATGTGGAACATATAGACTAGAAAAGAATGTATTTAAAGAAAAATATGATTTTGATTATTGCTATTCAAATTTATATTTAGAAAATGATAATTATAATCATTTTAATATTATTTCACAAACAACAAAGAGATGGCAACCAGATAATATTGAAACAGATAATGTAATAGAAATATGTAAAAAGAATTGTATTGTACCAGTTTATTACGATGAAAGTGGATATTATTCATGGGAATTAAGACAGTACTCAATATATTTATATAATCCAATTCTCTATGTCAATACAATAGATTTAAACGAGTTGAGAAAAGAAAAAGAAACTGAAATAATTGGATTTAATGGAATTAATGAATTTAATTATAATATGGTAGTTTTTTGTAAAAAAATAGCATTTACATACATTAAAAATAATTATAGAATTCCATATCAAAATAAAGATTATAATTTTATAAATCAATTTCAATTTGATATTTGTGGTCAAAAATTATGTAGATATAAAACAGATATTGTTGAATTCTTAGCAGAAAACTATGTCACTTATTTAGACCAAGAAATTATACATGATATTGGATTTATAAATTATGATACAATCAAATTTGTTAAAAATCCAGAAACAAAAGAATATTTTAATGACAAATTTGATTATTCAGGAAGATTTTATTTATATAATGATTGTTTATATATTCATATTAATGAAAATTGGTATGGACCATTCTATATTAAGTCAAAAGATATATCAACATTACCAGAACAATTAAAAGATATTTCGTGTCTGGATATAGTTTATACAAAAGATGAACTTTATGTAAAAACACAAGAACAATGGATTCAATTATATTTTAATAGCGGAATATTAGATCATAAAGTAAATGAAATATTTATGTTTGATAATGAATTTTATATTAATGTCATTTATACAGATAAAACTCTCTCTGAATGGTCTTATTACATAGATAAAGCAAATATTCTTCAAACTTTAAGAATATTTAAAGATAATAATTTTAACTTATCCAATAGAAAAGATGATAGTTTTGTAAGTGGATTTATTAACAAACAGACTATAACAGATTATCTTTTAATATATGCTTATTATCTTTGTCAATATCCAATAGTAAAGATGTGTTTGTGTAGTGATAGTGAATGTATAGATACGAAAGATCCAAAATGTAAAAATAAAATGGAAATACTTAAAGATATAAATACATAAAAAATGGTTTTATTAATAAATTCTAATACCTTTTTTTATTGAAAAGATGATGATATGTTTGATGAATATACCTATTGTATTAATTTAGATGAAGATTGGTGGATTAAAATTATTAACAATTATGGTATAGTTGATTATATTAATATTAAAAATAATTTAGTAGATCCTGATTCTATCGAACATGTAGAAGATTTGTTTGAACATTTGATACTTCCTCCAGATAAACAAGACCAATATGGAAATTTAATAACATGGGAAATATTAGATTATGAAAATATTTATACTCTAAATGAACTTCCAGAAAAATATCTTAATAAAACAGAAAATCCGCAATGTTGTTTTGATTCTGAATCCGAATCTTCATATGATCTAAGAATGACATCTAACATTTCAAATTATTTTGATACCACAATTATTGATTTTTAAATAAATTATAAAAACTCGAGATTTTAATATGAATAAAACTGTTATTTTAAATGATAATTACGGAAAACGACTCCGTGATGAAATTATGGGCGATCCATCTAATGGATTAAAAGGTGAAGTTGAGATACAAGTAAGAGATAGAAAAACTGGTAAAATAGAATCTCAACAGAAACACAACTTAATTGTATACGGAGGTCGTGAATGGCTTTTGAAAAAAGCTTTCACAACAAATGTAGCAATTGATCCAAATTATATTAGAAATAGTGAAATACTTTGGTTTGGAGTTGGTAATGGCGGTGGTGAACCAGGAAATCCACTTCAATGTGGATGTACATACGGTTCGGATGATGATTTATATAATCCAATTAGAATGAGATATGAATTCAATTCAAATGCTCAATCAACAAATCCATTCTATGCTTCCAGAATTCTTCCAAGTGGTGATGTTGTTAATGGATATTATAAAAAGATTACGTATGTTTCTGTGAAAGAAGATCAAGCAAATCCATACAAGATAAATAATTCTATACATTATCCATATTTAATTGCTGAATTAAGACTTGAAATTAGCCCAGATGATTGCTGTGGTCAAACATTCCTAGATAATAATTTCGAGAAAAGTTATGCTGATATTAATGAGGCGGCATTATTCATAGCAGATAATAGATATGCTGATCCTGGACAACAAGATAATACCTTAACATATGTTACTCAAGATTATACATCATACAATAATAATAGAAGAAATATGGAGAAGTCTCAAGAACTTCCAGAATTTGAAATAGAAGAAGATGAATATCATAATATTTTAAAATACAAATGGACATCCGGAAATCCATACCCAAATCTTTCTGTTCAATATTTCAATATATTTCGTGCAGAAAATGAAAATGTTTCGTTTAATAATCAGCCAGTTTTATTTGGTATATATAGAGAAGGATTAGGAACAATTACAACTGGATATATAGAATTAGATTCACATACTCTTAGGTATCATTTTGAAAATGGTGAAGGTGATGGAAAAATTGTAAATGACGGCGTTATAAATAATTTACCAAATGATATTACATCACTAGATAATTTAAAATTTCTATCAAATGGAACAATTTTTATTAAGTCAGAAAAATCTAATAAGCTAGATCCTACAGTAGATAAGCCAGTTCAATCTTGTTGTATGTATAGAAATAATTATACTACAGATTTTACTCAAATTAATGAGTATGAAAATTCTTTTGAAACAAGTAATGTAAAATATTATTTTCTTCCTGTAGGATATATCTATGATAGATCAGAAGAAAAATATGTAAAAGATGAATCTTTTATTATAAATTCTATAATAAGAGTTGTTCAATCATTAGATTTTTCTGATACTTGTTATATTGAAGAGATAGTAACTGATCAAAATACACTTCAATGTAGATGCTACGTTAATAATAATGTAATAGATAAACTATATGAAGGATTAGATATTTATACATACAATGACGAGAGTAGTCTAAATAAAATTCCATATAATAATCCAGCAAAAATTACTGGAATTTATAATGCTAAGAACGAATATGGTGAAGGAACATTAGAAAGATCTTATTTTCTAATTGAACGCGAAGGACTTTTTGATGAAGTTTATAAAGGTAAATCTGGATATCCACAAGGTGGATTGCCTTGTAGATATTATAGATTAATGAAAGATAAACCTTATATAATGTTTAATAGAGTTACATTTAGTACAATAAGAGTATCTAGAAGTAGAGATATTATTCTTGTTTGGAGAATATATTTCTAATTTTAAAAAATCATTAATTAATTCCACTCACACATTCTGTGGGTGGAATTGATTTTTGATTTCTTTCATTTTTTCTATTATCTTTTTTCTTTTATCACATATTGGACATGTATGTGTAGATGATCTCACATAAGATCTTGATATAACACGTCTTATTAATCTATCTTTTTGATTTTTAAGAATATCTAAAGGCATAATATTTAAAAAGATTTTTAATGTGAATAAATAACAAAAATAATAATTTTAATTTTTTCCAGAGGATTAACATTAAGTCATGAATTACAAATATCCATTACTGAACTTAGTTACACGAGGACATTTGAATGTTAAAAATCGTGTAGCTATGGAGAAATTTATAGATGGATTAGATAATGATTCGTGTGCTACTATCCTAGAAAACTTATTATTTAACGTTGATTCTAGAGATTGTGCCCGTAAGTTAGATAATCTATTAGAATCGTACGAATTTAAACATCACATAAGAAGAAATCTCAGCGAATCGACTATTAATAATGCTAGAGATAAAATACTTATGGAGTATGATGAATTAGATGCTATGACTGACATGAGACC
>JAEEGL012498104.1_pt1 | contig 10827 bp, 4 predicted proteins | sample 9134231 | NCBI WGS metagenome assembly JAEEGL01 (sample SAMN16246548, study PRJNA631951) | gut metagenome | biome: gut microbiome; feature: rumen; material: fiber-attached | host: Bos | place: Iran: Karaj | collected 2018-10
GAAAACGGTATCGATGGCGTCCTGGAAATATTCGTCGCCGATCAGGCTCCATACGCCGGGCATCGTGCCGTACACGGTGCGGGCGATCCGGGAGAACGTGTATTTATAAAGGTTGCTGTAAACGTCACGGGTGATATTTACCGAAAGGTTCTGGTCCCAGGTTTCGGCAGGAACGAAACTCTTGATGGTCTGCAGGAGTTTCACGTTGCGGCGGGCTTCCGCCACGAACACGCTGACTTCTTCGCGTTCCATCGTGATGTCGTTGGTGAAATACGCGCCGTATACGTCGCTGCCGTCGAGCGCGGCGTTCTGAAGCACAAGTTCGCTGATCTTACCGGAACCGTAGGCGGCAAGATACGCGAGCACGGTGCTCACACCGATCCCCACGGCCACGATATCCACTTTAGAAGCGCCGGTAACGGCAAGAACGGCGTCGATGTAATCGTTGAGATCCTCCGCGTTCGCGCAGGGATCCAGACGCCAGTCGTACACAAACGTGTAGTCGTGCAGGCCGTATCTGTTGTTTACGGCTTTATCCACAAGGGTTTCTTCCTTGAGGCAATCGTAACCCGTATTGTTGATGGGAAGGCCTTCGTCGTCGAGGATGATCTCGCTGTAGTAAGGCAGCGCGGCCTCATAGTAACCGTCGAGATACGGCTGCCAGGTGCCGGAGATCGCCTGCACGAGTTCACGGCGCAAACTGCCGCTGATCGTATCCACGGCCTCTTCGGGAAGATCGCCGGTAAAATACGTTGTGCTCTCGATATCGTTTTTATCGGAATATATGATCTGATTCCAGCCGCCCACATAAACCACGGGGGCGCTCACACGAACGGCCAGCGCGATGATCGGCGCAAGCCCGGTGAAAACGAGCGCGAACGCCAGAAGAACGGATAATACCTTTTTCATGTTTGTACTCCTTTATAATGCGCAAACTCGGTAATATATACCTAATATATATATTATAAAGAAAATATGTTCAAATTGTGGCAAATTATTAAACTTTTTATGACAATGTATGATTTACGTAATAATCATATAAAAATCGGCCGGATACGGAATCCGGCCGTTCCAAGAACCTTTATTCGGTTCAGGCGTTTTTCTGCATGCGCTCCTCGCGGATCCGCGTGAGTTCCACCTGCATATCGGCAAGTTTTTTCTTGTTGAGCGGATAAAACAGGAAGAGCACAAAGGTGAAGCCGTAGGCGATCAGCATCACGCGCGATACCATTTTATAGATCCGGTCGCCTACCCCGGGAATGTAACCCACAACGTTCGTCTCGGGATCGTATTTTGCATAGCGGTACAACAGCTGCAGGCCGCCGGAATCGGCCACCGTCTGGCCGACTTTACGCGCAAATGTGTATACGGCGTAAATCGCACTCTCGTTTTTCACGCCGGTTTTCATCTCCTGGTAATCGATCACGTCGGCAACGATCGCCCACGTAAGGATCGAAAGGAACGAATAACCGGTGCCTACGCCGAAGTTGCAGAGAATGAACGGCAGCGGGTTCCCCTGCAGTTTATCGTTGGGGCCGATAAGGCTGAGCACCAGCGAGGCGGCTGTGGCAAGTGCGAGGCCGAAGGTTGTGATCTCTTTCTTGCCGAAGCGCTTCGCGATTTTAGGCATAAACAGGATGAGAAGCACCATGGGAAGATAGGTGGAGATCGTTACCCAGATGGAAAGATCGGAATTGCCGAAATAGTTTTTGGTGAGATACTGGTTGAACGACGTGAACTGCAGCAGACCGCTGATCATGAGACCGGCGCCCGTAACGGTAAGGAAAGGGCGCGATTTGAACAGCGTTCCGTAGGTCAGTTTCAGATCCAGTTCTTTCTTTTCGTGCGTATACTGCACGCGCTCTTTCGTAGTATAGAAACACGCCACGTAGGCAATGGCCGCGAAAGCGGCGAGGATCACGGCGGCCACGAAGGTTTTTTTGGGATTCAGCACGGTGCCGTTATCGTAGATGAGTTTTTGCGCCACGAGCGTTACGGCCGCGCCGCCCACGCCCGCGCCCACGGAACGCGTGGTGGAGAGCAGCGTTCTGCCCTCGGGATCGTCGGTGATCGCGGAGGCAAGCGAACCGTAGGGAATGTTCATTCCCGTATACATCATGCCGTAGAGGCAATACGTTACGTAAGCAAAGGCCAGAAGCACGGCGTAGGAACTCACGTAATTCTGGATATTCAGGAAGCAGAGCACCACGCTTGCTGCAAGCGGGAACGCCACCGTGCGCAGATACGGGCGGAACTTGCCGTTGCGGGAAGGCCGGCGGCGGTCCACAAGCAGGCCCCAGAGCGGATCGTTGATCGCATCCCAGAGCCGGATCACGAGAAACAGAACCGTTAAATCCGTGCTGATGCGCGTGGCCGAAACGCCGTGCCCCGGCAGGAGGCAGTCGGTATAAAATACTTTCAGATAAGTGGAAACAAAGGTCAGATTGAGCAGATTGCCCAGATCGCCGTTCATATAACCGAGCGCTTCCTTCAGGTTGATGGCGTTCGGATGGCGGGGCGCCGCCTCGGGTGACTTTTTTTTCATATCAGGCCTCCTGCTTTATTTCAAACTGTCGAGATCGCGCTGCGTATACGTAAGCATCACGGGACGGATGGGCTCGACCAGCAGCGACGCTCTGAGGATCAGCCTTGCGTCGGCAGGCTCGAGCGCGTGGCTCAAATCCGCGTCCGCTGCGAGTTTCTGCACGGGAGTAAGATTTTTTTCAAGCCCGAGCGAGAGCCGCAGCGCAAGGCGCGCGTCGCCGGGATCGAGCACGCCGTTTTGGTTTACATCGCCGAGACGCAGGCGCGGCCCGTTTTTCTGAATACCGTAGGAAGCCAGACGCTGCGCGCCTTCCTCCGCAACGGCGTAGGTATCGAACAGAAGTTCGTTTTCCCGCACGGTAACGGCCGTGTAAACGGGGGCCGTCTGCGCGGCGGTTTTAATGAAACGTTCGTCGTCTTCCGCGGGCGGTTCGCCGTATACGGAACCGGAAGCGCCGCCGGAAAGCGCCACCACGCCGCCGCCGGTAAACAAACGGTAAGGACGGCCGTTGATGGTCTTCACGATGGAATCCGCGGCGGAAACGCCGGTTTCACCGTCGAGCATCATATAGGTGCAGCTGTAGGCGCCTGCGCCGCCCTGCAGGATGAGATCCACGGCGAGCGATTCCGCGAGATACTGCAGCTGCGCGGCAAGCGCGTCGTTTGCTTCGCGCGCGAAAGGCGCGTCGCCGAGCACAAGGATCTTCCAATCGGCGCGGGAAGCCTCAAGGTCTTTGCGCAGCCAGAGAAGTTGCGGGAAAGAAAGCGTGCCGTCGGGTTCGGTATCGGCGGCGTCCAGCACCGTGAAATGCACGCTGCCGTAATCAAACGAATAGTAAGAAGCGTCGCCTTCCGCCGCGCCGTAGTGCCGCGCCGTGTTTTCGGCGTCGTTTGCGCCTTTGGCGTAGTACGCGGGCATGCCGGAGAGCAGGTCCGCAGCCGGATCAAGCACGCGGAAATACTGGCGGTCATCGGCGCCGTTGAGCGCAGACGCGCCTGTAACCACGGCAAAAGCGGCTTCGGGATACGCGGTCTCTCCGGCGGCAAGCGCCTTCGCGAAAGAATCGGAATTCTCTGCGGTGGTGGCCACGGGACTGTTCAGATTAAGGAAAGTAAACTGCTTTACGTCCATCGCCGGAACAGTGATCTCGGCGGGCGCACTCCAGAAATCTTTCTCCGCTTCGCCCACGGAACAGGTATAGGTTTCGCCGGGGGTCAGACCCGAAACCGTAACGGTGTGCACGTTGATCTCTCGCGAATACGGCATGATGCCGAAGGAACCGAAATTGAAACCGTTGCTGGTATATACGTCTTTCACGTTCTGCGCGGAGATCTGCGCGGCGGGAACCGCTGCGCCGGAAGAATCCGCGATGCGCACGTCGGTGCCGGTAACGGAATACTTCGTGTACCAGTGCAGCGTGAGGCTATTGCCGTTCAGGCGCGCGGTGAGTTCGGTGGGAAGCTGCATGTCTTCCGTGGTGGGAATCACCTCTACGGGGCCGCGCGCGGAATACACGAGCAGATCGCCCTGCTCATAATCGGCATCAGGATCGTTCACGCAGCCCTCGATGATCTCGCGGATCTGCCCGGCTGTGGCCTCTTTGTTGGGCTGATCGAAATACTGGTCCAGGAAGTAATACACAACCTCTTTCACGGTTTTGCCGTATTTCACGAGACCGGTATCGAGCACGGTTTCGGCCAGTTCTTTAAAACTGGATTCGTTGCGGATGATCCTGCTTGCAACGGAGAGCATCTTCGTGGCGAAATCCGCGGGAGATTCCACGGAGAAAACGTCCTCCTGCATCACAGAGGTGATCAGCAGATATAAAAACTGAAGATAACTCGCCGGAAGGAGCCTTCCGTTGAAAACGCTGTTCAGGTGCACGTTGACGTTTGCGAGGACCTCGTTTACGAGCAGATCCTCTACAACGTATTTCTCAACCGTTGCGAAAAACAGATCCACAAATTCATGTGTTCCTACAAACCGAATCACGTCCTGCATGAACGCGTCGTCCGCGGAGCGCTCGTTGCCGCAGTACATATACACGATCACCGAATACAGCACGTCGCCCAGATTCCCTGCGCGTTCGGTGCTGCCGAAGTGGTAATCGCCTATGAATTTCGTGCAGGAAAGATCCGATACCTTCATATCGGTGATCCCGCGGATCGCGTTGCCGAGCGCGGTCCAGAGGCGGTCCGGATTGTTGATATAGGTCTTAACGAGTTGCGAGTCCACGTCGTCTATGAACGCCATGAGGTTATCCACCGTAAATACGTCCACCGACCCCACGGATACGCCGCCGTTGATCAGATCGTCGAGTTTTTCTTCCAGATCGAGACCGAACTGGTCTTCCACAAACGCCACGATGCTCTGCTTTTTGCGGATCTCATCCACATACGGGCTGAGAATGCCTTTCGCGAGCCACGTAAGATAATTGGAGGGCGAACCTTCGCCGTGCTGGAAATAGAAGCCTGCGTAGCGGAAAGGACCGGGATAGATCGGCCCTGAGGCGGATTGCACGGCAAGCGTTTCGGCGCAGTCGTGCTGGGTGAAATACGCGTCCACGTTGCCGCCCGCGTCGGTCACGAAGCGCGTTTCGCGGAAAGCGAACGGATACTGCGTGAGGGTGGGGGTAATCACGGAATACAGGGGCTCGCCGGCGTCAGAATAAGTAACGTCGATATCGCTCACGTGCTGATGCCCGCTGAAAACGTAGTGGATGCCCATATCTGCGAAGGTCTCCTGCAGAACGGGGCCGTTATCGATCACGAAGCCACGCATGACCTCGCCGTGCATATAGTTCATTTCCGAAAGGTTCCAATGCGTAAAGGCGATGGGTGTTTCGCCGTTTTCTTTGGCGGCCGCGGCCTGTTCGCCGATCCACGCAAGCAACTCCGGCGTGATATCGCCGCCGGTTTCATGCTCATCCTTTCCCTTTGCGGTATGGTCCGCGGAATACTTGCCCGCGTCGATCATGATGAACCGGTAACCGTCCAGGGAAAGGGCGTAACTCAGCGCGCCGGCCTTGCCGGTATCGTAATCGGAAAACGTGCTGTCGGCCTGGTCGAAGCCGAAATCGTGGTAGATCTCGGCAAACTGCTTGGCGGAGGTACGCGCGGCGGGCTGCCGCCCTCCCCCGAGCACGTTGAAACTCGAAGCCAGAGAATTGTTGATGTCGTGATTGCCGTTGATCACAAACACTTTAAGGCCGCTGCTCTGCTCAAAGGCGCGCAGCCGGTCGGCAAGTTCCACGTGGCCTTCGTATTCGCCGTTTGTGGTGAGGTCGCCGCAGATCACAACGTATTTGAGCCCCTGCTCTTTCGCGTGCGCGGCAAGCGCGTCAAAGGCGGAATCAAGCACGCCGTAGAGCGTATCGTATACGCAGTTTGCGCCGCGAAGGTAATCGTAAAAGGCCTCCCCTTTGCTGCCGGCAAGCGATTCCGGGTAATAGTGAAGGTCGGAAAGCGTTGCGAGAAGCAGTTCTTTCGTCTGCGCGCCAGGATCCACGGCCCAAACGGGCATAACGCCCAGAACGAGCACCGCGGCAAGCAGCAGCGAGAGAAGTTTTTTCGTTAACCTCATTGCATTGTCCTCCGGAAGAAAATAATATACCGAATAACAGTATATAATAATTTTTACATGATGTAAAGAGAAAAATAGAATAAATAAAGCGGAATATTTTGTTTACAAAACCGAAGATTTCGGTTATACTTTCCTTGTGCCATCCCGCACACGGAGGAAGAAAAATGAAATTACAGTCCGAAATTTACAATCGCTCCCATTCGTCACGGGAACTGATCGGCAGGTTTTTACCGTATTACAAGCCCTATCTCGGCATTCTTGCACTGGATCTCTGCTGTGCCGCGCTCACCTGCGGCGCGGAACTCGTGCTTCCGCAGATCATCAAATACCTCACGAACACGGCGGTAAACGATATTGCCGCGCTCTCCGTGGAAATGATTCTGAAACTCGCGGCCATGTATCTCGGTTTGCGCGTGATCGACGCCGCCGCCGCGTTCTTTATGGGATATCAGGGCCACGTGATGGGCACGAAAATGGAAACCGATATGCGCCGCGACGCCTACGACCATCTGCTGCGCCTCTCGGATACTTATTATTCCAACACCAAAATCGGGCAGATCATGGGGCGCATCACGAACGATCTTTTCGACGTTACCGAATTCGCGCACCACTGCCCGGAAGAATTCTTCATCGCCGCGATCAAACTGATCACGGCCTTCGCGGTGCTCTCGCGCACGAGCATTCTTTTAACGCTCGTGGTATTCGCCGTGGTGCCCGTGATGGTGCCCATATGCCTGAAGGTCAACATGAAAATGCGCGACGCGTTCGCGCTGCGCCGCCACCAGACCGGCGAACTCAACGCCCGCATCGAGGATTCCCTTTTGGGCCAGAAGGTTGTAAAAGCCTTTACGAACGAAGACGTGGAGCGGGAAAAATTCGCGAAAGACAACATCACGTTTTTCAACTACAGAAAACTCTCGTATAAATACATGGCCACGTTCCAACTCACGGTGCGCGCCTTTGAAGGCGTAATGTATATCGTGGTGCTGGTGGGCGGCGGGCTCTTCCTGCTCAAAGGGCTGATCAGCGCCGGCGACCTCGTTGCCTATATCATGTATGTGACCACCCTGATCTCCACGGTGCGGCGCATCGTGGAATTCGCGGAGCAGTTCCAGCGCGGCATGACCGGCATCGAGCGCTTCATGGGCATTATGGACGCGGATATCGAGATCTTCGACGAGGAAGGCGCCGTGGAACTGAAAAACGCCGGCGGCGAGATCGTGTTCGATCACGTGCGTTTCTCTTACCCGGACGACGGCAATACCGTGTTCACTTCGCTGGATCTCACGATCCGCAAAGGAGAAAAACTGGCCATCGTGGGCCCGAGCGGCGGCGGCAAAACCACGCTGTGCAACCTGATTCCGCGGTTTTACAACATCGACGCGGGCGAGATCCGGCTGGACGGCCGCAACATCAAAGAATACACGCTTAAGAGCCTGCGTGAAAACATCGGCATGGTGCAGCAGGACGTGTATCTCTTCTCCGGCACCGTGTTTGAAAATATCGTTTACGGCCGGCCGGGCGCCACGCGCGAGGAAGTGATCGAAGCCGCGAAAAAGGCAGGGGCGCACGAATTCGTAACGGCGCTCAAAAACGGCTACGATACATATATCGGCGAGCGCGGCGTGAAACTCTCCGGCGGGCAGAAGCAGCGCATTTCCATCGCCCGCGTGTTCCTGAAGGACCCGCCCATCCTTATTCTGGACGAAGCCACGAGTTCTCTTGATAACGATTCGGAATACGCCGTGGCGCAAAGCCTGAAATCGCTTGCGAACGGACGCACCACGCTCACGATCGCGCACCGGCTTTCAAGCATCGTGCATTCCGACCGCATTCTTGTGCTCACCAAAGACGGGATCGTTGAGGAAGGCACGCACGAAACGCTGCTCGCGCAGAAGGGCGTGTATTACGGCTTTTACACGCGCACCAGCGAGATCCAATAAGCGATATAAAACGAACAGTCCCCGTTCCTTTTTTCGGAGCGGGGGCTGTGCTTTTTGCCGCTGATTATACATCTGTTGCTTCATACAGGATGAGTTCGCTTGAAAGAGCGGCGGGCAGGACCGCGGTCACGCCGCGCCCGATCAGGTCAAGACCCGAAACACGGGCGACGTCTCGGGAATTATCGAACGTAACGAGATACGTGTGCCCGGCGCGTACGCCGCGCGGGATCACCGGAATGCGCCGCTCGCCGGAATTCGTGAGCGCGAACACGCCCACAGCCCCTCTGCCGCCGTCGGGCGAGGCAATCTCGAGCACCATGCTGCCTTCTGCAAGGGCTTTCTCCGCCTCGGGCGTGTGGTGATACACCTTTGCTTCCGGCAGGAAGGGCCGGATAAACGATTTATAGAGCGCCACGCTGTGCTTTACGAAAGCCATCTGCGCTTCGTTGGGTTCTGCGTCTGCGGGCGCGATCACGTTCAGCGTCATATGCGTGAGCATCGTGTTTCGCATCTGCGCGTCCAGCGAGCCGAAAGCGTGCCCGCCCATCCCGGCGAAGAGGCGATCCACACGCTCCGGCGGCAGCGCCATGGTCATGCCGTTTGTGATGAGCGCCGCCCGGGGCAGTTTCTGCCAATCGGAAACCCAGGTGTGATTGAACGCGGCCATCATACCGAGATCAGTGCGCCCGCCTCCGCCCGCGCAGTTTTCAAAGATCACGTGCGGGAACCTGCGTCTGAGGTTGGCGTACATTTTATACACGGCGGCAAACTGCCGGAGCTGCAGGCATTCCGGCACGCCTGCGCCGGTATCGCGCCGCAGAAAATAGGAGCGGTGCGATACGTTGTAATCCACCCGCAGCAGATCCAGACCGTATTCGGTGATGATGCGGGCAAGTTCCTCTTCCGCCCAGGCGGCCGCGTCGGGCTGTGTGAGATCGAGATAACCGCCGTCGCGTTCCCCGAAAATGTTCTGCGCGCGCCACTCCGGATGCGCCGCGAACACCGGCGAAAGCCGCCCCACGCGCTCGATCTCCACCCAAAGGGCGAATTTCATGCCCTGCGCGTGGCAGTAATCCGAGAGTTCTTTCAGCCCGTTCGGGTAACGGTCCGCGTCCGGCACGTTCACGCCGTTATAACCGAACCAATCAATGGCGCCATCCGCGGGCGGGCACTGCCAGCCGGCGTCGATGATGAACAGTTCCGCACCCATCTCGGCAAACTGCCGGATGAACGATTTTGTGGTGGCAACGCTCATATCGTGCTCGGCGCCCATGCCGGAGCCCACGAGCATCTCCCCTGCCGCGGCCGCGGGATCGCACAGAACGGCGCGGCGGATATGTGCGTGCATGGCGTTTACGGCGTCATCCAGCCCGCCGCTCACCGCCCCGATGAACACGGCGGGCGCGATGAAGGTCTCGCCGGGAGAAAGCACGTACATGGGCGCGTAACCCGTGATATCGGCGGAAAGCGAGACTGCGCTTTCGCCCCGCTCGGGGTCGGCGCTGAGATCCGCCGTGAAGCGTACGCCGCCGGAAAAACCGACCTGCACCGTCCAGATCTGCCCGGTGACGTTATTCCGCAGAAACACCAGCGGGTGGCGGAACCGGTCCGCCCCGAAACGTGCATCCACAGAAAACGCGCCCGGCGCAAGATCGCGCCAGCAAAACGCGCCTTCGCGTCCCCACGTATCGGCGGCGAAATACCCCAGCGAATACAGCGAATCCACTTCGTTTTTCCGGGTGAGAGGCGTACGGTCCATGATCTCAAGCCCGCCGCCGAAAAGGCGCAGCGCGCCGAGATGCAGGGGCGCGTCGCCAGTATTCTCGAATTCAAGCGTGCGCGTAAACATATTTTCGCCCGCGAGCAGTGTTTTCACGCGCACCGTGAGCGGCAGCACCGCACTCTCCAGCGTGACCTCCGCCAGAAGGCCGCGCTCCGTACGGCTTTTTTGAAATCCAGTGAACCGCAGGCCGTATTCCGCACTCACACCGCCGAACTGCGCGCCGAACGCCGAGGGCGCGGCAAATACGGCGGGATCCAGCCTTGTGGGGCAGTTTGAAAGCACGTTGAGCGGGTAACCGGCCGTATTCCAGCCGACCGGCGCGAGCACGCCGCCCGAAAACCGTTCTTCGTATACGCAAAGGCCCGTGCGGTAGCAAAAAACGGGCGATTGCCCGGGTTGATAATAAACGTCGCAATACATGGGTTATTCTCCCTCCGTGATCGGCGCAGGCCGATTTCTTCGCGGCAGATTCTGCAGCAGCACCCCGCCCACGATGAGCGCGAGCGCGACAAACGCCGTGATCCCGAGGCGCTCTTTCAGCACGAGGGCGTTCAGCGCCAGCGAGCAGAACGGCACGAGATAGGCAAGGTTCGCCACCCCCGCGGTGTGCTCGGCTCTCTGCAGGGCGAGCCCCCAGGTGAGATACGCGGCGGCGTTCACGAACACGCCGATCCATAAAAGGCCCGCCCACTGCAAACCCCGCACCGGGACCCACGTTTCAATAAAAGGACCCAGTACGAACGAGCACACCGCCACCGTGAGCCATACCACAGCCATAAACACGGTCTGATCAAAATCCGTTTTTTTATTCAGAACGCAATACAGACCGTAGCACGCGGCAGCCGCAACGCACGCCGCAACGCCGAGCCAACGGCCGGCGCCGCCCGAAGTCCCGGTAAAACTCATGAGCGCAACGCCCGCGAAAGAGAGCGCGAGCGCCGTGATTTTTCTTACGGTAAGTTTTTCTTTCAGCA
>JAEEGL013463323.1_pt1 | contig 10827 bp, 15 predicted proteins | sample 9134231 | NCBI WGS metagenome assembly JAEEGL01 (sample SAMN16246548, study PRJNA631951) | gut metagenome | biome: gut microbiome; feature: rumen; material: fiber-attached | host: Bos | place: Iran: Karaj | collected 2018-10
ATCACCATATATATAATAATTAATAATGATTAAATAATATGTCGAATTATAATTCTTGATTTAAAATATTAACAATCATATCAGATTTAAATCCCATATTTAAATAATTTCTATAAATCTTATTTCTTAGTTTACTATTATCTAACTTATGATTACTATTTATACTTTTAATAATAAGCTTATATAATTTATCATAAATAACTTCTTCATTCATTAAATAACTATATTTATTAATAATATCATTATTAATATTATAATTATTTAATTCCCTTATAATTCTATAAGGACCCCAAGAAGTAAATTTTAACTTATCTTTTATAAAACATTCACAAAAAACTTCATCATCTAGTATTTTATTTCTTTTTAATTTATCTATTATTAATACAATATCCTCTTCAATAACATTTTTCTTTTTTAAGTAATTTTCTATCTCCTTAGTACATCTTATTCTAACAGTTATATATTTAACACAAGAATTATATTTATCTTGCAAAAGATTATCTTTAACAATCTTATCATATGTATTACTATCTAATTCTTTTTTTAATAATAATTCATTACTAACTATAACATCATCATATAAATCAAGTACTTCTCCATTAGATAAAAATATTCTATATTTACCTACTCCAATTTTTTCATATTTATCTATCTTCATATCTATCAAAAGTAACCCTTCCCAAATATCCTTCTCTTAAATCTCTAAGTACTTTATCATAAACTCTATCATAATCAGTTTCATTATTTTTAAATGCCCCTATTCTCTTACCTATATTATCTAATATAATAACAATATCTTCATCATAACTAATATTATATCTTGATATTATATTATTTTCATAATATTTAAACATAGTACTAATAACATATATAGAAACTTCCTCTTTATTTAATATTTCTTCTTTTATAGCAGTCATACTAGCTAAATTAAGACCTATATTTTTACCTTCTAATTTAGGCCACAAAATACCAGGAGTATCTAATAATTCTACTTGATTATTAACTCTAATCCACTCTAAACTTTTAGTAATACCAGGCCTATTTCCAACATTAGCAACTTTTTTACCAACAAGTCTATTAATTAAAGTACTCTTACCAACATTAGGAATACCAGCAATAAGAATTCTTAATTTTCTATCCTTAAGTCCTTTTTCCTTTCTTTTATTATTCATATCAACAGATAATTCATTACATACTCTAAATATCTCATTAACATTCTTATTATTAATTAAATCAACCATAATAACTTTATAATTAATATTTTCATAATATTTCTTCCACTTCAATGATTCATCCATATCACATAAATCACTCTTAGTCATAATAATAACCTTTGGTTTATTATTAATTATAGAATCTATTTCTTTATTCATAGAAGAATAAGGAATTCTAGCATCAACTACTAAAAATATTACATCTATTAAATCTATCTTCTCTTTAATTTCTCTTTTTGCCTTAGCCATATGACCAGGATACCAGTTAATTCCGACCTTAGTTAACTTTTCATTGTTATTACTTTTCTCCATAAAAAAACATCCTTTCTATGTTTTAATTACTTAATTTGCTTTTATAATTTCTGCGTTTTCACTCGGAGATATTATATCACATTTATTACGATTTATAAAGTCAAGTGCCTCAAAATATTTATCATTACATTTAAAGATTATTTTTACATTTCTTTCCTTATCAATTTCTATATCTTCAATTAACTCATCAATAAGTAATCTATCTAATGTTTTAATTTCTTTTAGTTTTTTAATTTCTTCAATCCAACTTTCATTGTTTTCAGATTCAAAGGATATTTTTTCAAGTCTTTCTTCTAACTTTTCTTTTTCTTTTTTTAACTTACTTATATTTCCACTGTATTCTTCAGAATATTCCCAATATTCTTCTTCTGTTATAAAATTTTCTTTTAAATCGTTCTTAACTTCATTTCTTAATTTAATATATTTATCAATCTTTTCATTCACATTAGCAATTTTAGATTTAATAATATCTATATCATAACTTATTTCTTTTTGATTTATTATCTCATTTATTTTTTCATCAATATCTCTAACATTATTTCTAAAACCATTTAATAAATCTATAACTATTTTTTCTAATTTTTCTTTTTGAAATGAATTAGATATACAGTTTTTTTCTTTTAAATATGTTTTGCAATAATAATATATATGATATTTTGACTTTCTTATAATTAAACTATTACCACACTCACTACATCTTAAATGTCCTGCAAATATATCATAATCATTTTTTGCAGTTACTCTAATATTTCTCTCATATAATAATTCTTGTACTTTTTGAAACTCATCTTTAGTAATTATTGCTTTATGATGATTAGGTACTACTATCCAATTATCATTATTAACTCTTTTATTTTTATGAATTTTATGGCTAACTTTTTTTCTTACACCTTGTATTAAATCTCCAGTATAAGTACTATTTTTTAGAATTTCGTCAATTTTTTTAGTATTCCATTTTTTAGTTGTTTCTTTTATAACACATTTGGCAGTTCCATTTTCTAATTTATGCATTCTAGGTGTTAAAACTCCTAATGAATTTAATTCGTTTGCAACATCTTTTTTACTTTTACCAGACAAAATCATAGTAAATATTTTCTTTATTACCTTTGCAGCGTCTTTATCAATTACAAATTTGTATTTATCTTTTGGGTCTCTTAAATAACCATAAGGAGCAAATGAGCCAATAAATTGTCCATTTGCTTTTTTATTATCTAATACACTTCTAACTTTATTAGAAATATCTCTTGCATACTCATCATTCATTAAGTTCTTAAACGGAACGATAACATTACTTACTGATTTAGGGTCTTTATAACTATCTACATTATCATTGATAGCAATAAATCTTACATTATATAAAGGAAATACTTTTTCAATATAATTTCCTACTTCAATATAATTTCTTCCAAGTCTTGATAAATCCTTTACAATAATACAATCTATTTTCTTGTCTTTAATGTCATTTATCATTTTTTGAAAATTAGGTCTATCAAAAGTAGTACCAGAATATCCATCATCAGTATAAAATTCAACTATCTTTAAATCATCAAATCTTTTAGCATATTGTTTTATTATACTTTTTTGATTACTAATACTATTTGATTCTGCTTTATCTCCATCGTCAGACGAAAGTCTTAAATAAGCAGCAACATTCCACTTTTTCACATTATCTCCTCCGTTTCATTTTTAATTTCATTTAATACTCTTTCATATTCATCTTGATATTTAAATCTTATTATTATATCTCCACCTTCGTGAACATATATACAATCAATTAAATCTTCTATAACTTCTCTTGATAAAGTTTTAACTTTCTTATTTCTTCTAAAATGTTCTATCCAATATTCTTCTTCCTTTATATCTTTTAAACTTGCTTCTATTTTAGAATTATAGATTTTTATTTCATTGCTATAATTATCAATTCTTTGTTCATAATCCTTTGAATAATTAAGAAACTCATCTTTTGTTATCTTATTTAATTTCCAATCTTCATAAGAACATTTTTTTAATCTTTTTAATTTTTCTATTTCATTATTTAATTTTGAAATCATATTTTCATATTCTGTTTTCTTATCAATAGAATTATTATCTTTTATCTTCTTTATTGTTTTTTCTATATTAAGAACTGATTTAATTTGCATTATTATACTTTCAATTACCATAGAATCTAAATCACTTGTTCTAATTTTATGGGGTGTACATTTACCAGAAGTAGTCTTATAATTTCTGCAATAGTAGTTAGAACAAATATGCCCATCTCTTGTATCTTCCATCTTGCACATACTTCTACCACAATCAGCACATTTAATTTTATACTTATATATTGTTAATTTTTCTGGCTTTTTCTTCTTACAACTTCTTTCTTTAATTATTTCTTGAACTCTGTTAAAATCTTCATCACTAATTATTCGTTCGTGAGTTCCCTTGACTACAACCCATTCACTTTTAGGTCTATAAATTTGCCTATGATCCTTATAACTTACAGAGCCTGTTCTATTCCAAACTAAATTACCTATATATATTTCGCTTGTAACCATTTTCCCAATAGTTGATGTACTCCAATGATAAACAATTTCCACTTCTTCGGCATTCATACTCAATTTATATTTTTTTCTTCTTTGTACTTCTTTTCTGCATAAAATACCATTATCATTTAGAAATTTTGCAATTTTAATATGCCCATATCCATCAACTGCCATTTTAAAAATTTTTCTTACAACAGGTGCTTCCTCTTCATCAATAATTAATTGATGTATATTTTCTGGATTCTTTTTATATCCATAGGGACAAGTACCTCCTACCCATTCTCCGTTTAATGATTTAGTCATAAGAACACTTCTAACTTTATTAGAAATATCTCTTGCATACTCATCATTCATTAAATTCTTAAATGGTACAATAACATTATTTATTGATTTAGGGTCTTTATAACTATCTACATTATCGTTAATCGCAATAAATCTTACATTATATAAAGGAAATATTTGCTCTATATAATTTCCTACTTCAATATAATTTCTTCCAAATCTTGATAAATCTTTAACAATAATGGTATTTATTACTCCATTAACCATTGCATTAAACATTCTTTTAAATTCTGGTCTATTAAAAGTAGTACCAGAATATCCGTCATCAGCATAATAATCAACTATCTCAATATTTTCTTCATTTTTTAAAAAGAACTCTATTATTTCTCTTTGATTTCCTATGCTATCTGATTCTGCATTATCTCCATCTTCTGATGATAATCTGCAATAGACACCTACTTTCCATATATTTTTTTCAGTTTGTAATTTTTTCTTTTTACGAGGCATTATACAACACCTCCATTTTTTCTTTCTTCTTCAAATAATTCTTGTTGCTTTTCAATAAGAAACATTCTAAATCTAAAATTAAATAATTCTTCATCAGTTAATGGACTTTCTGCAATACTTATAACTATCAATTGTTTCTTTAAAATTAGTTCTGTTATTTTATGATAAAAAAATATAGGCTGTCGTGTTAATCTATCCATATTAGAAACAACAATTACATTAATTTTTCCATTTCTAATATCTCTTATCATCTTTTTATATGCAGGTCTATTTTCTGTTCTTCCAGAATATCCATTATCTGCATATATTTTTTTGATTTCAGGATATTTCCTATATTTACAATAAGAAATATTTAATTCTTTTTGCCTTTCTATTGCCTCATCATCTTTTTGTGCAACTCTTAAATAAAATCCAATCTTATAATCTTTTATATCCATAACTATCTCTCCTTTCAAATTACAACTCAATTTTATAAGGAAGATAATTTTATTTCATCTGTGCGATTTTTATAATCGCAGAATTGATTTATTGATATACATTTTTTAAAGTTTTTGTAAGTGAATCTTCTGCTATAAGATTAGTATTAGCAAACTCTATCTTTACTTTTTTTCCATTACATTTAAACATATATGGATTTTTAGAACTCTTAATAAAATCTATTATTTTTTCTTTACTGTCAGTTTTCTTGCTAAAAGTAATTTTGCTTATATCTTCTAAATCATCTAATTCAACATCATTAAAAGATATATCTCTACATCTTAACAATTTTTGCTTTAATTCATCAGTATTCACTTATTTTTCCCTCCATTTCTTTCTTCTAATTTCTAATTTATATTGACTCTTATCATCAAAAATAAAATATTCGCAACCTAGTAAAACATTATCAACCATATTCTCTGCGTCCTTTTTACTTTCAGCCTTAACTTCAACTTCTTGTCTATAATTTTTCGCTATAATAGTCACTATATAGTTTTTTCTTTTTCTCATTGTTTCCTCCAATTCCCAAACTTTTTAAATAAGAAATAAAATCTATTTCTTCTGCTTCAATCAAACCAAAGTTTATTTCATCTAAAACATTTTGTTTTAAACTACCTTTATATGCAACTAATCTTGATTTATCTATTGTTCTTATTTGTTCTAATAAAATTATTGAATCATATTTTAAAAAATAATTTTTTCTAACTAATATATGTGTAGGCAAACTTCTCTTTTTTAGTATTTTAGTAAAAGGTGCTATTAAAATAGTAGGACTATATTTATTACTTAAATCATTTGAAAGAATCACCACCGGTCTTCTTCCATATTGTTCACTACCAATAGTAGGATTTAAGTCTGCAATAAATACGTTCCCTCTTTTTATTTTATCTTCTTCCATCATCAATTTTCGCAGTACATATAATATGTGGTGGCAACTCAAATAAGTTTTTTAATGTTCTATCTTGTTTTAAAATATCAGTCCATACTTTAACTACATCTTCTATTGCTTTATTAGCACTTGTAGCAGAATGTAGCATAGTAGTTTCATACTTAATTTTTATAGTAATTTTATAATTTTTTCTTTTCATATTCTCCTCCTTATATATGTAAAAAAGCCAAAGCAACTAAATACTTTGACTTTTATATTTTTCAATTATCTTCTTTATTTTTATTTACCGATATTTTTCCTCGAACCCCTCGGCTTGGAAATCATCAAACGATTATTAGCGAAATAATCTCACAGGAATTCCACCTCCCCGAGGATCTCTCCGGGCTGCCCCCATTGATTGAGTCTGTGGCTAGGCAGGAGTATCTTTAATACTATTAGTTTTCATCGCAGATTAGGTGCTACCTAATTTTTTAGCCAAGTATTTAATCGACAAGCGTACTTGCTAATGTGCTATTACTAATAGGAACGTATTTGATGAAATGTATATCAAATTTTCAAAGAACGCTCCTGCTCCTCTAAAAACAAAAGGAACAGGTCAAGAAGGATTAACTCCCTCTCACCTGTTTCCTCACTAAAACACAAAAAGTTGCATTTAATTTTTAATTTTTTTTGAAATTTTTTCTAAACCATTGTTTATTGCTCTCATAATTGATGTTTTATTTACTCCCTCATCTCTTGCAATTTCTTCATAAGTCTTATTTTCAAAGAAATACTTTTTAATTCTTTCTCTTTGTATTGCAGGTAGATTATTTATTTCTTTTTTAATTTCATCAATTAGAGTTTTATTAATTACTTCATCTTCTAAACTTGTAGGCTTGTCCTTTGCTCTTGCATTAATATTGTTTTCAAATATTTCTGAATGTTCAATATGTCTATCATATTCATTAAGTTCTTTAATATCTTGTAATTCAAATTTATCAAATGTTTTATATATTTCCTCGCTAACTTCTATTTGTTGTAAATTTCCTCTAACATCTTTAAAACTTACCATATAAGTATTTTTTTCTTCAATATAAATCAATGTATAAGGATTATCCTTATATCTTCTTCTTTTTGGGCGTTCTGCCATCTTTCTTTCCTCCTATCAATTCAATTTTTTTAATTAAATTGATAAAAGGTGGGCTTCTACACTTACACAATTTTCCAGTAATTAGGTACAAAAAAAAGCCGATTGTGTCCCTTAACAAATTGGAATCACAATCGGCAAATTTAGAAACACAAAGGCACACAAACACCTTTGCATTTTTTTCTTTAAATAAAATATATACTTTTAATCTAAATCTATCAACTCTCATAAAAGGCATCCAACCTCCTATCAAGTCAATGCCTCTTATATCAAGAACTTTAAGCAATATTTCATTTACATTTGCTTACTTCTTATGTGAATATGCACTATACCACTTATAAAAATAGATATACTACATACTACTCTTTCTATTTTATTATCTTACATATTTTTTCACCTTTTTTTACACCTTTTCATATATCACATAGCCCCGGCATTGCTACTATGCTAACTATTCTATAACATATTTTTTGCGAAATTTGTCAAAATCTGTCTTAATTAGCAAATTTTGTTCACTAATATCAAAAATTAGCGAAAAAATAGTTAATTTCTGCCAAAAAAAGCATTGATTTTTACATTTCGTGCAAAAGCCAAAAAAATTACTATTTTAAATGATATAATAGTAATTTTAGATATAACAAAAAATACACAAATTATATTCTATTTCCCCTAGAAAAATAATATTACCACAAGTTAATGAAATAATATATATAGGTGATTTAAATTGGTAATAAAAAATTTTAAGGAAAGTAGAGAGTTATTAGATTTAAAGCAAAAAGATATTGCAGAATTTTTCAATATTCATTTTTCAACTGTATCAGGATGGGAAACAGGCAAAGACACTATTCCATTAGAAAGACTTATAGAATATGCTAACAAGTATGGTTATAGTTTGGATTATTTATTTGGTTTAACTAGAACTAATATAAATTATAAACCAATTATTCTTGATATTGAACTACTCTCTAAAAATTTAAGAATTTTAAGAAAACAAAATCAAATGACACAAGCAATGGTAGCAGAAAAAATAAATACTACCCAACCTGCTTATGCTCATTATGAATTAGGTACGAATCTTATAACAACAACATTTCTCTTTAATCTAACTAAAATATATCAACCATTTTCAATAGACGCTTTATTTGGTAGAGAAAAGCAATAATCGTTAATTTGATTATTGCTTTTTAGTTTTTATAAACTCTAAATCATTTATAAGTTCTGGAAAAATCTTTTTTATCTTTTCTTCACTTATTGGTTTTTCAATATATTCATCAAAGCCTTTATCTAAATAAATATTTCTTGCATTTTGATCTACTGTTAAAATTACAATAGGAACTTTAAAATCAGTATCTTCTTTAAGCGTATCTAATACTTGTTGACCACTTTCTCCTTTTGGATAAACATTGTTAGTAATAATAATATCATATTGATTTCCTGTATTTACTCTATCAATAACATCACTAGCAGTTGGTACAACTTCTGTTTCAATTCCCATTCTTCTTAAGATAGAATTTGTATATGGAGCCATACTATCAGTATAATCTCCAATTAATGCTTTAATAGGTCTATTAGTCTTATATTTAATTTTTCCATCAAACTTTTCTTGAATATTTTTATTCCACTTTATACTCTTTTCTTGACGCTCTTTGATTTCTAAATCTCTTTGTCTTTTTTCATATTCTGCATATTCTTTATCAATTTTTTCTTCTTGTTTTTTACTTTTAGATGATTGATAAATATAACAAACTAAAATAATAAGTATAACTACAAATACTAATGCTAATAATATATATGTATTTTCCATATTCTTGTCCTTTCTAAATTATTCTATTTCCCCAAGCGATTATTTAAAAAAATGCAGTACATCTGAAAAAATAAATGTACTGTTTTTATTTTTCAATGACATTAAACATTATAACATCGCACTTTTTGAAAGTCAACCGAAATCGGTGCATATTTTTCACCGAATTCTGCTAGAATTTTAGTAAATATTGGAGGTGAGTAAATGTTATTTAAAGAAGCCGTTAGTCAAAGAGTATTTGAATTATGTGATAGATATAATTATACACCTAATAAACTAGCAGAATTATCTGCAATTCCACCATCTACTTTAAGAGCATTACTCGCAAACCAAGTAGAAAATCCTAGTGCAACAGTTATATTTAAAATATGTAAAACATTAAAAATAGAACTTAAAGACTTTTATAACTCTAAACTATTTGATATGAATAAACTAGAATATTAAAGACTATTCGTCATTGAATAGCCTTTTTATTTTACTTTATTTAATTGTTTTGGTTTTATCATTTGATAATGAAACTCTGTTTCTCCATTAGGAACAAATCCTAATCTTTCATATAGTTTTCCAACAGGATTTTGTTTGAAGAATTGTATTCTTATATATTGATTTTTGTGTTCTTCAAGTTTATTTTTTAAAATCATTGTTCCAAGTCCTTTGCCTTGAAATTCTGGTTTAATACAAATATTACCTACTTCATAACTTCCATCTTCTAATTCTTCATCATTATAAAATCCAACATCTTGTTCATCTACTTTAATTATGTAAGCACTATTTTTATATATTTCAATAAACTTTTTGAAATATTCCTTTTGTGCTTCTTCATCCCATTTTCCCCAACATTCTTCTACATATTTTTTATAAGCATTTTTCTTTACTTCATAAACAAAATCATAGTATTCATCAGTATATGGAACTAATTGAATTGTATTGTGCATTATAATCACTCCCTCTCTAAATTCGTAATAAGGTCTGCTACCTAAAAATTCAATTTTGTTATCATTTACATATATGGTATCTTCTTCTGGAATAGCATACACAGGTTTTGTCTTAGATAATTCCAATAAATAATTTTTACTTAATAGAGTTCTTTCTTCATTTCTACTTGTATAATGACATAATAAAGAATAACCATTTAACATATCAAATCCAGTATTATCAATTAATCCAACTTCATTGTCATCATCAGTATTGCAGGAATCTAAATCTTTACCAAAGATAATTGCTCCTGCACTTCCACCATAAACAATACCATCTTCATTAATTAAATAATCTCTAATCTTATCAAAAGCACCACTAGTCTTTAATTCACTTAATAACTTATAAGTATTTCCACCACCTATATAGATACAGGCATAATCACTTAAATTTTTATTAACAATTTCTTCACCAGATTTAACCATTTCAATACCAGCACATTCTACATCAGATAATTCACCAGTCATAAATTCTAAACAACTTTCATAATTAGAATCTACCCAAGCAAGTGGAATATATAATATTTTCTTACTATTATCAATCAAACTATTTAATAAATCTCTAGCACTCTTAACTTGATTACCTTCTCCTCCACCATTTAATATTAGTTTCATATCAAACACATCCTTACTTTATCATAATATCTTCATTATTCTTAACATAAACCTCATATATATCTTTATATTTATCTAATGTCTTATTTACATCTATCCAATACA
>JAEEGL013616602.1_pt1 | contig 10827 bp, 16 predicted proteins | sample 9134231 | NCBI WGS metagenome assembly JAEEGL01 (sample SAMN16246548, study PRJNA631951) | gut metagenome | biome: gut microbiome; feature: rumen; material: fiber-attached | host: Bos | place: Iran: Karaj | collected 2018-10
CCGTACTCGCCAAAAGCCAAAGCCCGTAGGCCGCATAAACACTGGATTGCTAAGGAATCTGGGACGTTTAGTCTACATGCCTAACCAGTCCATTTAGGGCGGGATCTCCTGCTTGCTTTAGGTTCTCCTGAGTTCTACCTCCGTATCTTCTATGATCGCATCCGAGAATGGTTCTCTAACTTTCATGTCACATTCATCCTCCTGCTCGAAATGATTCTACATTTTACTGAACATTGAAACATCATTTCGAAAACATTGCTTTTATCCAGGCGCTGACCTGTGACAGAGCGATTTACATTGCTATCATGGAGTTCTCCCTATCAAATGGTCATCAGCTGTATTTCCGGTTTTTCATTTATGAAGGATAACAGGCTGTCATAGAAATTCCGACGTTTGGCATATCGGAACTTACGTGTTTCGTCTATATTGTATTTACGGAAGACATCTTCATAGGTATTGACCATCAATACTCGACGATCCATTAGCTTATAAAAGAAGCTTCTTTTCTCGCCTGTGCGGATATTCATGCCAGCCCATTGATTTCCGTTTCTAAAGTTGCTATCGACTTCATAATTTCATCAAAAGATGGCTTTTCTCCATAAATCATATCTTTCATATGCTCATAGTCGATACTCAAATCCTTAATTGCCGCTTCACTCGGAACAAGTCTTACTGTTCCGAATTGAGCCGTTTCGTATGAAGCGTTCTTGGCATAGTAAAACTTAAGTTTGAATTTTACATCCTGCTCCAAAAGTTCTTTTCTGCTGAACGCATCCTCCTTCACTCTGCTCCTGCTCATTTGATAAAGATCATAGTAGTGCCTGGCATAGCGAATCGGAATTCCTTTTTGCTCATATGATGATGCAGTCTTATGCAGGATTGTTACCTTCTCCCAGAAGGTTCTTTCCACGTCCACAACGGACACGACTGTACCAGATTGTTTGAATGTGTTTGGAAACTGCTCGGCTGCTGTTGAAGAAATCGTAACAGGGTGTGAAGGAACCCATTCTGCCAGCGGTCCTATCTCCAGTCTGATTTCTTGCCTTAAATAATTCGTATTGAATACATGAGGATAGAAAAAATTGACTGTACATTGTTCTTTATCGTCTGGATCCATCTTCACAGACACGGCTCGGCCTATCATGCTGCTCATATCTTTTTCCATCTGAGGCGCAAATGTCTTGGTTAAGAATTCCGAAGCATCCGCTACCGCTTTTTTGTTAAACTTGTCCTGCTTTGTCTTGGATCTTTCCTCCCATGGTTCATGAATGCCATAGCCAAGAAGCCTCCAGTCCATAATCAAGTCGATATCCTCTGAAAAACGCTCAATCACATGATACGCCTTGCTGAGACTAGTTCCACCCTTAAAAATGAAGGACTGTGGCCAAGGTGACTTGTGGAACAAATAGTCTAACGTAAAGCAAACCCAGAAATCCTTTTCAACAATTGCTGGGTTGCTGATGCCTGCCCTATCTGCAGCATTTCCGAACAGCACTTCTCGATCTGTATCACTTGATTTCGCAATTGTAATCATTCTGGCCTCTCCTTACAAATATTTTTAATTTCCTTGTATATCCATCCCGATGCAGTTCTTGCCTCTTTTAGTAAGGTTTCCCTGTCTTCCGCTGTAATCACAGAAGAAAAGCGTTCCGCCTGATCCTGCGTCACATTTCCTTTTCCGATAGCACGAATGCCTTGAATTACCATGACAGTAATTGGCGAATATCCATTAATCTCACGTGGCATAACATGTTTAAATTTCAGAGGTGTCTTGCCAATCATATACTCACGATATGGGCCATCACTGACATATTCCCATACATTCGGAACCTGTGTCGAGATATGCAGAGTATTCAAGGCTGTATCTCCTGAGGGAGCAATATTCCAGTTAAACCGGCGCGCCAGAGCCTCCGCTATTTTATCGATCCTTGGAGCACCATACTCCTGAATCAACTGACTGTATGCCGGCTTATCATAGACTCCATTTATGACACGACGGATCCCGCCGTTTTTCTCAATCCGGAAAAGTGCTTGACTCACAGAATTCGGATCGGCAATATCAAGGAAATCTGATGCTGAAAATGCTGTTCCATATGGGCAGTCCGCAATACGCTCTTCTATTTGTGACTGATACTTAGGTCTTTCACTCATCATCTTATCCTCCATTTTTCGTAAAATATATTATACTATTTACTTTACGAAATGTCAACCACTTGAGGCTCTTGTTAAACCTATTGATATAGTTTTTACTTGAACGCTATATTATACCCCTGAAAGTACTGCATATATCGAATCCATTATCGCAAATATGTAAAAGAGGTTTATCCCAAATTATAGGATAAACCCCTCTCCTTGAAGACTCTATTCATTTTTTCTGAGCAAAGGCTTTATTCACTACCTCTGCTAGCTTCCATGGCTTGTTATACTTCACCTTCGCGTAGATATCCATGGTCACCCTGCTGTTTTCATGACCGGCCAAATACTGAACGGTTTTCGGATCGACACCTTCGTAGATCAGGTTCGTGATATAGGTATGACGCAGCATGTGCGGCGTGACGACAAAATCGATCGTATAGATAATGTTCTTATTGGTCCTGCATCTCTCTCCTTTTTTAGGCTTCAGTATTGTGTGAATCCGTTGTCCATTGACATACCGGTAAATCTTTCTCTCCATGGTGCTTCGGGTCCGAATATAATTCCACATCCGGACGTACTGGGATTCAGCCAGAGGCATTCCTTCACTGTCCGAGATCACATAGATTGAATTGCTCTTCTCTTTCTGCTCTCTTAAAACACTGACCAGGCACTCCGGAATCGGGATGTCCCTTCGGGAATGTGGTGTTTTAAGAACCGTCGTAACGGATGGTCGATTATTCTCTGATCTCCAAGCTCTCCTCACTGCAATGTAGGGCACCGCATCATCAAGAAACACACAGTCCCATTGCAGACCCAGGATCTCCTCTCTTCGGAGTCCAGCGTATAACCCGATCATGACAAAGACATATGGCGGCTGATCTCGAATGGTATCCAGAAGCACCCTCACTTGCTCATCTGTCAGGGGCTCCCTTTTCTTTCTTCCCTTGCCTCCTCTGGGATTGATTCCAGCCGCCGGATTATCCGGAATAACATTACTCTCTAAAGCTGATTGAAAGATACACTTTAACAGCATATTCATTTCCTCATATACAGCTGTTGACATTTTGGAGACTGGTACCATAAGAAGCTTCAGGTCATCTGCGGTCACTTCTTCCATGTACATGTCTCCAATCTGCTTAACAATATACTTTCTGATAGTATGACGATAACCATTAATGGTGTTTGACCGGATAGTGGCTGACTTCATCAGCAGCCATTTTTCGCAATAATCAGCAACTGTTGGGTGTACCTTCCTGTAAAGAGCCGCATCAATAGCTTTTCGTTTTTCCTTTTCCTTTTTATAGACTTCTTCACGTGTGTTTCCGAGGATAGTTACTCTCTTTCCGTTTTCATCCATAACAGTCGTTCGGAAAAGAATCTTTCCTCCTCTCATAGTGGTCCCATATTCAGGAATCTTGATCTTTGCTGTCATACATTTCTCCCCATCTTTAGAAAAACACAGATTCAAGTAATCATATCTATATCACTGTTTTTATTTCTGATTCCATTGGTTAAAAGCCTTTTCAAGCAGGGGTGCCACATCCTTTGGTCGGTTATACTTTGCTTTTGCGTAGATATCCATCGTAATCTTGCTGTTCTCATGCCCGGCCAGATACTGAACTGTTTTGGGATCCACACCTGCATGGATCAAATTCGTGATATAGGTGTGCCTTAGCTGATGTGGTGTTACGTCGAAATCCAGGCTATATACCACATGACCATTATTTCTCGCCTTTTCTCCAAGTTTCGGGTATATCGTGTAATATACGTCTTTGCCTCCAACATGTTTTCTTGCTTTTCTTGGCAGCGCTGTTCTCGTTACAATATACTTCCATAAACTGCGAAACTGCGTATAGCTCAACGGCTCTCCATCCCTGTTTGATATCACAAAGTCTGAATTGGAACTCACCTTTGCTTCTCGCAGCGCCTGAGCAAGTCTCTCCGGACAGGGGATATTCCTTCGTGCCGCATTTGTCTTCAATTCACTCAGAATCACAGGCCTGTTGTTTTCGGTATGCCAAGCTCTTTGAACTGTAAGATACGGAGCCGGTCCATCCAGGAAAACACAATCCCACTGCAAAGCGAGAATCTCTTCTCTTCTGAGTCCAGCATATAATCCTAGCATTACAAACAGATATGGTGGGAGTCCTTTAATGGCTTCTAACAGTTTTTCTACTTGTTCATCCGTCAGAGGGATGCGTTCCTCCTGAGGCACACCTCCTCCCTCGGCTGCCAGAAATAATGAGGGATCTCGATCGATCACTTTGCTTTCCTGTGCTGATCTGAAAATACATTTCGTAAGGATCACCACGGATTTATAGACTGATTTCGAATACTTGGAGACTGGGACCAGCGCCATGCGTATATCGTCCTGAGTCACATCTGCCATATGCATGTCCCCAAGGGCAGGAATAATATGTCTTCTGACCTTCGATGTGTAATCCACCATTGTTGTGTACCTCACCTGTGCGGACTTAATCAAAAGCCACTTTTCACAGTAATCTTTTACCAATGGAGAATCTCTCCAGATAAGAGCATTATTATCGATCTGCTCTTGCAGTATATCTACTTTTTTATATACCTCTTCTCTGGTGCTCCCATATACGGCGATCTCATGACCGAACTTATCACTTATTCTGGTCCTATAATAGATTTTCCCTTTTATGTTAACAGTTCCATACTCCGGTATGATTCTTCGTCGTCTAGCCAACTCTTAACCCCTCCCCTGTCCTTTCATATATTTCTACTTCTGTTCATGGGTTTTGTATGTGGTGCAAGTTTCGTTCTATGTGTGCATCTCGCGACGAATTCTTCCAACGCAGTTTCCGTAAAATACACATTTCCGTTATCAACATATTGAACATATGCAATCCTTCCGCTAAGCCTGGCCTGATCCAGTGTTTTTAAACTGATTCCCAGCAACTCAGACGCTTCTTTTCTTGTAATCAAACGTTCCAATGGCAATTTCCTTCCCCTGCGTTATCAAGCGTCCTCGCTGTGTATACTAAACTTGTGAGCAGTATATTGATTTTCTGGAATTCTCTCAATGATGCGATTTCGCACATTTTGAGACATTCGTACACTTGACATCTTTCTCGCGATTATGAAGTCATATCCAAAACGGAAACCGCAATATGTACAAGGTTCCTTGATGAATTGGTACGGATCTTTTCTCCTGATCCTGTATTCATGGATGTTATAGAAGGAACTTGCGCAGGCTCTACATAGACATAACTCCATCTCGTTGTTATCTTTCGTGTTCATTCTCTACCCTCTCTTTCGAATAATTTGAGAGAGTTTAAAATTACCCCCTCAAGGGATAGAGCACGAAAAGGCGAAAAATATAAGGGTCGGACATCACTTTTTCATTTTTTTTCGTATTGTCTTTAATCTCTGTGATATGGAGGACTGTGAAACCTTAAGTTGCACACTGATCTGTGCCTGTGTCTGCTCCTGAAAAGCAATCATATCAATCAGCATCAGATCCTCATAAGACAGCTTCAGTAAAGACTCGTATAGTACGTCATCTTCTAACTCATTTAGCCACCAGAACTGCTTTTCTTTATCTGGTTCCATTGATACACTAAAACGGTCATCATAATCCTTAAGCAGCGTGTTCTGCTCATCCGGATCAAAATCATCGTCCTCCATATGAAGTGGCTGCGTCCGTCGTCTGTATGCCAGATCTCTGTTCATCTGTATTCTGTCAAACTCATACATTGCGCGAATCTGTTCTTCCGTCATCCCTGCTTTCAGATAGTCTCTTCTTAGTTCACGCTGTTTCTCTTCAAACTTCTTGTACTCTTTTGCAAAATTGATTGCCATGGTTTTGTCCTTTCCCGAGCTAAAGCCGGGGAAAGGACTTACCATCACGTACGAAGCGAGAAAAGGAGCAAAAAACAAGCACCGTCGAATCGAATTGGGAATAACAGACAGATTTGCTGTCTTATATTCTCAATCCGGCTTCGTACGGTGCTTGGTAGTTTTTCAGTCCTTTCGGATCCTGCTCCGCTCGCTCGAATTAAAGTCGTTTTGAGTGAATCTGTATTCAGTTGTTAATCGCTAGATCCTGTTGCCCTGGAAGCAATGGTATACTTTCCGGTCTCTGTATCGACAATTGGATATACGCAAGTCCCAATCGGATAACCATTTCTGTATGTTGAAAAAGTATCACAGGAGATAACGCTGCCATTTTCCTGGATATCCCGGACAGGCGTGTGTCCAACTACCTGCGTATATTGACCAGGCATGTACATTTCTATATTACTTTCCTGTGGTCTTGCCCACAGTGGGGAATCATCGTCCCAGAGCTTATAGTGAGGGAGCTGGTTGATTCTCTCGATGACATCATCGATGTCATCCTCATCCTTGATCGGCACATTTTCAAATACGAACTTTCTTGTTAATCCTCCATGCATGAACAGGACCTTATCGATTCTGTGGATGATCGCCAGCTGCTTCTCATCCGGCAAAGCCTTTTGAAGTTCTGCCAGTTTCCTTTGCACAGTATCGATCGCCATATAAGAAAATCCGGTTTCTCTGTAAAGGTGTAGGTAACTGTAATCATGGTTTCCATAACACCGAAGAGTCTCTGGAAACTCTTTAGCAAATTCTATTGCCTTATCATAAGTTTCTTCATACAGATTTAGGTTTGACTGCTTGTCCCAGTCATCCGCAATATCCATAAGGCAGACTGCTTTATCTGCAACGCCTCTTCTCATCAATTTGGATGCATCTTTAATCATATATGGTTTCAAATGAACATCCGGTATCACAAGTACTTTCAAAATACCACCTCTCTTCTATTTATTTACAACGCACTATCTAACAAATTATCCGGCCCTGCTTACATGGATCTCCTCGACTAACTACTAAACTTTCAGCGGGTCCATTCCGTTTTTCTTTTGTTTATACCCCGTACTGTACGGAATAAGGCTGTATCGATCACGTCCGAGAATTTGCATTTCTGACACTTGATCTGCAGGAGGTAATGACCTTTGCCATATACATTCAGAAGATGAAAGCCGCAGGAAGGGCAGCGTATATTTCGAAGCACCAGATCTTCAGCCGCCTTCTTTGACTCCTCCAATTTGAAAGCCGTTTCCTCTCTCATTGTATTTCTATATAACAAAGATGCCTGCATCACATCGCACCTCCATATTTTAGATTCTGATGTATATACTCCTCGAGCGGCCTGATTTCGAACAGTTTCAGTTCTTTCAACCGATTGAAGAATGCGGTATACGAAACTCCCATGGCATCGGCCATTCTCTGGATCATAAGCTTCACATCCTGTGATGGAATTCCTCCATCATAAAGAACCAAAGGCCTTGATACTTTATAATGTTTCATAACCCTATATACCAGAAATCTCGGCATAAGGAAACAGGCAGCCGCCCGGTTAGCACAATACTCGTTCAGTGTCATCATATCCTTCAGCATGTTCAGATTACCTGAATAATCAAAACTACCATCATATTCGGAATGAAAAGCTGCTGCGGGCTGATTCTGGATAGGAACATGCCTGTTCAACATTTCATGAGCCCCTTCATGCGCTATAGTAAAGCGTCGTCTGGCGCTTTCTGAAGGGTTCAAAAGGAATCGTTCCAGCACGACCGTTCTGGCCGGATATATAATTTCCTCTGTCTTTCCATTTCTTCGGACCCGTAAAGCTCTAATTCCATCTGACAAATAGCCGATTCTCCCGGGATCCGGTTCTGCAAAGGAATCATAAACGATGGGCAGCTTCAGGTACTCTGTGACAAAAGCTTCTATATCTACACAGAGTCCATTTGTATAGTGCTTGCTTTTAAAGAAGTCTTTGATCATGGCTTCACACAAACACTCCATTTCTTCATTAGAAATAAACCGTTTCAACCAAAGTTCCTCCTTCAAGCCAAGACATACCACTCAGTCCCAGCCTTATAAATATATTTCTCCGCACTACCGATTAAGACCGTGTAGCGAATTCCTTCATACTCATGATCGAACGACGGACATGAATGCAGCACTCTGTCTATTCTAAACCGTTGACCGTCTTTCCATATGATTGCCTGTAGTTTCTCCCTTCCTAGGGGATACTGTGTTACTTCTACGCCAATTGGTACTTTCTTCAATGAACTCCCCTCCATCAAAGCTGTTTGATTACGTTCCTGGCAACACCTTGAATGACCAGCTTACTGACCTCTATTACTTTGCCAGGGTACTTTTCTTTATTGGCATATCGAAGAATTGCTTTATGATTCTCCTGATTAACACCGCCATAAATCTTCAACGTGTTTTCGTTGTACTGGTCCAACGCGACAACAATATCTCCCTCTTCGCATGACTCCTGCTTTCGAATCAGCACCAGATCTCCCTCCTGGATACCAGCATCCTCCATGGAATCACCTTCTGCTCTGAGAAGATAGCTTTGATCATCTCCAAAAAGTGCTTTTGGAAGGCCGACATACATCTCTACATCGGCTTCCGAAGTTTCCGGATCACCACAGCGGATGCTGCCAACGAGCGGTGCTGATATATAGGACGTCTCCGTCTTCCTAATCTTATCCAGGTTGGTGATCTTGCTGCCTTCCAGGGACAACATGCCTTTCTTATCCATTTCATGGAGATAGTTGAAAGCTGTTGTTCGGGAGACGCCAAACGCTTCAGCAATATTCTTCAGTGAAGGCGACTCGTACTCTCTCCGGTAGTACTCTCCCACAAATGTTTGGATTCTTTCCATTAACTCCGGATCTCTGCTCCTCATAATGATTGACAACTCTTTTCTCTATTTATCGTGAACAACCTGTTACGAGACTTATTATATACGAACATTCGTTCGTTTTCAAGAACATATTTTCGCATTTTTGACAGGTGATGGAATTCTATTACACCTGCATAATATTCATATACCGAATCGTAATACCCTGATATATAGAATACATGCAAAAAAAGAAAAGCCATATTCATCTTTTCTCTATAGACAAAACAAATATGGCTTAGCACTGTATCTACCTCACTATCTCAGGCAATCAATCCATTCTGCAAGTTCCTCTTCATTCTTAACGACCTTTCCTCCGAGAAGACTTCCGCCTTTTACATATGGCTGCAGTTTTTCAATGGTTTTGCCGATCTCGCTTCCACCGGAGGTTGCAAACACTCCAATATTTTTACCTGTCCAGTCATATCCTTTGCAAAAGGTATTGACTACATTGGTTGCGGAATAATACCAGATTGGAAATCCAAGGATGATCAGATCATACTGTTCAAACTCATTAATCTTTCCCTGTACAGGTACATCTTTCTTTCCCATCTTTTCACGATTACATCTGGCAAGCAGATTCGTCCACTTAAGATCAGCTGCGCTGTACGGCTTCTCTGGCATGATTTCAAAAAGATCAGCTGCCATGCTTTCTGCCAAAGCTTTGGCCAGTTTCGCAGTAGTTCCTTCTGCACTGAAATACGCAATAAGTGTTTTCATTTTTCTTTTTCTACTGTTCAGCATGATGTCGTTTCATACCTGATCTCTCTCGAATCAGATATTATAACTCACAAATCATTCTTACTTTTAAAGGCCTCTTGGTTAAAAACTCTGCATTCTCATCCATCGAAGTCCTTGGATGTTGGTATATATCGATCCCTACGATTATAGGTTCATCAATGATATATAAATACCCTTTTTCTGTCCCGTTATGACCTATCTCACCATTATCATCATACCATAAGCTGCTGGGTTGATGTGAAAATGCTTCTGCAAGTTCTTTCCACTGGGTAATAGTACTATTTGTTTTCAATTCCGAGAATACTTCATTAGATCCATGATACCAAATACCATCTGATTGTATTTTAATTTTCAAGCACTTCACCTCCAAAGGAACGATTGTATAAAAGAAATTATACCATGAGACTATTATTATTTCAATTATCTTGATCTTCACCCTCCAGTGTGCTTTGAATGGCTCACTTTCAGGAAAGCGAAAGTGGCTCAAAATCAAACGAGCGCGTAGCTCACTTTATAGTTGACATTCATACGATAAAACGCCCCTTGGTTAATATTTCTGCAGGATGCATTTTCCACCATCTGCACTTGGCGACTCTTCTTCTTTGCTTATCAGTTTTTGACCAAACTATTTCAAGGACCTTTTCGACCAGATCATAGGACAAAAATCGTCCAGCCGCTTTATCGGCAGCAAGGCTCTTGGACTGGCATCAAAAAGGAATTAAGAGATATTCTTTCTGTTATACTTCTTCAGGATTCGTCAAATCGTCAATCACATAATTGGATCGCTGCTTTTAGCTTGGCCAAGTGGCGTTTTCCAGGTGTCTGAAAGGCGTGAAAAACGAAAATAAAAAGTCTACATCTCTAACCGATAAAGGGTCAAAAAACACCTTAGTCTACATGGTTAACCAGTATAAAAGGGGATAAAAGGCATCATTTTGCGTCAGAAAGAAACAGATGGATCGGGAACAAAAAAAGCCCTGGAAACGGCTTGTTTCCAGGGTTTTTGATGTCTTGTGTGCTCCAATTATCTCTTGGAGAACTGCGGAGCGCGACGGGCGGCTTTGAGGCCGTACTCGCCAAAAGCCAAAGCCCGTAGGCCGCATAAACACTGGATTGCTAAGGAATCTGGGACGTTTAGTCTACATGCCTAACCAGTCCATTTAGGGCGGGATCTCCTGCTTGCTTTAGGTTCTCCTGAGTTCTACCTC
>JAEEGL014033754.1_pt1 | contig 10827 bp, 8 predicted proteins | sample 9134231 | NCBI WGS metagenome assembly JAEEGL01 (sample SAMN16246548, study PRJNA631951) | gut metagenome | biome: gut microbiome; feature: rumen; material: fiber-attached | host: Bos | place: Iran: Karaj | collected 2018-10
CGTAGCATTCTATGCGGTTCATGGAATGGCGTATCTCACCCGCCTCGTCGTAATGGATGATTGCGACGTGGGGATGTAGGAGCGGCACACGGATGTCGCGTGCATAGTCGTTAGCCTCGTTGATGTACAAATCCAGCGTCATTTCTGCTCCTTCAACTCTGTTCTCGTTTTATGCGCCAAAATTAGCAATAATTGTTTAAACAAGAGGCGTTCTTTATCTTAAAAAATCGAAAAACTACTAAGCTATGGCGTTCGTAAAATCAACTTTTTTATTAATTTTGTAGTGGATTTTATTGGCAAAGTTATCATTAGAACAAAATGAAGAGAATAGGAATTATAGTTTTTGCGAGCATTTTACCTCTGCTTCTTGCTGGTCAGCCTCGTTTGGAGCGTCGTGGCAATAGTACGGCAAGGATTGTGTCTAACGACAAGCCCATGCTGATGATTGGTGGCGAACTGGGCAACTCGTCGGCCTCGACGCCAGAGGACGTGAAGCGAACCTTTTCGCATGTCCACAAGATGGGACTCAACACCGTACTCGTTCCCCTGTCGTGGGAACTGATCGAGCCCCATGAAGGAACGTTCGACATGAGTTCACTTGATGTCATTCTGACTGAAGCAAGGTGCAATGAACTGAAAGTTGTGTTATTGTGGTTTGGCGCTTGGAAAAACTCCATGAGCTGCTATGCCCCTGAGTGGTTCAAGCGCGACGTAAAACGGTTCCCTCGTGCCCATACTCCTGAAGGTAAACCCGTGGAGGAAGCCTCTTCGCTGAGCAGGAATGTGCTGGAGGCCGACAAGCGTGCCTTCTGTCGCATCATGCAATATCTGCGTGACCATGATGCCCAGGAGCAAACGGTCGTGATGGTGCAGGTGGAGAATGAGATAGGTATGATAGAGGTGCCACGCGACTATTCAGCTGATGCCACCTGTATGTACCAGAGCGTTGTGCCAAAGCAGCTGACCGACTACATAAAGAAACATCAGAAGTCATTGCATCCCTATCTGAAGGCAAAGCTGCAGTCACAGGCAAAAGCCGATGCCAACTGGTTGCAGTTGTTTGGTGATGACATCTATACAGAAGAGATTTTCCAAACGTGGACTTACGCCACCTACGTGGAGCAGATAGCCAAGGCTGGTCGTGAGATTTACAATCTGCCGATGTATGTCAACGTAGCCCTCAACAGTCGAGACCGTCAGCCGGGGCAATATCCGTCGGGGGGGCCTTTGGCTCATCTCGTTGACCTCTGGCATTGCGGTGCACCATCCATCGATGTGCTGGGTGTTGACATTTACGACAGGGGCATCAAGTCGTGGCTGTCAAAATATCATCTGCCCAACAATCCGCTTTTTGTGCCTGAGATACGACTGGAGGATAAGGATGCCATGTATGCACTTTATGCTTTTGGTCATCACGGTGCAATGGGGTTCTGTCCGTTCAGCATCGAGGACTATCCACTCACAATGGCAACCAGTGCCAATGACTGGAAGCAGATGGATCTCTCGCAGGACGACCAGCTCAATGCTTTCTCGTCTGCCGGTTCATCGCTATCTCCTCTTGTAGCATCGTATCAGCTGCTGCGTCAAGCAGAGCCATTGATTCTTGAACGACAAGGTACCAAGGACATGGATGCCGTACTGTTGGATAACGAACAGCGAGAGGCAGACATCGTCACTCCCGATGGCATTCGCCTCACCGTCAAGCACAGTTATACACTTGGGTGGGAGCCAGGGGCCAAAGATGCAGAATGGCCAGAAACAGCCTGCATGATCATTCGTCTTGGGAAAGAAGATTACCTCGTCATAGGAAGTGGTGTAGTAGTCACCTTTTCTCCTGCGGAATCATCAACCACCTGGCAGGAAGGCGACAAGCACATCGGATTGGCTAAATGCGAGGAGGTAACGATCATCGACGGCAAACAGCACGTGGTTCGTCATCTTAATGGTGACCAGACACATCAAGGCCGTCATGTCCGCATACCCGTCGGCATGTTCCAGATACAGCATTTCAAATTGTACAGGTATTGATTCATGCGGCAGGCTCCGCAATGAAGAATATTTATATTATATTTGCAGCGCGATAGCATGGTCAACAGTATTTCTGCTGCTGACCATGCTTGTAAGTGAGCCATGAGAAGTCCTCGGTGTGAGGACCGTCGTGCCAGTACTCTGTAAAGTCTTGTGAGCAGGGAGGAAGGTTGTCACCCTGGCCGTCTCGGAAGATCTGCCGGGTCTGCTGTTCTGCCTCGGCCTCTTCCATCCTTGCCTCCCACTCGCCAATCAGCTCATCATAGTAACTGCTATACTTGTCTGCAAACAAGTAATAGTAGGTCGTACCATAGTAGGTGCTCGTCAGGTACTCTATCCTGTCGTCCCACCAGTCGTATTCGGGGTATCCAAGAGCACCCCAGAGTTGGCTGCATCGGCGGTCTAACAGTTCGCACTCCGTTTCGGAAATGACATCCCTGAGACGAACCAGTTCGGTATTAAAACACACATAGCGCCAGTCGTCATAGTCCTTGCTCTCGATAAGGCCTGACGTGAACAGCCAAATTTTCCTTGCCCACCAAAAATGGCCAGTCTCGGCGCAGAGGTCGCCAAGCCTCATACCTTTCATGAATTTGCGCTTACAGCTCTCTGCAGAGCGGATGGGGTGAATCTCTCTGTTGACAATCTCTTTCAGCAGACGGGCTTCGAGGTGAGTCACGACACCATTGGGTAAGCATCTGCATACCCGATAAGGAATTCTTCTTCGCATGATAAAAGTTTCTAAAAACCGATTTTTGTTTTCTGACGGGGAATCTCAATAGGTAAAATGTCTTCAGGCGTGAGCATCAGCAGCTCGCGCTTGTCCTTAGGGTGCTGGCGGACGCAGCGGGTAGCATGCTGGATGTAGATGCGCTCCAGTTGGTTGGCAACAAAGCGGGCATTGCCCCATGTCTCCGGGTCACGCATCTGATGGGCCTGCGCCAGCATCTTATGGTACTTTTCCCATGCCTGGGCGGTGAAGGTGTAGTTGTAGTCCTTGATGCGGCGACGGGTGATCTCCAGCAATTCATCGACAGTAAAGTCGGTAAACTCAAACTTGTTGGGGAAGCGGGAGAATAAGCCGGGATTGCTGTTGAGCAGCTTCATCATAGGCTCCTTGTAGCCACAAAGCACCACAGCAATGTCGCGTTGTGTCTCGTCTGCCAGGATATTCATCAGCAGCTGAATCACCAGTTTCCCTGGGTCGTTGTCGTGCTTGCCGTTCAGCAGGTATGCCTCGTCAATCATCAGCACACCGCCTTGGGCCATCCCCAGCACCTGCCGCATGGAGCGTTCCTCGTCCCCCCAGAGTGTTCCGAGGAAGGTGCCACGGTCACAGACCACCACATGTCCCTTAGACAATGCTCCTGCTTGTCGCAGCAGCGAACCAAAGATTTTGCAAACCGTTGTCTTGCCCGTTCCAGGCCGTCCCAGGAAAACACTATGCAGTGATACTTCATGGCGTCTGCTGTGGGGAAACTGCTCTTGCATCATCTTGTTGTAAGTGGTCAGCGCGACCAGTTCGTCTATGCGTCGCTTGATGTCGGCACAGCCCACAAGCCTGTCCAGTTCCTCACGAGGGTTGGGGATGGGGCGAAGGATTTCCACCTTGACGCTGAGATTCTGGTTCTGCTCTATCTTTCCGTCGGGGAATGCTGTGAAATCAATGTCATTCCACAATTCTTCGTCCTCAGAGTCTTCGTCTTCAGTGTCGTCCTCAAGGTCTGTTGAGTCATCGTCCTCTGGCTCATCGTCCTCTGGCTCATCGTCTGAGGAGTCGTCCACTTTCTGACATCCATCGTCGACATGCTGCTTGATCCACTTCTCGAATTCATCCATCTCGTCACCTTCTTCGTCCTGACTCAAATATTCAGACAATGTCATGGCAACTGGTTGTTTGGTTATTTCGTCATTCATCATCATCATTCTATCACATATATAATAAGGTATTATGCCCCAAAGCGTGGGGCGAAAGAAAGTATCATACCCCAGACATTGGGGCGCATGAGTGAATAGGCAGGTACGAAAGCACCAGCCTAAGGTATCCATAGAGTATTCCTTGTCGTTGGATTACTCTATCACAAAAACCTCGACAATTTGTAGCAATATGTCAAAGACCGCTTCAGCGAGCAAAGACCGAAAATTTACTTTCAGGCTCTTTCGAGCGCCAAAGGTTTTCGAGCAAAGCTCAAAGACCGCGCAAGCCGAATGCAAAGTGAAAACAGCTTTCAGACTTTGCTGAGGCACACAGAACGACAAGATACAATCTTCCCGTCGATTCACAGACTTGGTGTTAACTACGTCACTGAACCGCTCGACATCGGACTGTTTTCTTCGTCATTTCGTTCATTTTTTCTTGCTACAATAAGTTTATTTTGTGATAGAATTACTATTTTCGGGTGCAAAACTACACAAATCTTTCGATACCGCCAAGCGTTTCCGACTATTTTTCAGAAATATTTTTTCGGGTGATAGAAAGGCGACCCTATACGACTCTATATATAATTCTAATATGGGCGCAAAGGTAAAAATAATCGTATTATCACAAACTTTTTTCTAAAAACCAATGTTCTTCTACTTTTTTTATCTATCTTTGCACCATATTATCAATAACTATAACAGAAGAGATTATAAAGCGTATGTTACAAATCCTTGGCTACCTTCTACTCATTGGCATTGCTATCGTCATTATCAAGTTTGGCTTTGCTTTATTGATGCGTTGCTGCGTTATTGGCATCATTGCATTTCTTTGGGTAGGTATCATAACGGGGACTCTCACCATCGTTGGAAAGATGAGCTCCGATACTGCTTGGACCATCAGCAAATGGGCTTTCTACATCGGGACAGCCATCAATATTGTGGAAGTCCTGTTTCATCCGTTCAGGGCCATCTCCCAGGCTTGGGATGCTGCCACCGATGACTCTGATAGCGGTTCGTACTCATCCGACTCCTATGTTTCATCTCAAGGTGAAGACGAATATCCTGGTGTGCGTTGTTGTGGTAATTGTAGATGGAACAACAGTGCTTACAGCAGCAGCGTCATGTGCAACCACAACCCTGCCGGTGAATATAATGGAGTGATGGACAGATGTAGTGATTATTGTCAAAAATAGATTATTCCAATAATAGAAGTGTGAAGTATGTTTAAGGTTTATATTTCCGAGTCTGTATACGACAGAATCATTAGCACAGAAGAACAGCGAGCTACGGCAGGACGTTCTAATCTTTATAAGTTGCTAAAGCAACAACCAGTTCAGGTCTTGACAGCGAAAGATACGGAAAGATTTAAGCTGCATCCAGAGGATGTGTTGAAAAATCCTTCTTCGTTATATATCCTTGACATAACACATGCAGAAGCATTAGCTATACAAAAGACCTATGGGGTATTGTGTGTGAGTGGTGACAGTCCAGATATTACTCTTTTAATCGACATCAATGATATTCATATTGCTAAAGAACAAGAAAAGTTGGGACGTGGTTGGGACACCGTATTGGATAGTGTGGAGCCACTGCCTTCAAATGCGCTGTTGTTAACTGACCGTTATCTCTTTGCGTTTAAACGCCCCAATGCGGGTGATGGCATTGCTAATATCAAGGACATATTAAGTGAATTATTGCCCAAGCAATTCCTGGGTGGCAACTATCACGTAACGATTGTCTTTGACGATATGGCCAAAGATGAGAATTATTCTTTCGCTGAGATTGCGCAGTTGTTAGAGGACGTAAAACAGCAGTTGAAACGTGACTATCCGATTACGATGGAAGTCCTTGGTATTACGCCAAATTGTTCTATCTACAAAAAACTCCATAATCGCATGATAATATCCAACTATTATCTTGTGGAGGCAAGTCATAAACTGGCAGCTTTTAACCAAGACAAGGGTACTGCCCGACAACTGTTACTCCCTCTTTCACTCTTTACGGAGAGTAGCCTTAATGGAAATTCCACCCCTCCTTTGGATGCCATTGAACATACACTTGCCACACTCCGCAAGTTCTCGAAGTCTTTAACTTATCTCCCAGAATCTTCGCATAGTACATATCTATATGCCGTCAATGGCAAGCAGACGGATAAATGCTTGAGCATCAGAAATAGATTGATAAAGTAATATAATTTTAGTTGCGACCCGTTCCTCTATCAGCAATAGCGTAAGCAGCTATTGCTTGGGGATTCGGAGCTCTTGCCGAGTTTAGAAAGCATCTCTTCAATACGAGTATGGCATTGGGCTGTTTTAGGATGGTTTGTGCTATGATGAATCACACAGACGATGTACTCCCATCTGTAATTTATTAAGGCTTCTTCGTGATGGCCAATATTGTCAAAATATTTGGCTATTCTTTCGTAAGTCATGATTGCTTTTTCTCGATTCTCCTTACATTCTTCTTTCATGCCCAATTTATTGCATGCGTTCCCTAAGAAGAAATAGAGTTTGGCCATTAATTGCAAGGCAGGAATATTGTGCCCGTTATATTCTGGCCTTGTTTTTATGATGCTTTCTCCATACTCCTTGCCTTTGGTGAAGTTTTGATACGCTTTTGTAAAGTTATCTTCTCTCATGCATGAATACCCACACTCAGACAACTCAATTAATAAGATGAGTTGCCTTTTGTCATTCTCTGACATGATTGGATGTCTCAAAGCTTCTTGCTCAATCATGATGCCGCCTAATTCATTTAGAAAGGTCTATTGGGGGAAGATTCGCCCAAGTGTAACATGGCAGGTGATTCTTTATGCCAGCCTTATTCAGCCTGTCCACAAAAGCATTGATGTGCTCTGCAAGAGGCGTGGGATTGTTGTTCCGATACGCTCTCAACAAAGCTAAAGAATTAATTTCAAGTGAATCGATGTCGATATTCAACTCTACGAAAGAGATTAGGAATAACTGAATGTCTTGGTCCTTGACCTCTTCGCAAACATACAGTAGTTTTTCGTCATAGTCTAAGTTGCTTAGGAACTTTTCCTGTATGACAGAGTCAACATCCTTGATAGACAACAAGGCCCTAAGTCCCTGTCTTCTTAAAAGCGCTAATTGAGAAACCTTGATGTATGGATATAGTCCTAACGAATGCAGAGAGAATATCTCTTGAGGCTTTACCCTGTATCTCTTGCAAATTATGTTATAAGACGAGGTGAGATTCACTATACATTGGGCCAATTCGCTTTCGTCTTTACCCAGCAAATCTGTGTCATCGGCTTCTATTATCGCATCATATAGCTTTGTATTACTCGTGATTGGAGCATAGAGTTGCTGAAGAAGCCTGTCTTGCGATTTCAAGTAAATCTCCGACCTGTTATTAGCGGTACTTAGGGTGAAGAGTATGTCTGCGTCTAAGGTGTGCCGGTTGTTCAGTATGTCAGAGATGGCTTTCTCTCGTCTATATTCAGGATAAAACAGCCGCAGGTGCTGACGAATCCTGGCAAGATTCCCGATGTTTCCGGCTATTCGCTCTTTTTCAATCCTCACCTTTAATTTGGCGACTATCTCGCGAGAGCAGTCATTCGAATCTCCAATGACAGCGTTGATTTCATCGCCAAAATCTTTTGTTCCCGATTCATATCCTATCTCCATATACTCCTCTGCTTCTTTACATCCCATGTCAAGTGCTTTCTTTAAGAAGTATTGGGCAAGAATTTCGTTTTGTGGGGTACCGATGCCCTGGGCATAGAAGATGCCAAGGTGAAGGAAAGCCCTTGGGTCTTTCCCTCCCCAGATTGCCTTTTGTGCACTATCAAATGATGGTAATTGTTTCATCATTGTAGAACTCGTTTAGGAGCTGAAGCCCACCTGACGGCGTGGCTTCAACTCTATCATGCGAGGATTGAATTTCTGATATCCTTCTTCGATGTCGGAAGGCAGAATGTGCTGGTAATCCTTAACGGCTTCCAGGGTTACTCGGTTTGCCATTGCCGGAATGATACCGTTTCTAATAAACTGTTCCACCCAACGGGCATTGCCGAAGTTCTTGGTTCGTTGTGATAGTGTCTCGCTGATCTTCTGACGAAGGATATCCTGTGCTTCTTCGCAGAGTCTATAGTCGTCTTTGGCAAACAGATGTAGTGCTATCTCCATCAGCTGGTCGGCATCGTAGTCGCTAAAGCGGTACTTGTAGGGGAAGCGTCCCATCAGTCCGGGATTCGAGTTTAGCATGTCATCCATCTCCTTCTCATAATCTGCAAAGATGATGACCATATCAGGATGGGGCTGTGAAAGGACGGTGAGCAGGCTGTCGATGACCTTGGCTCCGTAATCTTTCCTGTCAGCCGTTCCTTCATAGAGGTTGTACGCCTCGTCGATGAAGAGCACATTTCCCCTCGCTTCCTCCAAAACGGCCTTCATGTTCTCCTCGGTCTCACCGATGAAGCGACCTACGAGTCTTGTTCGGTCTGCACATATCACATCGCCTTTTGAAAGCAGACCGATGGAGTGGTATATCTTGCCAAGCATTCTTGCGACTGTCGTCTTGCCTGTGCCGGGATTGCCTGTGAAGATGGCGTGTTGTGCTGCGACGTTCGACGTACGGAATCCTGCCCTGCTGCGCTCTATGAAGAAACGGGATTGGTTAGCCATTGTCGTGATACTCTTCTTGATGTCGTCAAGTCCCACCATCCCGTTCAGTTCCCTGATGCTGTCCTCAAATTCAGAGGTTGAATTGGGCAGGAGGTTAAGTGGTATGTCGTCAATCGGCAATTTGGGTAAGGATTCTTTCTCTGACATGATATCATGAATAGCGCGATTGAGATAACGGGGAGAGACTTCTTCAGCAACATAACGGCGGATACTACCCAGTGACCACGTAGAGAAACATCCTTTTTCATGATGCTCCAGTATGGCTCTTGCAAGGGCATCCATGGTAGCCTCGGACGGATCAAGATGTTCATTGTCCAGCTCTCTGAAGAATGCCTGGACAAGTTCAAAGCCGCTGTATGGATGTTGGCTCAGGACGTTTCCGCTCTGGAACAATTCCTTCAGCGAGGGGTATACATCCAGTACACTCTCTATCTCCTGTTTGCCACCACATAGCCAGAGCTTGTATTTTTCTTTGTCTTCACAAATCTTCTCCACAATGTGTCGTGCAACCACCTTACCTCCAGTGTTGAGCAAGGCTCCCGGGTTTGTCAGGCAATAGACCTGATTAGTGGTGTTGCTTAACTTCTCGTTCATGGGCTCATAGGGATTCTGAAGAGATGCGTTGTAGAGTGTGTTGCAGTCAACGTGAGTATAGTAGTAGCCCGGCACGGCAAGCTTCTGGAAAGACTGTAGAACCTGTGCGTTCCAATCTCTATTTGTGGTATAGATTAAGAGATTGCGGTTTGCTTTCAATTCTCTGCCACTCAGTCCTTTCCGGAACTCATTGTAGATTTTCAGCTGTCTGCAACCCAAGGCATACTGTCTTAACTCTGAGGTGCCGGGGGTCGTTGATAGCATGTCCCAGCTTGACTCTACGTTCTCTATACAAGTGGTAAGGATGTCCTCAATACTACAGATGGAACGCATCTCCAATGGCTTCTGAAGGATATTCAGTGATTTGTCTACTTCAAAGTCGATGCGTCCGAGAGCACTGTTCGTCTTGTCGCGGAGCAGAAGGAAATACTTCCCTGGCAACCAGATGCGGAAGGAAAGCATCACAATACTCACATTACTGTTGTTCTCGCGATTGAACTTATAACTCACATCGCTGTTGCACATCGGGGAATAGTCGTCTGTGTAAACAAAGCAGGTGAAACGACCTTCCTTGATCATGGAACCTTTCCTTGCCTGGATATTTACAATCACGCAGCCGTCAGTATAGTCTGCTGAGTCGCTTGTTGAGAGTGATAGTTCAATTTTTCTGATATCCTTCAAAGCAGGATTACTAATAGCGTTGTCAAATAGTTTTTCGTCAGAGTCAAAATAGGGGTCATCCTTAAAAGGAAGAGGAGCTTCCATCAATTCATGAAGCCTCTTTGTGAGGTCTTCGTCAGTGTAAGTTTGCATGTTACTATCCATAATTCCAGCATATAAACCAAAAGAAAGAGCCACCGAAGCAGCTCTTTCTATCATGCCTAGCAAAAAATAAGGCGTTTTTTGTCTTATCTGTTGCGTTTTACTATATCAAAGCCCAACTTCTTCACAAGCTTGATGGTGTTAAAAGCCATAATACGGTCATACTCTTTTTCGCTGTCAGGAAGTGCCGTATATGGAACAAGGTCAGGGTGGAATTTGTTCGTGTCATCACGCTCTTTCCCGTAAGTCCATCCTTCTTTGAGCCTGGCTTTAGCCCACACGTCATGGGCATTCTCGGCTATGGCCTCCTGCAGCTCTTCCAAGTCGTCATCCAAAGGAATTGCCTCAACATCAATAGGATGAGGCTCGTACTCGTCAACGGACTGCAGAACCTGTATCATGTAGTTGTGGGACTCTTTCCATGCATTGAGGAAATCAGACAAGGGAATATTCGAAATATATGGTTCTTCGTATGGGTCGAATATTGTGACAATTCCATTCTCAATGTGAGTCAGGACAACAGCATGGTTTGTCAGGTCTTCTGGGTCTACAGTTTCTGCATACAGCTTTTCACGGTCTACACCCACAACAATGTCATTCTCTTGATGGAGTGCACGCTCTATGTCTTCAAGTGTTGCATCGTATTTTCTGCTAACAAACATGCCGGAATATGCCAGTAAATTGCCTAAACAATAAAGTGGTGTCCCTTCTGGTTTTAACCACCCTTTCCTTCGTGCCGTATTCAGAAGCCATTCTTCATCATAGGGCAGCTGTCGGCGATGAAGGATAAATATCTCGCAAAGAACTGCACAGA
>JAEEGL014485511.1_pt1 | contig 10827 bp, 7 predicted proteins | sample 9134231 | NCBI WGS metagenome assembly JAEEGL01 (sample SAMN16246548, study PRJNA631951) | gut metagenome | biome: gut microbiome; feature: rumen; material: fiber-attached | host: Bos | place: Iran: Karaj | collected 2018-10
AAGAGGCTGTATCGCCGCGATGCCCGAAACGCCCCAGGTGCTCGTATTTGACACCGCATTTCACCAGACAATGCCGGATTACGCGTACACCTACCCGATCCCGTACGAAATGGCACAGGAATACCAGATCAGGCGCTACGGGGCGCACGGAACCTCCCACAGATTCGTGTCGGGAGAAATGTGCAAGATACTCGGCCGCACCGAAGGCACGAAAATCGTTACATGCCATCTGGGCAACGGTTCGTCGATCTCCGCTGTGAAGGACGGGAAAGTAATCGACACGTCCATGGGCTTCACGCCGCTCGACGGGCTTGAAATGGGTACGAGGTGCGGAGGAATCGACCCCGCCATCGTGCCGTTCATCATGGCGAAAAAAGGTTTTACGCCGGACGAGATGAGTAATTTCATGAACAAAGAATGCGGGCTGTTAGGCGTATCGGGATTGTCACCGGATTGCCGCGACCTCGGCGAAGCGGTGAAAGCCGGTCATAAACGCGCGGCGCTCGCCGTCAATATTTTAACTTACCAGATCAAAAAATTTATCGGATCGTACGCGGCGGCAATGAACGGCCTCGACGCTGTCGTCTTTACCGCGGGCATAGGCGAGAACCGTGACGAGATCCGCGCCGCAGCCTGCCGCGACCTCGACTGGCTCGGCATCAAACTCGATCCCGAGGTCAATGAACGCACCAAAAAGCAGGGCGATAACGTCTGTATTTCCGCTCCCGATTCACTCGTGCTCGTGTACGTTATACCCACCAACGAAGAACTTGTTATCGCTTCGGACACAGAACGGATAGTGAAAGAAGGTAGAATATGAAAAAGAACGTATTAAAATCTGTTTTGCTCCGCCTTTTCGCGGCATTCTTAGCAGTGCTCCTGATGGGCGGCGCTATGGGGATCGCAAGCGCGGTAACGGGACGCGGCGGTTTTTCCACGGCTGTGCTCGCAGCTGAGGATACATATCCGTTAAATAAAGGCAGCGGGATCGCAAGTGCAGGGGCAACAGGCCCTGAAGCGAGCGTTGCCGTTCAGTTTAACGTGACCGCCGCATTCAAATCCGTAAGCCTGACGATGAACTCGAGCGGTACCGATAAGACGGCGACAATGAAGCTGTACAAGTGGGATCAGAACGTTATTGACAGCGTAAAAGGTACGGCTGTTGCGGAGAAAGAATTCTCGAACTGGTCGAAAGATGACGAAATTGTCCTCGAAACGTCGCAGGACGCAGGCGAGTACGTCATCGAACTGAAATTCAAGGACGAGACGTCGAAAAAAGCCAAATTATCGATCAAATGTACGAAACAGAAACGCAGCGGCGTTGCCGTATACGAAAACTACTATAATACCACTGCTAACGTATCGCCCGTGGGCAGCATCGTGCTCGCGGCCGCCGGCGACGATCCTTTCAAATCCGCTTCGGCAAATAAAAACTATCCTTACCATCAGGCTCCTCCGGATTATGAATATCCCGCTGATTCCGCGGTAGTACAGCTGGGGATCGATCCGACGCAATGGGCCGCCGTAGACGGACTGGGCAGAACGCTTCCCGGTTACGCGGACGTCGGAGCTAAGAACGATAAAGTGGTCGGTATTTTCTACTGGACGTGGCACAAGGGCAATATGCAGAGCAAGGCCGTTAATATCAATAACCTTATTCTTGAGAATCCCGACATGCTGCACGACTACAAGCATAAGCTGTGGGCTAAAAACAGCGTCGGTTCATATTTCTGGAACGAACCGATCTACGGTTATTATACCGAAGCAGACGACTACGTGCTTCGCAAACACGGAGAGCTTCTGGCTGACGCAGGCGTCGATTTCGTCCTGTTCGATTGCACGAACGGAGATCTTACATGGGAAGACGCATATCTGAATCTGCTCGAGGTCTGGGGGAAGGCACGTGAAGAAGGCGTACGTACACCGAAGATCGGATTCATGATGCAGTTCTGGTGGGATGACACTAACACGCCTTCGTCCGTGAAGCAGGTCTACAACGCGATATACAGAGACGGAAAATATCAGGACCAGTGGTTCTACTGGGAAGGCAAGCCTCTCATTATGTGCAGAAACAACGGATTCTCCAGAAGCAATCTGTACGATGCCGAGCTGCTCCAGTTCTTTACGTGGCGTAATGGCGAGCCTTCATACTTTGAGGGCGACCAGGACGACAGCGCATGGGGCTGGCTGCACATCAATCCTCAGGCACTTTATAAGAACGCTGACGGCACGGTCGAAATGACGACGGTCGGTGTCTGCATGAACGCGGACTGGAAGAAGATGGCGCTTTCCGCACAGAACGGCGACCATAATATGGGCCGCAGCTACACGCGCAACGCTGACTTCAGCTACAGCTTCGATTACCGCGGCAAAACCGTGAAGGTCGATAAAAATATTGAAAACGTTTCGTTCTACGGACTTAACTTCCAGGAACAGTGGGACTACGCGATCGCCGCGGATCCGGAGATCATTTTCATCACCGGCTGGAACGAGTGGATCATGGGACGCTTCGAAGAGTGGTGCGGCGTAAAGAATGCTTTCCCGGATCAGTTTAACGACGAAAACTCCAGAGACGTTGAGCCCTCCAAAGGCGCGCTGAAAGACTACTATTATTATCAGATGGTCGACAACATCCGCCGCTTCAAGGGCGTGTCGCCGGTGAACGTTCAGGAAACCGCGAAAACTATTGACATCAATGCAGGCGCAGAGCAGTGGAACGACGCCGGGATCGTTACGTATAATCATTACACCGGCAATACTCTTGAGCGCAACATTAAAACGTGGGGCGTGAAGTACACGGGCGACGCTATCCGCAACGACTTCAAGACGGCAAAAGTTTCGTTCGATGCTGAAAATATTTACTTCTATATTGAGACTGCCGAGGATATTACCGCCTCTACCGATACGAACTGGATGATGCTCCTGCTCGATACCGGCGCCGCTACGGCCGATTCTACCGACTGGGAGGAATTCGAGTACATCATTAACCGTACTTCTCCTTCTGGCGCGACAATGTCCGTCGAGAAGAGCTCCGGCGGCTGGAACTGGCAGAAGACCGGCGACGCTTCGTTCAGCGTAAACGGTAAAGTGATGCAGGTCAGCGTGCCGCGCGCCGCTCTGGGCCTGGACAACACCTCCGATCCGCTCACGTTCGGTTTTAAGTGGTGCGACAATAACCTTACCGACGGCGATATTATGACCATTTATACCGAAGGCGACGCCGCTCCCGGAGGCCGCTTCACGTTCGTGTTCACGTCTGACGCGAAAGCCGCCGCGCCTGTCGATCCGGGCAAAGATGATTCCGGAAATAATAATTCGGGCAATAACAATTCGGATAATACGGATTCCGGGACGAACCCGCTTACGATTGTCCTCGTCGTTTTAGCCATAGCGGCCGCGCTGGCTGCAGCAGCTGCTGCTGTTGTCGTCGTCCGTAAAAAGAAAGGCTGAAGAAGATAAGCACCGGAGGGATCGGAATGTTTGACTACCCGAACTGCGTAAATTGCCCCGAACCTGCCACCGCACATGCGATTGAAGTCGGAAACTGGGACGTACCGGGCCGGAATCCGTTTTACAGGGACCTGAGGCCCGTTGCCGACGACCGCCGTATATTGCGCAATCCGCATAAAGGGTGGTACTGGCATTATATTGACAACGGCTATCTGCGCCCTAATTACCGCCGCGACCACGACCCTGACGACCATCTTGAGGATTTCCCCGGCCTGAACCACCTCTATCTGCGCTTCGACTGGGGAGACATCGAGAAGGAAGAGGGCGTGTACGACTGGTCGTATATCGACAGCATAATGGAGGAGTGGAGCAGGTACGACTACCGGTTCGGAATGCGGCTGGTGACGTACGAGGGCTCCGGCGCGATCCCGTTTGCTACGCCTGAATACGTCTTTAAGGCAGGTGCGAAATGCTATGCGCTTCCCGGCGGACGGCTGGAGCCGGACTACGGCGACCCGGTCTTTCTGGAGAAGCTGGCACGGTTTATGGAAGAGGCCGGAAGAAAGTTCAACGCAGATCCGCGGGTGGAACTTATTGACGTCGGCACTTTCGGCACGTGGGGAGAGGGGCATACGGGCAACGGCAGCGACGTTGTTTATCCCGCCGAAGTCATTAAGAAGCACATTGACCTCCACGTGAAGAATTTCCCGGACAAGTTCGTGATCCTGAACGACGACCACATCAACCACCGCTGGAGCCGCGGGGCAGAGGAGAACCTCGATCTGATCGATTACGCCGCCGCGCTCGGGCTCGGGCTGGACGACGATTCGGTCTGTGTGCGCTATTATTCGGACAATTGCGGCTACAACACTTTGCGTACTCCCTGGCTGTTCGATCTGCTCTCGCAAAACGCTCCCGTCGTGCTGGAATTTGAGCATTATCAGTCGGTGGCAGCGGAGGTTTTCAAAGACGGTTATCCGTTCCTGGATGCGATGCAGCGTACGCATACCACGTTTGCGGGGTTCCACGGTTATCCGCGCCCCTGGCTCAAGCGCGAGCCATGGCTTACAGAGTATGCGGCCAACAGGCTGGGCTACTGGTTCTTTATCGACGGCATCGAGCTTCCGCCGCTTATGGCGGGCGTCAATAACCGCATCAAGCTTCACGTCGTTAACCGCGGTTTTGCGGCTTCGTACCGCAAATTCTGCGTGAAACTGCGCCTCGCCGGAACGGTGGGCAATTACGTTCAGGAGCTGGATGTGGATGTACGCCGCTGGCAGCCCGGAAGACCGTTGGTGGAAGCGTTTTTGTTCCGCCCGCAGCTGGGCCCCGGCACTTATTGCGCTGAGATAGGCGTGTTCGATGGCGGAAGACCCATCGAACTTGCGCTTAAGGAAAGTGTTAAGACTGAAGACGGCTATTACCGCCTCGGCTCCGTCGAAGTGCGCTGAACAGGCGGCGGGCGGCGGCGAGCGACGCCGCAATACGGCGTCAGGCAGCGATAAAACGATGTTAAGTTAAGCGCCTCGCTCATTCTGCGCTTAACTTTTTTGTTAGACAGGGCCCCGCCTGCGACAAGCTCGATCCTCATTGTCAAAACGGATTTGCCTCCTCTAAAAAAAACTGATATTTCCAAACATTTCCAAACATTTCCGAATATTACCGAAAATTACCAGATATTTCCGAAAATTACCGTCAGGGAAAATTCGGAAATTATTGACCGTTCCACAATCAAAAAGATATACTCGGATCATTCAAAGCGGAGGTTAAAGCGCATGAACAGCGACATCGATTCAATAAGAGAAGTACATGAAAAAGAGATGATAAAAAGTCTTGCCCGGAAAAAGCTGTCAACGGTCAAGCGGAACATATTTAAATGGAAGCGAAAACTTTGTGGTTGTCCGCCTGGAAATTTACGATGTAAGAAGTGCGGGAAATACCAACGATTATATATTGTATATGAAAAGAAAGCGGCGAAAATGATTGACGGCGGCAAGCAGGAGTCGTTTAAACGCGAAATATACGTTGGCGCCAAAAACGAAATTGCCCGAAAACTTGCAGAAAAAGCGTACCTCGAAAAGGTAATAGCGTGCGGGGACAATACAATTAAATGCCTCGAGGCATTGACGAAGGACAACAAAGCACTGCGGGACGAAGCGCTGGATCTTCTGCCCGAACCGATTCGGGCCCTTGTTCCATATGAAGAAGAATCGGAAGAATTTATTGACCGATGGAAAAGGCGTATAAAATATGCAGAGACATATGATAAATATCAGGAAGAAAAACGATATACTGCCATTGACGGAACAAAGATGAGGTCAAGAGCAGAGGTGATAATTGCTAATGAGCTCAGCCGAAGGGGAATCCCATATATTTATGAAAAGATTTTAAGGTTTTCGGACGATGAAGAGTTCAGCCCGGATTTCACTATGCCTGACGCAGTGGGAGAAAGAGAAATCATACTTGAACATTTTGGCAGGATGGGTGAATCGGATTATTGCAAAAAAACTCTTCACAAGATCAAGCAATATCAGAAAAACGGTTATTTGCTCGGTGACAATTTTTTTGCTTCGTTTGAGTCGAATGACGTTGTGCTTGATACAGAAGGCCTGATGTTGTTAATAGATTATATGGATAATAGGTTTAGTTTGTCAGGTTAAAAAGTGTTTTGATGTCAGCGCGCCTGGCGCCTCTGGAGGGTTAGAATGGCGCAGGCTTGGCGCTGTTTAAGAAAAAAGTTAAGCGCGAAATGAGCGAGGCGCTTAACCTATACCTCATTTTACCGCTGGCTGGCGCTGCTTGGCGACGCCGGATGCCGCCTGGCGCCGCCGGAGGCTCGCAAGAATCGGGCACAGCCCAGTCAGGGCGCTGTCTAAGGAAAAAGTTAAGCGCAAAAATGGCGAGGCGCTTAACTTATACCTCATTTTACCGCTGGCTTGCGCCGCCTGGCGCCGCCGGAGGCTCGCAAGAACCGGGCAGAGCCCAGTCGCGGCGCTGTTTAAGGAAAAAGTTAAGCGCGAAATGAGCGACGTGCTTAACTTGACCACATTTTACCGTTGGCTGGCGCCGCCGGAGGCTCGTAAGAACCGGGCAGAGCCCAGTCGCGGCGCTGTTTAAGGAAAAAGTTAAGCGCAAAATGAGCGAGACGCTTAACTTGACCACATTTTACCGCTGCCTGACGCCGCCAGACGTTGCAGCCGGCTGCCGAATGTCGCAGTCCGCCGCCGAACGCCGCCTGCCATCCGCCAGAGGTTGTTGCCGCCCGCCTGACAGCCCGACTCTGACGGTCGACGGCAGGCTGCACGACTTCCCGGCCACCCGCCAGACGTTGCAGCCCGCCGCCGAACGCCGCCAGCCATCCGCCAGAGGTTGTTGCCGCCCGCCAGACAGCCCGATTCCGGCGGTCGACGGCTGGCGGCGAGGCTTCCCGCCCGGTAGCCCGGGCGGCACTTTTTTTGCAAAAAAACTGTTGACAACGACCGGCGCTTTAGTGTAGAATTCTCAAGCTTTTGCGCTTAAAAGCGCAGGAGCTGCTGTTGTTCGCCGAAAAATGCGGAAAACAGCGAAGAAATTGACCAAAAAAGCAAGGAGGTGCACAAACGAATGCCTACATTTAACCAGCTGGTTCATAAGGGCCGTGAGACGGTGGCGAAGAAATCCACTTCACCCGCACTGCAGAAGAGCATCAATACTCTCCACAAACGCAGCCTTGACCTGAGCAGCCCGCAAAAACGCGGAGTTTGCACAGTTGTCCGTACCACTACCCCGAAGAAACCCAACTCCGCTCTGAGAAAGATCGCGAGAGTACGTCTGACCAACGGAATGGAAGTTACCGCATATATTCCCGGTATCGCCCATAACCTTCAGGAGCACAGCGTAGTCCTCATCCGCGGAGGAAGAGTTAAAGACCTGCCCGGTGTACGTTACCACATTATTCGCGGTACGCTCGACGCAGCCGGTGTTGCAAACAGAATGCAGGGCAGATCCAAATACGGCGCAAAAGTGCCGAAGGGCTCGAAGAAGTAATCTGTCAGTTAAAACAGACCCGTTCCGTGAGGTCAGGAGAGACCCGCGGACAGTGCCGGGTACTGAAATATAGATCGTATTACCCGCGTTTAAAACGAAGCGTAACCGACTATTTACTAAAGTACACGCGCACGACTGCGTGAAATACCGCAGAGTACCCATGATTATTTATCATAAAAGGAGGGAAAGCAAGTGCCAAGAAAAGGTTATATCGCAAAACGTGAGGTATTGCCTGATCCGATCTACCACGACGTAGTGGTGACCAAGCTGATCAATAACATCATGCTTGACGGTAAAAAAGGCGTAGCACAGAAGATCTGCTACGATGCTTTTGCAAAGGTTCAGGAAAAGACGGGAAAAGAAGCCCTTGATGCCTTCAAAGAAGCGCTGAATAACGTTATGCCCCAGCTCGAAGTTAAGGCAAGGCGTGTCGGCGGTTCGACGTACCAGGTGCCCATGGAAGTGCGCCCTGAAAGACGTCAGGCTCTCGGACTGAGATGGATCGTCACATTCGCTCGCAAAAGAAGTGAAAAAACCATGTCCGACAGGCTCGCAGGGGAGATCATGGATGCCCTGAACAGCTTAGGCGGCGCTTTCAAGAGAAAAGAAGAAATGCACAGAATGGCTGAAGCTAACCGTGCGTTTGCTCACTACCGCTGGTAATTTCCGGGCGGAGAAAAAAACAACTAAAATCTTAACAGCTTAACAGCTAAACAGCTGCGAAACAGGAGCTTTAAACTGACTGCCGGAAGTCCGGCTCCAAACGGACGGGGCGGAAGGCGGGTCAAAGAACAGATCGAGGAACAAAAGCAAAAATGGCAAGAGATTACTCGTTAGAAAAAACACGTAATATCGGGATAATGGCGCACATTGACGCGGGAAAGACCACGACGACCGAGCGTATACTTTTCTATACCGGAAAGACGCATAAGCTCGGTGAAGTTCACGACGGCGCCGCGACGATGGACTATATGGTACAGGAGCAGGAACGTGGCATAACGATCACGTCGGCGGCGACGACCGCATTCTGGAAAGACACCAGGCTCAATATTATTGACACCCCCGGACACGTGGATTTCACTGTCGAGGTAGAAAGATCTCTGCGCGTACTTGACGGCAGTGTCACACTGTTCTGTGCCAAAGGCGGCGTAGAGCCTCAGTCAGAGACCGTATGGCGCCAGGCGGATCAGTACGGCGTACCGAGAATGGGTTACGTAAATAAAATGGATATCATGGGCGCGGACTTTTACCGCGTCGTTGACATGATCCACACCCGCCTCGGAGCCAATGCAGTTCCGATCCAGCTCCCGATCGGTAAGGAAAACGATTTTCGCGGAATTATTGACCTCGTAGAAATGAACGCTCATATCTACGAAGACGAGCTCGGAACGATCGTCTCTGTGACAGAGATCCCGGACGACTATAAAGAGCTTGCCGATGAGTACCGCGGAAAAATGATCGAAGCGCTTGCGGAGATCGATGATAACATTATGGAAAAGTACCTTGAAGGCGGCGAACTGACCGTTCCCGAAATTAAGGCTGCTATCCGTAAAGGAACCATCTCGGTAAGCATCATACCGATCTGCTGCGGTTCATCGTACCGCAATAAAGGTGTTCAGCAGCTGCTGGACGCAATAGTGGATTATATGCCCGCACCTACGGACATTCCTTCCATTAAAGGCGTCCATCCGAAAACCGGCGAAGAAGAAGTCCGTCACCCGAGTGACAGCGAACCGTTCTCCGCTCTGGCTTTCAAAATCATCACGGATCCGTTCGTCGGAAAGCTCTGCTTCTTCCGCGTTTACTCCGGAAAGCTGACGGCGGGATCCTACGTTTATAACGCTACAAAAGGCGAAAAGGAGCGCATCGGGCGTATCCTGAGAATGCACGCGAACCACCGCGAAGAGGTGACCGAGGTTTATACCGGAGAGATCGCCGCGGCGGTAGGACTCAAGTGCACGACTACAGGCGACACGCTTTGCGAAGAGACGCACCCCGTTATCCTTGAGACGATGGAATTCCCGGATCCCGTTATTTCGATAGCTGTGGAGCCGAAGACCAAAGCCGGACAGGAAAAAATGGGTATCGCGCTTCAGAAGCTGGCGGAGGAAGATCCCACGTTCCGCGTTCATACCGATAAAGATACCGGTCAGACCATTATCTCCGGCATGGGCGAACTTCACCTCGAGATCATTGTCGACAGACTGCTTCGCGAATTCAAGGTCGAGGCTAACGTAGGTAATCCTCAGGTAGCGTATAAGGAAGGCATCCGCAAAGCGGTGCATCAGGACAGCAAGTTCGTGCGTCAGTCGGGCGGCCGCGGTCAATACGGTCACTGCGTCATTGACGTCGAGCCGCTGGAAAGAGGCGCCGGATACGAATTCGTTAACAAGATCGTCGGCGGCGCAATACCGAAGGAATACATTGCCCCCATCGATCAGGGTATCCAGGAGGCAATGCAGGCAGGTGTGCTCGGCGGCTATCCGACCGTTGACCTCCGCGTCACACTGGTAGACGGTTCGTATCACGAAGTTGACTCTTCCGAAATGGCGTTCAAGATCGCCGGTTCGATGGCTATTAAAGATGCCTGCCGCAAGGCTGATCCGGTCCTCCTCGAACCCATTATGAAAGTCAGCATCACCGTGCCCGAGGAATACCTGGGCGACGTTATCGGCTCTGTCAGCTCCAGAAGAGGCCGCATAGACGGCATGGAAGACGTTGCCGGAACGAAACGCATAACCGCATACTGCCCGATGGCGGAAATGTTCGGTTATGCCACATCGCTGAGGTCAATGACTCAGGGCCGCGGTACGTTTATTCTTGAGCCCAGCCACTACGAAGAGGTCCCGAAGAACGTCCAGGATGCGGTACTCAAAAACAGGGCGTCAATGTAAAAAGATTCTTTTTGCATTCCGTCTCAAAATAATGCGCCGCGGCTAAAAAATGCTTGCGTCGCGAAAAAAAATAGTGTATGATTTATATACGCGCTTTTTAGTGTCATTTCTTTAAGGAGGAAAACAAAATGGCAAAACAAAAGTTTGAAAGAACAAAGCCTCACGTAAATATCGGTACCATCGGTCACGTTGACCACGGTAAGACCACACTGACGGCTGCTATCACCAAAGTTCTGGCTATGGGAAACGATAAGATCACAGTTAAAGCTTACGATCAGATCGATAACGCGCCCGAAGAGAAGGCCAGAGGTATCACGATCAATACCGCACACGTTGAGTATGAGACTGCCACCAGACACTACGCTCACGTTGACTGCCCCGGACACGCTGACTATGTTAAAAACATGATCACCGGTGCTGCTCAGATGGACGGCGCTATTCTTCTGGTTTCCGGTCC
>JAEEGL015561904.1_pt1 | contig 10827 bp, 7 predicted proteins | sample 9134231 | NCBI WGS metagenome assembly JAEEGL01 (sample SAMN16246548, study PRJNA631951) | gut metagenome | biome: gut microbiome; feature: rumen; material: fiber-attached | host: Bos | place: Iran: Karaj | collected 2018-10
GATCGTGCCGATGATCCAGTTCCTCGCGGACGTGGAGAAGACGCGCTTCATCGTGGGGCAGGTGATCTGCGTGGACGGCGGGCAGTCGTGCGACGGCTCCATCGAGTCGATGAACTTTGATTTTGGCAAGATTGATTAGCCGTGTAGAAGTGTAGAAGGTGTAGATTTTCTGGAGGCGAGGAAAGTGAATCTCAGGAGCAAGTGGGAATTCGGCGAGGCGCGCGAGTGCCGGCGCGGACTGCTGTGCGGCATGGGCATCAGTCCCGAGGAGCAGGCGAAGCCGCTCATTGGCATCGTCACCAGCTGGAACGAGTACACCCCCGGGCACGTGCACCTGAAGGCTCTCGCCGAGCGCGTGAAGCAGGGTGTGCGCGACGCGGGCGGTTATCCCGTGGAGGTGATGACCACTGGCATATGTGACGGCATGGTACTGAAGGATCCGAAGTACATTGAGATCCCTTCGCGCAACTCCATCGCCGACCAGGTGGAGATCACGGTGGACGGCAACTTCTTCGACGGCATGGTGATGCTCTCCACATGCGACTCCATCGTGCCCGGCCACCTGATGGCGGCCGCGCGGCTTGATATCCCCACCGTCCTCGTCACCGGCGGCTACATGCCGCTCGGCACGTTCCGCGGCAAGGAGGTGCTGCACATCCACGCGCAGGACAAGGTCGGCACGATGCAGGACGGCAAGATTGACCCCGACGAATACAACGGCCTCATCGAACACAGCTGGGGCACGTGCGGGGGATGCACGTCCATGACGACGGCGAACTCCATGTGCATGGTCGCCGAGGCCCTCGGCATGTCGCTTCCATACAACTCCACCGTGAGCGCCGTCTCGAGCGAGCTTTCCCTCATCGCCTACCGCGCGGGCGAGCGCGTGATGGACCTTCTGCGGAAGGGCATCACGGCGCGCAAGATCATCACGCCCGAGTCGATCCGCAACGCGATCAAGATGGACATGGCCGTGGCGGCCAGCTCGAACCTCATTCTCCACATTCCCGCCATCGCGCACGAGGCCGGCTACGACGAGCCGTGGTGGAAGTACTTCGACGAGGCGTCGAACGAGATTCCGCTCCTCTCGCACCTTGCGCCGAGTGGTCCGTACAACTTGCACGACCTCGACCTCGCGGGCGGCTTGCCCGCCGTGTTGAATGAACTGCTGCCGAAGCTCGACGGCAGCTGCCTCACGGTGACCGGCAAGACGCTCGCCGAGAACGTGGGGTCGGCACAGGTGTGGAACAGAGACGTGATCCACACGCTGGCGGAGCCGGTCATGCGCAAGCCGGGTATCGGCGTCCTCTACGGCAACCTCGCGCCTGAGGGCGCCATCATCAAGATCGCTGCCGTGCCCGATCACCTGTTCACGTTCACGGGTCCTGCGCGCGTGTTCGATTCGCTCGACGAGGGACTCGCCGCGCTGCGCGCCGGGCAGGTCAAGCCGGGCGACGCGTGCATTCTCCGCTTCATGGGACTCAAGGGCCGGTTCGGTACGACGGCGTTCATGTTCCAGGAAGAGCTGAAGGGACGTCCGGAACTGTACAACTCCTGCGCGGTCATCACCGACGGACGCTTCAGTGGCGGCACGTCGGGTCTTTCCGTGGGCTACGTCTCGCCCGAGGCCGCGCTCGCGGGTCCGCTCGGACTCGTGAAGGACGGCGACACGGTGGAGATCGACATCCCGAACCGTCGCATCGACGTGAAACTGGACGACGCGGAGCTGGCGAAGCGCAAGGCTGCGTTTAGCTGGACGTTCGACGAGAAGGCGTATCCGCGCTTCCTCAGGCTGTTCGTGAAGAACGTCGGTTCGATGGCTCACGGCGGAATCTGGGAATAGCGCCGTAGGGGGCTTGCCACGGTCATTTTGCGCGGACCTTGATCACGAGTTTCTTCACGGATTTCGCGCCGTCTGTCGTGCAGCCCGGCATGTGGGCGTCCACCCACGGGAAGAATACGGCGAACTCGCCCGGCTGCAGTGTCAGGGGCTTGGTCTTTAGCTGGCAGAGGCCGTAGTCGGCCTTTGCGTCGAACGGTTGCTCGCATGCCCTGCGCGGAAGGTCGCACACCCCGATCGTCTCTGGTCCCGACAACGGGGCCTGTATGTCGGCATAGATGCGGTGAAACTCCCCGCGTTCCTGCGGATACGGCTTCAGCGGCACCTCGGATATCGTCGCCCAGCAGTTGTCGCCGTCGATCTCGTAGCGTCCGCACGGCAGGTCGGCTAGGTCGGGACGCTTCATGAAGGCGAAGGCCTTTGCGAAGTGCGGGTTGAGGTCCACGTACTTGTCGCAGTCCGCAATCTTGGCGTGCAGCGTCTCTGCCATGCGGTTCGGGCGATATGCGATCTCGTCCCACATCACGCGCCGGTGGTAATCGAACCTCTTGGCACGTTCGGCGCGCTCGGCGTCCGTTGGCCGCACCTCCTTCAGCGTGCCGCCCGAGATCTCGAGCTGCTCCGCGTTATTCGCCATGATGCCGTGCGGCATATCGACGTTGCGGAAACGGACGCGTCTCGCGGGACGTTCCGCCGCGCCCGTCAGCTCGCTGGCGATCTCCTGCGTGCCGGAGATGTCGGAGAACACGATGTCGTCCATCCGGGCCGTCCGGGAGAACTTCGCGCTCATCTGGCAGAAGCAGAACGCGTCGATGCGGAAGTTCGAGAACGAAAGGTTCCAGATGTCCGTTCCCTTGGATTTCGGGTTCCAGCTCGCGGCAAAGTTGATGGCCGTGCGCGTGTCGTGCACGACGATGTTCGAGAAGGTGGCGTCATGGATGTTGCCCTCGCCCACGCCTATGCGGATCGCGTTGCAGGGAGAAGAGAGGATGCAGTTGGACACCGTCACGAACGCGCAGTCCTGATTGCGCTTGAGCCGCCTGCCGGAGCCGCGGAGCGTGATCGAGTCGTCCGCGGTGTCGATGCGGCAGTCGCTTACCGTAACGTACTGCGAGCAGTCGATGTCGATGCCGTCGCCGTTGTGCGTGTGGAATCCGGTGCGGACGTTGTGTATGTAGAGCCCGCGTGCCTGCACCTGCCGGCACCCGTGGATGAAGCAGCTCCAGTAGCACGAGTCGGCCAGCTCCAGGTCCTGGATGCGTATGTTCTCCGATTCCACGAAGTACAGCATCTGCGACGGGCGCCAGGGAACCCCGTTCTGGGGATAGCGTTCGCCCTTCGGTCCCACCAGGAACCTTCGGGAGTTGCCGTTGATGCGTCCGGGGCCGCGGAGCGTTACGTTGCGCTGCTCGATGCAGAGGAAGAGGTGCCCGCCCTCCTGGGACTCGCTGTCCGAACGCCAGTTCTGCGGGCACACGTCCCAGGCGTTGTAGTCGCCCTTGTCCGGGCTGCCGAGTATCTCCGCTCCCGCCCCGACATGGAAATCGACGTTGCTCTTGAGGAAGATGGAGCCGGTGAGATAGGTTCCGGCGGCGACCTCCACCGTGCCGCCGCCCGCCGCATGCGCGGCATCCACCGCGCGCTGTATTGCTACCGTATCCTTCGTGCGTCCGTCGCCGGCGGCGCCGAAGCTGCGCACGTCATAGACGGCGGCGATCGCGCACGATGAGAAAACCACGGCTAGGACTGCGATTCCAAGACAGAAGCATTTGTTTTTCATGGCGATGATTATACACAAAACGGAAAACGGCATCAAGGGGCGCGCTGACGCTGTGCGTTTGCGTTCCAATCTCCGATGTGCTATCATGTCGGCCGACGATTCTTCTGGCAGAAGCCGATGGAAGCGAAAGTAACAGATGTCCTCGTGGTGGGCGGCGGGTTGGCCGGCTGGCGGGCAGCGGAGGCGGCGGTGAAGGCCGGCGCCTCCGTGACGCTTGTCGCCAACGGCGCGGGGAACTCTCCGGACATCCACGCGATCAACGTGCCGGTGCGCGCCGACGATTCCATCGAGCTGTTCATCGACGATACGCTCAAGAGCGGCGGCGGCTCATGCGATCCGGCGCTCGTGGAAACTCTGTGCCGCGAGTCGGTGACGCTGCTGGACGAGTTTCCCTTCGACCGCGACGCCGACGGCTCGTACAAGACAATCCAACCGCTCGGCTGCAGCGTGCCGAGGTGCATTTCCATCGGCCACAAGATCGGCGCCTGGGCGCTCGCAAAGATCAAGCGCGAACTCTCCGGCAAAGTCTTTGTCATTCAAGCCCGAGTCACGAAGATCATCCAAAACTGGTCACTATTCACTATTCGCTATTCACTTGGCGATGACGACACTTCTGCTTCAGCAAGAAGCGTCGTCATCGCCACGGGCGGGTGGTGCGGGAAATACGATTTCAGCGACAATCCGCCCGAGCTGCGCGGCGACGGTCTCGCGCTCGCGCAGTCGCTTGGCGCGGCGGTTCGCGATCTGGACGCCGTCCAGTACGAGCCGACCGTCGCGCTTGCGCCTGCGCGTCTGCGCGGCATTCCCGTGATCACGACGATGCTCCATGAGGGCGCAACCTTCCGCAACCGACTCGGCGAGGAATTCCTGCCCGACAAGCACGCCAACAAGGATGTCCTCTCGCGTGCCATCTTTGCAGAGATCGAGGCAGGTCGCGGCGTCGACGGCGGCGTATGGTACGATGGCACGGGCGTGCCGCGCGAGATCCTCGAAACGCGTTACGCCGACACCATGCGGCGCTATGCCGCCTGCGGCATCGACATCGCACACGAGCCGATGCTCGTGGCGCCCGCGCCGCACACGTCGCTCGGCGGTGTCGCGATCGACGCGCGCTGCCGCGTACTGCGCCCCGACGGCGCGCCAAGCCCCGGCCTCTTCGCCGCCGGCGAGTTGACGTGCTGGGTCCACGGCCGCAACCGCCTCGGCGGCAACGCGGGGACGGAAGTTCTGGTTTTTGGTAAAATCGCCGGTACGGAGGCAGCAACCTATGCAACTCAAGCCTGAAGCGAAGACGATCATCGACGCGTCCGACCCGTATTGGGTGGACGTCTTGCCCGCCGGCAGGTTCCTCAACCTGCCGGAAAAGACGATCCTGCATTCCGGACCGCCCATCGACTTCGAGCGGATGTGCATTCTTCACCATCGCGGCATGGTGAACGCCTGCCTGTTCGAGGGGTGGGCCAAGACGGCGGACGAGGCGGAGGCGATGCTCGCGCGCGGGGAGGTGCGCGTGGCGGCGGCGATGGATTACGCCACCGTCGGCTCGGGCACGGGCATCGTCACGGCGTCCGTGCCGCTTCTCGTCGTCGAGGACCGCACGACGGGCCTGCGCGCGGGCGTGTTCCCCAGCGAAGGGCGCTTTGGCGGGGGCTTCTGCGGCTGGGGCGTCTATTCGCCCGAGATCGCGGAGAACCTCGCGTACATGCGGGACAGACTCTTCCCGCCGCTCGTGTCGGTGCTGAAGGACATCGGCGGCTTTCCGCTCAAGGCGCTGTTCGCGGAAGCGATCCGCATGGGCGACGAGCTGCATTCCTGCCAGAAGGCGATCGATTGTCTCTTCACGCGCGCGATCATCCCGCATGCGCTCAAGTGCCCGAACGCGGACGAGCTGCTGACCTACTTCGCGACGGCCGATCGCTTTACGCACAACTTCGGTCAGGCGGCGAGCCGCGCGGCGCTCCTGGGCGTGGCGGCGGCGGGCGTGAAGGGCGCGCTCGTGGCAGCGGGCGGCAACGGCGTGGAGTACGGCGTCAAGTTCGCCGACGCGCCGGACATGTGGCATACGGCCCCCTCGCCGATGATCGTGGGGCCGTATCTGACGCCGGGCGCGAAGAAGGAGAACCAGCTGCCGTGGATCGGCGACAGCTCGATCACCGAGTGCCGCGGCTGGGGCGGGCAGATTCGCCCGATCAACCCGGAACACGGCTGCGAGGGGACGGGTCCCGTCATCAACGGCGGGATGATCGACCGCAACGGCGGCTGGATGGGCGCCGGCTCCACGCGCATGCCTGACGGCTGTTTTGGGGTTTGGTAGTTTAAAAGGAACATCGATTATGAAATTCGTTCTTGCAGACTGGATCGCCATCGTCGTCTTCTTCGCGATTCTCCTGGCGATCCCCGTGCTTTCCAACCGCAAGGCATCCAAGGTGAAGGTTGGCGAGAAGTCGTCTTCCGAGTTCTTCCAGTCCGGACGCTCCATGCCCTGGTGGCTGATCGGCATCTCGATGGTGGCGGCGATGACGTCCACGAATTCCGCCAACCTCTTCACGCAGCTCATCCGCGAGAACGGGCTGGCGGGCAACTGGGCGTGGTGGTCGTTCCTTACGGGCGGCGTCCTCGTGGTGTTCGTCTACGCGAAGCTGTGGCATCGTTCGGGCGCGACGACAGACATCGCCTTCTACGAGCTGCGCTATGCGGGAAAGCCGGCGGCGTTCCTCCGCGCGTTTCGCGCCGTGTACCTGGGCGTCATCTACAACCTCCTCGTGATGGCGACCGTGCTGCTGGGCGCGGTGAAGCTGGGGACGGTCCTCTTCGGCGTCCCTGCGTGGGTTGTGCTGGCCGTTACGGCGGTCGCGAGCGTGTTCTACTCCACCATCGGCGGCATCCGCGGGACGATCTACGCCGACTTCTACCTCTTCGCCGTGATCATGATCGGCGCGGTGGCGGTGATGGTCTACGGCGTCTCGAACCCCGAGGTGGGCGGCTATGCGGCACTCATGAAGAACGCGGGCGTCCTCGCGAAGACGAACTTCCTGCCGGACTTCAAGGACACGGACACGCTCGTGGCGGTGTTCGTGATTCCCGTGGCGATCCAATGGTGGAACGTGTGGTACTCGGGCAGCGAGCCGGGCGGCGGCGGGTACATCGTGCAGCGGATGCTCACGGCCAAGACGCCGAACCACGCGCTCGGCGGGACGCTCTTCGCGCAGGTCGTCCAGTACGCGCTCCGCCCGTGGCCGTGGTACATCGTGGCGTTCGCGTCGATCATCGTCTTCCCCGACCTCGAATCCATCCGCCAGGCGTTCCCCGGCGTGGACCCGAAGCTGGTGGGCAACGACATGGCGTACCCGGCGATGATCAAGTTCGTGCCAGCCGGGTGGCTGGGCGTGGTGGCGGCGTCGCTGATGGGCGCACTCTTCTCGACGATCGCCGCCCAGATCTCGATGGGCTCGAACTACGTGGCCAACGACGTGTGGAAGCGGTTCGTGCGGAAGGGGGCGGACGAGCGCGAGCTGATCGTGGTGGCGCGCGCCACCTCCGTGGTCCTGATGGCGGTGGGGTGCCTGCTCGTGCCGTTCATCTCGGACGCGAAGGCGGGCTTCGACCTGCTGGTGATGATCGGCGCGGGCACGGGCGCGGTGTTCCTGCTGCGATGGTTCTGGATGCGCCTCAACGCCTGGACGGAGATCGTGGCGATGGCCGTCTCGATCGTCTGCGCCGTCTTCTTCCAGATGGTGTGGCCGTCGGTCTCGACGGTGAAGTTGCTCTTCTGGCACCGCCTGCTCCTGACGATCGGCGTGACGACGGTCGCGTGGCTGGCGGCGACGTTCCTGACGAAACCCGAGCCACCGGAGGTGCTTCGCGACTTCAAGGCGCGCGTCCGCGCGAAGGGGAGCGACATCGGGTTGGGCGTCCTCTGGACGTTCCTCGTCTCGCTCGCGATCTTCGTCTTCATGTGGGCGATCGGCGCCGCGATCTGCCGGTAGTGCTTGCCCGTACGGGGCGGGATATGGTAAAATCTCGGCGTTTTGCAGGAATTATAAAAGAAGAAGGTACGGTTAAATTATGAGCGGTAAGCGCGCATCGTGGTCCGGGCAGCTGGCATTCGTGCTGGCGGCAGCGGCATCAGCGATCGGCCTCGGGAACCTGTGGCGGTTCCCGTATCTGGCGGCCCAGTACGGAGGCGGCACGTTTATCGCCATCTACCTTGCGCTTGTCGTGACGCTCGGCTTCACGCTGATGGTGACGGAAATCTCCATCGGGCGCATGACCGCGCAGTCGCAGCTGACGGCCTACGCGCGCCTGCACGGCAGATGGGGGTTCGTGGGACTCCTCGGCACGATCATTCCGCTTCTCATCACGCCCTACTACTGCGTGATCGGCGGATGGGTGCTGAAGTACCTCGTGGCCTACGCGCAGATGGCGTTCACGGGCGCGGCGCCGATGGGCGAGGCGGCCGCGGAAAGCGGCGCGTTCTTCTCCAGCTTCATTTCCGCGCCGTTCGCGCCGTTCGGCTACGGCATGATCTTCGTCGTGGCGTGCGCGTGCGTGATCGTGCTCGGCGTCAAGAACGGCATCGAGCGGTCCAACATGGTGATGATGCCGATCCTCTTCCTGATGGCCGTCGCCATCTCGATCTACGTGGTGTGCCTGCCAGGGACGGGCGACGGGCTCAAGTACTACCTCGTGCCGAACATGGACTGCCTGCGCGACGCCGCCGGAAACTTCTCGACCGCGCTCCTCGGCAAGACGATCCTCGGCGCGATGGGGCAGATGTTCTACTCGCTCTCGCTCGCGATGGGCATCATGATCACGTACGGCTCCTACATGAAGAAGCAGGACTCCATCGAGAAGTGCGTCCGCCGCATCGAGATCTTCGACACGCTCATCGCCGTCATCGCCGGCCTCATGATCATCCCGGTCGTCTACATGTTCGCGGTGAAGACGGGCACGCCCGTGAAGGAGGCGATGAACGCGGGGCCGGGTCTCATGTTCATCACGCTCCCGAAGGTGTTCGCGACCATCGGCTCGACGGGACCGTGGCTGGGCCTCACGTTCTTCGTGCTCGTCCTCTTCGCGGCGCTCACCTCCGCCATCTCGCTCATGGAGGCGTGCGTCGCCTCGGTGTGCGACCTCCTGAAGCTCGATCGAAAGGCGGCCACGTTCTTCACCGCCGCGCTCATCATGTTCCTCGCCACGTTCTCGGCGATCGGCTACGGCCCGTGGGCGGACGTGAAGCTCTTCGGAATGCAGTTCCTCGACTTCTTCGACTTCGTGACGAACTCGGTGCTGATGCCGGTGGTGGCGGCGGCAACCTGCGTGTTCGTTGGCTACGTGCTGGGGCCGCGCGCCGTGATCGACGAGTGCCAGGCGGAAGGGGCCGCGTTCCGCGCGAAGGGGTTGTACGTCGCCATGGTGAAGTACTTCGCGCCCGTCCTCGTGGTCGCGATCCTCGTCTCCGAGATCTGCCGCGCGCTCGGCATCGGAGGCTGGAAAATCTAACTTGAGTGTACGCAAGAATCTGGTTTGAATGTTTAACTGAGGAGAAAAACATGAAGACATACGCAACGAACATGTCGCGCCGGCTGTTCATCGAGGGCGTGGGGGCGTTCGCCGCCACCGTGCTCTTCGGCGCGCCGAACGACAAGAAGAAGCTCGTGAGCTTCGGGCTGGTGACGGACTGCCACTACGCCGACCTTCCGCTCGCCGTCCGGCCGATGCCGGTGGGCGACGCCGCCTACCGCGACTCGCTCGCGAAGATGCGCGAGTTCGTGTCCGTGATGAACCGCGTGCGCCCGGCGTTCGCGATCGAGCTGGGCGACTTCAAGGACCAGGGACCGGACAAGGCGGCGACGCTCGGCTTCCTGGAGAAGATCGAGGGCGTGTTCGCCCAGTTCGCGGGCGCGCGCTACCACGTGCTCGGCAACCACGACATGGACAGCCTGACGAAGGACGAGGTCCTCGCCCACATCACGAACGCCGGCCAGCCCAAGGCGCGGGCGCACTACTCTTTCGTGAAGAACGGCGTGACGTTCATCGTGCTGGACGCCTGCTACAACGCGAAGATGGAGTCCTACGCGCCCGGCAACTGGCAGTGGTACGACGCGAACGTGCCGCCGGCCGAGCTCGCGTGGCTGGAGAAGGAGCTGTCGGCGGCGAAGGGACCCGTGGTGGTGTTCTGCCACCAGCGGATCGACCCTGCGGCGGAGAAGAACCATCTGGTGAAGAACGCCGAGGCCGTCCGCAAGGTGCTGGAGGCGAGCGGGAAGGTGAAGGGCGTCTTCACGGGGCACCAGCACGCGGGCGGCTTCTGCCAGGAGAAGGGCATTTCGTACTATTCGCTTCGCGCGCTCGTGCTCAACCCGGGTCCGGAGGAGAACAGCTACGCCGTGGCGTCGGTGGACGCCGACGGCGGCATCTTCGTGACGGGTTACCGCAAGGCCGAGACGATCCATTGGGGATGATGGTTAAACCACGAAATACACGAAACACACGAAAAGCTATCGTGAAACCTTTCGTGTATTTCGTATGTTTCGTGGTTAATAGGAGATGAAGCGATGAGGAAGATTTTGTCAGTATTGGCGGCGGTGATCTTGGCGTTGCCGCTGCGTGCGGAGGTGGACAGGGACCTGCTGCTGGGGCTTCTGAGGATTCCGTCGGTGACGAAGGACCAGGAGCAGAATAACCGCGCCGTCGAATACATGAAGCGATGGTTCGACGCGCACGGCGTGTTCACGGCAGTGGAGACGAACGAGGCGGGGCGCGCGGCGCTCTACGCCGCCACCGTGCCCGGCAAATGCCACGACATCGTGTTCGTCACGCATCTCGACGTGGTGCCGCCCTCGCGCGACGGGCAGTTCGAGCCGGTCGTGAAGGACGGCTTCGTGTACGGGCGCGGCGCGTGCGACACGAAGGGCAACGTGGCCGTCATCGCGCAGACGCTCGCGAACCTCGCGGGCAAGGGGTCGGTGGGGGCCGTCTTCGCCACGGACGAGGAGACGCGCACGGGTGCGTCCGACACGCCCACGCCCACGCATCTCCTGAACGTCGGCTACGTGCCGCGGAAGTTCCTGATCATCGGCGACACGAACGGGGAGTTCACGGATTCGCTCACCGTCGCCGAGAAGGGGCACGTGGCCATCACGCTTCGCGCGCACGGGCGCGGCGGGCATTCGTCCATGCCGTGGGCGGCGGACAATCCCATCCC
>JAEEGL015774471.1_pt1 | contig 10827 bp, 7 predicted proteins | sample 9134231 | NCBI WGS metagenome assembly JAEEGL01 (sample SAMN16246548, study PRJNA631951) | gut metagenome | biome: gut microbiome; feature: rumen; material: fiber-attached | host: Bos | place: Iran: Karaj | collected 2018-10
AAGGACGAGAACGACGAATACATACAGAACATAGTCTGATGAACAGGATAAACCTTACAGGAATAACCGACAACCAGCTGGCGCCGGTCTGCGCGCGGCTTCTTAAGAAGACGCCCGGACAGGCGCTTATCCTTTGCCCGACTCTGACGAGGGCGAAGCGCGTGGCTTCCGATCTGGCATTCTTTACAGACCGGAGCGTTTTCGTGCTGCCGGAACTTGACGTGGCTGCTCTGCGCTACGAGGCCAAGAGCCGCACGGAGCTGGACAGCGAACTTGCCGCGCTCAGAGCGCTTTGCGAGGACGAAGAAGCCATCGTCGTTGCTCCGGTCCTGGGAGCCCTGCGCAAGATCGCTCCGAGGGACGTTTTCCTGCGCCGCGCAATGACAATAAAACCGGGCGATACCGTGGAAAGGGAGGAACTTATATCAGCTCTCTCCGAGATGGGCTACGAAAGGACCTACTCCGCGGAAGCATGCGGACAGTTCGCCGTAAGGGGCGACATAGTGGACGTCTTCGTCCCCGGCGCGAGCATGCCGGTCAGGATAGAGTTCTTCGACGACGAGGTGGACTCCTTAAGGATGTACGACCCAATGTCGCAGAGATCCTCGGAGTCTCCGGAGTCCATAAGCATATATCCGGCGCAGCTCGTGGTGCGTTCCGAATCGGAGAACGTCAGGGCGGCCGCGGCGGTCGGAAAAGCCATGAAGAACGTTCCGGACCGCAGGGATTACCTGCTGGACTGCATAGAGAACGGAATAAACGACCAGTATCTGGAAGGCTTCGTGTCGTACTTCTACGATAAGCCCGGACTGGTATTCGATTACTTCACCAAGCCGTCCGTTATAATGGCGGACGACCCCGCGCGCATAGGCGAGGTCCTGGATTTCTATAAAAAAGAACAGGAAGAGATGATAAAGCAGAGTCTGGAGAAGGGCAGCGGCGCGGTCGCAGACGCGGCCAGCCATCCGGATCCGGAAGACCTGCTTAAGATAAACGGCATGGAGGCGGCATCAGGCATATACTGGTGCACGCCGTTCTCCCAGAGCATAAGATACGCCCCGCAGCTGGACGGAATAGAGCACGTTGAAGCCCGTCAGGCTCCCGTTTTCGCGGGCCACATGGACGACTTCGAGCGCGAGCTGAAGCATTTCGCCGGCGAAGGGTACAGGATCACCGTAGCCTGCCAGACTCCGGACAGACTGGTCAATCTTAAGGAGTTCCTGTCCAGAGCAGGCCTTGAAAACAAGGTGGAACTCCGCGACGGAAGCCTCGTCTGTGGTACGGTATTCCCGAAGGAAAAGGAAGTCTTCCTTTCTGAGAACGACATATTCGCCAGAAGCAAGAAGACCAGGCGCAAGCGCGGAAAAGGCGCTGAGATAAAGGTCTTTACGGATATCAAGAAGGGCGACTACGTGGTGCACGACGCTCACGGCGTGGGCCGCTTCACCGGCATAGAAAAGCTTACCGTGGACGGCAGCACCATGGACTACCTTAAGATCCAGTACGCCGGCGCGGACGTTCTCTACGTGCCCGTGGACCAGCTGGAGAACATCCAGAAATACGTGGGTTCCGAGGGCATGGAGCCCAAGATCAACAAACTCTCCGGTTCGGAGTGGCAGCAGACCAAGGCCAGGGCCAAGGCCGCCATTAAGGATATGGCGGAGGAATACATACAGTTGTCCGCCAAAAGGCAGCTTGCCCAGGGGTACGAATTCGGTCCGGACACCGTGTGGCAGAAGGAGTTCGAGGACGCCTTCCCGTATCAGGAGACGGACGACCAGCTCCGCTGCGCGGAAGAGATAAAGAAAGACATGCAGAGACCCGTCCCCATGGACAGGCTGCTCTGCGGAGACGTGGGCTACGGAAAGACGGAAGTCGCCGCCCGCGCCATATTCAAGTGTCTGGAGGAGGGCAAACAGGCCGCGGTGCTCGTGCCTACGACCATACTCGCGAACCAGCACTACAATACCTTTAAGGATCGTTTCGCAGGCTATCCGTTCAACGTGGAGATGCTGTCGCGCTTCCGCACGGACAAGCAGCAGGACGCCATAGTCGCCATGCTTAAGACCGGCGAGGTGGACCTTGTGGTCGGCACGCACAGGCTGCTGTCGAAGGACGTGGAATTCAAGGATCTGGGACTCCTGGTGATAGATGAGGAGCAGCGCTTCGGCGTGGAGCACAAGGAAGCCATTAAGAAGCTCCGCGAGAATGTGGACGTGCTTACGCTTTCCGCGACGCCCATACCCAGGACCCTGCACATGAGCCTCATAGGCGTGCGGGACATGTCCGTAATAGAGGAGCCTCCGGAGGACCGCTACCCGGTGCAGACCTACGTAATGGAGCAGGACGACGAGCTGATCGCGGACGCGGTAAAGAGGGAGCTTGGGCGCGGAGGCCAGGTATACGTTGTATACAACCGTGTGCGCGGGATAAACCGCGTGGCGGAGAAGATAGAGGAACTGGTTCCGGAGGCGCGCGTGGCCGCGGCTCACGGACAGATGGGCGAGAAACAGCTGGAAGACGTAATGATGGACTTTACGTCCGGACGTTTCGACGTGCTGGTTTCCACCACCATAATCGAGTCCGGCCTGGACATCCCCAACGTCAACACGCTGATAGTAATGGACGCGGACCGCTACGGTCTGTCCCAGCTATATCAGCTACGCGGAAGGGTGGGACGCAGCAGCCGCATGGCCTACGCCTACCTGTTCTACAAGAAGGACAAGGTGCTTACGGAAGTCGCGGAAAAACGTCTGCGCGCCATAAAGGAGTTCACGGAGTTCGGCTCGGGCTTCCGCGTTGCCATGAGGGATCTGGAGCTTAGAGGCGCCGGAAACATCCTCGGCGTGGAGCAGTCCGGACACATGCTCTCAATAGGTTACGAGCTATACTGCAGGCTGGTGGAAGAGGCCGCGGCGGAGCTTAAGGGGCAGAAGCCGGAGGAGGCGCCGATCAAGGCGGATACCCAGGTGGAGCTCGGAGTTTCCGCGTTCATTCCGGAGAAATACATATCCGACGAGTTCACAAGGCTCTCCATGTACAAGAGGATATCGTCGATCGCTGCGGACGGAGACCGTCTGGAAGTCGAGGGCGAGCTGATAGACCGTTTCGGAGACCCGCCGGCGGAGGCGGAGAATCTCCTGGACGTAGCGCTGATACGCAACATCGCGAGCAGTCTGGGCGTTTCCAGAGTCGTCAGGCAGCTGAACAAGGTGCTGCTGGAGTTCGAGGAGCGCAACGCTCTTAAGCCGGAGGTCTTCGCGGCTCTGATGGACGCTTTCGGCCCCGCTCTCACCATATACGGAGGCCTTTCTCCCAGGATATCCCTGGTGATGAAAAAGGACCAGACCGCCTGCGCCGCGGCTCTGTCCCTGCTAAGAATATTTTCTGACGAACACTCAATAAATAATTAACAAAAACTTCAAAATAAAGTATAATTATAATGTTACAAGAAGAGCATCTCTCAGTGTATTAAGGAGGAATAAGATGGGTTTTTTCGATAAGGCAAAGGAAGCGTTGGGCCAGGCAGCCGAAAAGGCTAAGGAAGGCGCCGCAATAGCAGCCGACAAGGCAAAGGATTTCGCGGAAACTACGAAGCAGAAGGCTAAGATCGCCGAGGCCGAGAAGGGCATCAAGGACGTATACACCTCCATGGGCAAGCTCCTGTTCGAGCAGTTCCCGGATCTGGCTCAGGAAAAGTTCCCCGAGCAGATAGGCAAGATCGGCGAGTTCAAGGCAGCCATCGAGGCGGCTAAGGCAGTCATCGCTTCTCTCGCGGACGACGACAAGGTAAAGGAAGTCGAAGAAGGCATCGTAGAGAAAGTCGAAGAGGCCGCTGAGGAAGTTACCGAGTAGTTTCATCTAAATCAAAGAAGGATAATATGGCTTTAAACATTGCGAAAGACATATTATACGCAGGAGTCGAGGACCGGGACACAGACCTTTTCGAGGGCCAGTACCCGGTCCCTGATGGTATTGCGTATAATTCATACATCATCCGCGATCAGCAGACCGCGGTAATGGACGGTGTGGACGGACGTTTCGGACAGGAGTGGCTGGACCGCGTAACGGAGCTGCTGGACGGCAGAGCGCCGGAATACATAGTCGCTCACCACATGGAGCCGGATCACAGCGCCAGCCTGGAGCTTTTCCTGGAAAGATTCCCGGAGGCTAAGATCGTTACGAGCGCCCAGGGCGTAAGGATGGCGCAGAACCTGTTCAAGAAGGACCTGAGCGGCCGCGCCGTCATCGTAAAGGAGGGCGATACCCTGTGCCTTGGCACCCATACGTTGCGCTTCATAGGCGCGCCCATGGTGCACTGGCCGGAGGTTATGGTCTCCTACGAAGAGAGCGAAAAGATACTGTTCTCCGCGGACGCGTTCGGCAGGTTCGGACCCTTCGAGTGGTACGACGACTGGGCCTGCGAGGCCGCAAGGTACTACTTCGGAATAGTCGGAAAGTTCGGCGTTCAGGTACAGGCGCTGCTTAAGAAGCTTGCCGGGACCGAAGTATCCGCGATATGCCCGCTGCACGGTTCGGTGATCACCGGAGAGCACATTGCGGAATGCGTAGGACTCTACGACAAGTGGTCCTCTTACGAGCCGGAGCGCAACGGCGTCGTGATCGCTTACGCTTCCGTATACGGCGCAACCAAAGCGCTCGCGGAGGAACTTGCGGCTCTGCTTCAGAGCAAAGGCCAGCCTAAGATAGAGGTCTTCGACCTTGCCCGCGACGACGTGAGCGAAGCGGTGGAGGGCGCGTTCAGGTCGTCCAAGCTGGTTCTTGCGTCGCCTACCATAAACGGAGACGTTTTCCCCGCCGTTAGGGATTACATAGAGGATCTGGCGGCTCACAACTACCAGAAGCGTTTCGTGGCTCTTATTGAGTCCGGAATGTGGGGGCCGGCAAGCGCCAGGCGCATGACGGAGCTCCTGGAAGGATGCAAGGATCTCACCTTCGCGGAGACACCGGTGAAGATGCTCGGACGGCCCGACGAGGCGGTCCGCGCCCAGCTGGAGAAGCTTGCGGAAGAGATCGCAGCGAGGTGATCAAATGAATAAGTCCGGAAATGAAAAGGAAATAAGACCAAGTTTCGTTTCGGATTACATGGAGGGCGCCCATCCGGAAGTGATGAGGCGCCTTCTTGAAACGAACCTTGAACGCGGCGCTGCGTACGGAGACGACCGGTATTCCGAAAGCGCGCGTGCCAGGATACGCAAGGCATGCGGCGCTCCGGACGCGCAGATATATTTCCTGTCCGGCGGAACGCAGACCAACGCCGTCATGATAGACACGCTCATAGCTCCTTACCAGGGAGTGATAGGAGCGGCAAGCGCCCACATCAACACCCACGAGGCCGGCGCCGTGGAGTTCTGCGGCCACAAGGTGATATCCGTTCCGGCTAAGGACGGAAAGATCGCCGCGCAGGACGTGGCGGGCGTCATGGAGGAGTGGCTGGCGGACGAGAGCCGCGAGCACGTCGTAATGCCCGGCATGGTGTACGTATCACATCCCACAGAGCTGGGGACGCTGTATTCGCTTGCGGAACTGAAAGCGCTGAGCGGGGTCTGCCGCAGGTACGGCATAAAACTCTATCTGGACGGCGCCAGGATGGCTTACGCTCTGGGATGCCCTGAAAGCGATGTTACGCTTGCGGACATTGCGGATCTCTGCGACGCGTTCTACATAGGAGGAGCCAAGTGCGGCGCGCTGTTCGGCGAGGCCGCGGTGTTTCCGAAGGGCGGCGTAAAGAGCTTTACCACCATACTTAAACAGCACGGAGCGCTCTTCGCCAAGGGCAAGGTGATAGGCACCCAGTTCGACGCGCTGTTCACGGACGGTCTGTACGAAAAGATAGGCCGCAAGGCCAACGGGACCGCGGAAAAGCTTAAGGCGGTATTCGCGGATAAGGGCGTGGATCTTGCCGCTCCGTCGCCTACCAACCAGATATTCGTGCTGCTTACTAAGGAACAGCTGGACAGGCTGGCTACGCAGGTAGGCTTCAGCCGCTGGGCTCCCGCAGGGGACGGACGCTGGATAGTCCGCTTTGCCGTAAACTGGGCAACTTCGGACGATGAGATAGAAAAACTGGCGGAGCTGCTGTAGATCAAGCCCGGTCGTTAAGGCAGCGCGGCCAAAAGCCTGATATTAAGCATCGCGGAAAAATCTTTATAAATATTCGTATTTTATATCCCCCCACGGGGCTTACGCGATGCGGAAGGGTATGATACGATAATACCACACTCATTACACCGTCTCGGCAGGGCAGTCGTCCCGCGGGGCGGTGGGCCTTTTTTTGGAAAAAAAGTCCGGAGCAGCAATGCGCCCGGGGCGTCAAAAAGAGTTGAAAAAGCTCGTGAATTACAATACACTTAAACCGTAACAACTAAAGGCTGCATCCGCGAAAGGAGATGGCATATCATGACTCACGCAAACCTTACACCGCACATTACCTGCTCCCCGGAGGACTTCGCAAAGACCGTCCTGATGCCGGGCGACCCGCTGCGTTCCAAGATGATAGCGGAGACCTATCTTACGGACGCGGAGCTGGTCAACAACACCCGCGGCGTTCAGGGCTATACCGGTTATTACAACGGAAAACGCGTTTCCGTAATGGCCAGCGGCATGGGCATGCCGTCCATGGGCATATACTCGTACGAACTCTTCAACATCTTCGGCGTTGAGTCCATAATACGCATAGGTTCCGCCGGCGCCATCGATCCGGCCCTGGACCTTTTCGACATCGCCATAGGCATGGGCGCGTGCACGGACAGCAGCTATTTCTCCAACTTCGGCATACGCGGAAACTTCGCTCCCATAGCGGACTACGGCTTGCTTAAGAAGGCTCAGGAGGAGTGCGAAAAGCGCGGCCTTAAGTATAAGGTGGGCAACCTCTATTCCTCCGACGTGTTCTACGGCGAGGGCGGCGTGGACGCTACTCTGGCGTGGCGCAAGATGGGAGTCCTGGCCGTCGAGATGGAGGCCGCCGCTCTGTATTCCAACGCTCTGCGCGCGGGCAAGAAGGCTCTGGCGATCTGCACCATCTCCGACATAGTAGGAAGCCCCAGGATGACCACCGCGGAGCAGCGCCAGAACGCTTTCCACGACATGATGAAGGTTGCGCTGGAAATAGCGGAGTAGTTTTTCAAAAAAGTTCATATTTTATCATCGAAGGCAGGCAAATGAACGATTTTTGCTTGCCTTCGGCGCTTTTTTGCACTACAATCTGTTCAGTTAACATATATTGGAGAGTTTATATGGAACTGAACAGAAAACAATTCGACATTCTGGAAGCGCTCGCGACTTCCAAGGATCCCCTTACGCAGAGAAAACTGGAAGATACCACAGGCTACAGCCTCGGTACCATCAACCGTGTAGTAAAAGAGCTTTCGAAGGAAGGCCTTATACACCGCGGAACAATAACGGATGACGGAATTCAAGCCCTGGAGCCTTACCGCTGCAAAAGGGCTGTTTTCATTGCCGCCGGTTTCGGTACGCGCCTTGTGCCTATCACGCTGAACACGCCCAAACCTCTGGTCCGCGTGTACGGTGTGCGCATAATCGATAGGCTGATAGATGCCTGTCTGGAAGCAGGGATTGACGAGATATGGGTCGTCCGCGGCTACCTCGGAGAGCTTTTCGATCAGCTCCTCTACAAGTACCCAATGGTAAGGTTCCTGGAGAATCCGGCGTACAACGAGGCTAACAACATCTCGTCCTCGCTGGTCGCCAGACATCTGCTTTCCAACGCCTACGTCTTCGAGGCGGATCTTCTGATATCGAATCCTTCGATCATCAGGAAGTATCACTATGCTTCGGATTTTCTGGGGATCAGGAAGCAGCGATCGGACGACTGGTGCTTCCGCGTAAAGGACGGCGTCATAGTGGAGGAAAAAGTCGGCGGAGAAGGGGACGACATCTGGCAGATGGTCGGCATCTCCTATTGGAACGAGGCAGACGGTCGGAAACTATCCCAAGACATCCAGGATGTCTATAACTCTCCGGGCGGTAAAGAGCGCTACTGGGAACAGGTCCCGCTGGTCTACAGGAAAGAGCATTATACCGTGGAGATCAGAGAGTGCTTCGAAGAGGACATAGTGGAGATCGATACCTTCAAGGAGCTGAAGGCCATCGACAAGACCTACGACATATAAGGAAAGATAGAGATGGGTAACACGAATAACAGAGAAGACGGCTCCTTAAAGCGGACGCTGACCCCAATGCACGTCTGGGCCATAGCTTTCGGATGCGTCATAGGCTGGGGCTCGTTCATCAACCCGGGGAAGAAGTTCCTTTCCAACTCCGGCGTTGCGGGAACGGCCATCGCCATGATACTCGGAGCGCTGGTAATGATAATCATAGCGTTCAGCTACGCATACATGGTCCCCAAGTATCCGAAGGCTGGCGGAGAGTTTACATTCACGAAGAACTGCTTCGGCAAGAATACGGCCTTCGTCTGCGGGTGGTTCCTCGTTGTGGCGTATCTTACCAACGTCCCGATGAATTCCACGGCCATAGGCCTGATAGTCGACGGCCTGGACGGCAAGGCGGACATCCTTAAGTTCGGCTTCCACTACAACATAGCCGGTTTCGACATCTACATGGGCGAGATGCTGCTTGCTGCGGCGATACTGATACTGTTCGGATATCTTAACATCATAGGCGTAAAGAAGGCGGCGTTCGTTCAGACCGTTCTTTCCACGCTGCTGGTGGTGTGCGTGTTTACGCTGTTCGTTGCCGCTCTCGTAAGTTCCAAGGCCAATGGCGTTAACATGGAGCCCGTCTGGGGCTTCGACAAGAACGCAGCCATGGCTGCGAAGGCTACTACTGAGAACATAAGTGAGTTCGCGCATGCGGGGACCGCGGGCGTGCTCAGCGCCATCCTTGCGACCTTCGCCATTGCGCCGTGGGCCTACGTGGGTTTCGACGCCATCCCGCAGGCCGCGGAGGAGTTCAATTTCAGTTTCAGGAAGGTCTCCTTCATAATGATAATAGCCATAGTGTTCGGATGCTTCGTATACGTAAGCAACAACACCGTGGCAGCCGCCGCTCTCGCTAACTGGCCGGACAGGGTGATGGCCGGCGAATGGGTGGTGCTGATCGCCGCCACCGAGCTTCTCGGAGAGTTCGGAAAAGTGCTGGTAGGGCTTGGCGTATCATGCGCCGTTCTTTCCGGCATCATGGGCTTCTACCTTGCGTCCTCGCGCCTTATGTACTCCATGAGCCGCGACGGATATCTTCCGAAATGGTTCGGACGCGTGGACAGGAAGTACGGAACGCCCAGGAACGCCATGATATTCTGCGTGATAGTGTCGCTTTCCGGGCCGATCCTGGGACGCGAAGCTTTAGGATGGTTCGTGGACATGAGCGCCATCGGGGCTTCCATAGGATATCTGTTCACATCCGCGTCCACTCTGGTCATAATGAAGAGGGACAGGGACGGATCGCCGTTCCTTAAGGCAATGGCTGTTACGGGCGTGGTGTTCAGCGTCATATTCATGATACTGCAGCTGGTACCCATACCGGGCCTTAAGGGTGTGCATTTCGGAAAGGAAAGCTACATAATGCTGGTCATCTGGATCGCGATCGGCCTGGTGTTCTACGCCTCGCAGAGGAAGTCCTTCACCGGGGAGGACCGGATAGCGGAGGCAGTTCCGGACCCGGAAGGATAAAACACAGGGAAAGTTTTGCCGGATGCTATGTTCAGAGGAGATTATCGCTTCTTCGATTACAAATATAATATTGCCGGATACAGCGGGCAGGATTTCGGGTCGTTTCCGCAGATCTTATACATAATTCTGTCAGTCGTAATAATTGCCGGTGTGTTATTTACGTATAAAAAATGCAGTAACGATACCGTTAAAAGGACCATTAGAGCAACAGGCATTTTTCTGATCGTTTTCTATATCTGCAAGACCTCCTGGGAATCTTATTATGATATTACGCAAAACGGAGGGTTCAATTATTATCTGCTCCCTTTGGATACTTGCTCTATCGTCATGTGGGCGTCGCTGATGGCGGGCTTTTGCAAAGGTCAGATCAGGGATCTTGCTGCCTCCTGGCTGGCTACCGGATGCATAGTTGGGGGATTGGCTAATATGCTGGTCCTGAGCGCTTTCAAGTATTATCCGTTCCTATCGTTCGGAGCGGTCTACTCGATGATATGGCATCTTCTGATGGTGCTGCTGGGGCTGCTGCTGATCGTTACCGGTCATGTTGAAATGAACCACGGAACGGTAATGAAAGGCTTTGTTTTTCATCTGGCTTTTTCAGCTATAGTAATACCGATCGATTACCTGTTTGGTTTCGATTTCATGTTATACAAGGATCTGGGCGGCATTCCGGTGTTCGAGGGAATCGCTTCTTCTCTGACCGCTCGCAACATGGGATGGATAAACCCGATCATGATGCTTTGTCTGTATTTCGCAGCATTTAATCTGGTCTTCCTGATAACGGTAGGGATCAGGAGGCTGAAGCGCGGAAGGGCCGAATAGGTCAGTTAGGGGAAGTGAGGGCATGGGACTCATGTTCGCTTCGCTCACTGAAGTCTCTCGTGCTCCCCGTTCGGTCGCACTCGACCGCTCGCTGTTCGAAGGTCCGCCGGACCTTCTCACGACGCTCTCGCCCTCACGGGTTCGAGTCCCAAACTATTCTATCAAGTAACAAAAGAGAGTGCGTGTGCACTCTCTTTTGTTACTGGCGGAGGGCATGGGACTCGAACCCACGAGGCCTTTCAGCCCTACTCGCTTTCCAGGCGAGCTCCTTAGCCACTCGGTCAACCCTCCGTGTCCAATTGCGTGTCTGCTATGCGCCGCGATCCGCCGTCCA
>JAEEGL015794385.1_pt1 | contig 10827 bp, 11 predicted proteins | sample 9134231 | NCBI WGS metagenome assembly JAEEGL01 (sample SAMN16246548, study PRJNA631951) | gut metagenome | biome: gut microbiome; feature: rumen; material: fiber-attached | host: Bos | place: Iran: Karaj | collected 2018-10
CAGATGTTTACGCCGATCGTCATGCCCTCGGCATTTGGGATGAGCATCAATCTGACAGACGCCCGCTATCGCTACCTTGACGGCGAAGTCGCGGTTCCGGACGGGCTTTCCATAACGGAATACGCGGTAATGTTATATACCTCTGCCCCGCATGAAGCGCCCGAGCCAAAGAAAACATATCCGGACGAAATGGCGGAGTTTCTTGGGGAATCGGATTGTATTGCCCGGCTAAAAGTTGTGGAGGTCATGGACGGTATTGACGCAGAGATCGCGTATTGTCAATGCATTGAGCAGTACCGGGGCGATCCGCTTTCTTCCTTCCGCGAGGACGGACTGATATCCGTTGCGTGTATCAAGGGAAGCGTGAAAGCGGGAGAAGAATACATTATCGGCGTGGTCGGAGCGGGCGCGTACCGGGTCGCGACAGAAACGGCCGTCAAGCCGGTGGGAGAAGAACTCATATCATTTTTGAAGAAACAAAAAGATACCCGTCAGTAATGGACAGGTATCTTTGAGCGTAAAGTATGTAACCGGCATTTTGGCGGCGGGGGAGACTCCGCCGCTTATAGTTTCATACCGTCGGCAGCGGCGGCTTCGGCCTGCTCGTCCAGCATTTTCTGGATGACGCCCTGCATGTATTTTCCAATGAATTTCTGGTTTTCTTCCGGGAGGTCCGAGATCCGGACCGGCTCGCCGAAGGTGATGTAGACGGGGCAGCTCTTTAAGACCGGCTTGTGGTTTTCAAAGCATTCCGAGGTGTTGTAAAACGCGACCGGGATGACCCGCGCATTGGAACGCGTCGCAAGTTTGAAGGAGGCGTCGTGGAAGGGGAGGAGCGTCGTCAGATGCTCCTTGTCTCTGTTCCGGGTACCTTCCGGAAAAATGCACATGCTGATGCCGGATCTGACTTTATCGATGCCCTTCATGATGGTCTTATAGCCCTCGCGGATGTTCGTCCGGTTTAAGAAAAGGCAGTTCGCGAACCAGAGCCACGTCGAGAAGATCGGCACTTTCTTCAGTTCCTGCTTGGCGATGAAGCCCGTGCGCCCCTTCGTGTACGGGTAGGAGAGGACGATGTCGAAAATGCCGCGGTGATTCATCGCGAAAACGACGGCTTCGTTCTTCGGGATGTTTTCCGTACCCTTCACGGTCAGCTTCGTGCCGCAGATTACCTTCATGATCCGGCAGAAAAAGCGGACGCAGGCGACCGCCGCGCGGTCCGAGACCGGTTTTCCGAAAATGCGCAGGATCAGAAAGACCAGCCAGAAGACCGGACTCGTGACAAAAAGCAGGAACAGAAAGAGAATCGCAACAATGGTCCTCGGCATGACGCCCTCCATAGATATCATTCTTTATTATTATAATCGCCGCCCTGAAGGATGTCAAATCCCTTGCCAAATCGGCGATTTTGCTATAAAATAGAGAGTACTCTATAAAAAGTGGGGGTTTATACCATCATGGACTGTTTGACGATCAGGACGCTCTATAAGGAAACGGAAAAATACGTGGGCCGCGAGGTGACCGTGGGCGGATGGGTGCGCTCGAACCGGGACTCCAAGAACTTCGGGTTCCTGGTCATCAGCGACGGCACGTTCTTCTCGCCGCTGCAGGTGGTTTACCATGACGACATGGCGAATTTCCAGGAGATCGCGAAACTCGGCGTCGGCGCGTCGGTCCTTGTGACGGGCGAGCTTGTGGCGACGCCGGAAGCGAAGCAAAAGTTCGAACTTCAGGCAAAAAGCGTCGAAGTCGAAGGAACCAGCCCCGCGGATTATCCGCTGCAGAAGAAGCGTCATACGCTCGAATACCTCCGGACGATGACGCATTTTCGCCCGCGGACCAATACGTTCCAGGCGGTGTTCCGCGTGCGTTCGCTGATCGCCTACGCGATCCATAAATTCTTCCAGGAGCAGGACTTCGTTTACGTGCATACGCCGATCATTACCGGCGCGGACGCGGAAGGCGCGGGCGAAATGTTCCAGGTGACGAGGCTCGATCTGAACGACCTTCCGAAAGCGGAAGACGGCAGCGTCGATTACAGCAGGGACTTCTTCAACAAGCAGACGAACCTGACGGTCTCCGGACAGCTGAACGGCGAAACGTTCGCGTGCGCGTTCCGGAACATTTACACGTTCGGGCCGACGTTCCGCGCAGAAAATTCGAATACGACGCGTCACGCCGCGGAGTTCTGGATGATCGAGCCCGAGATCGCGTTTGCCGACCTCGAGGACGACATGGATCTCGCGGAAGCGATGATCAAATACATCATCAACTACGTGCTTGAAAACGCGCCGGAGGAGATGGCGTTCTTCAACCAGTTCGTGGATCCGGGCCTTTTAGAGCGCCTGCACCACGTCGCGAGTTCCGAATTCGGCCGCGTGACCTACACGGAAGCCGTGGAGATCCTGAAAGCGCACAACGACCGCTTCCAGTACAAGGTGAGCTGGGGCACGGACCTGCAGACGGAGCACGAGCGCTTCCTGACCGAAGAAGTCTTCAAGCGTCCGGTGTTCGTGACGGATTATCCGAAGGAGATCAAGGCCTTTTACATGAAGCTGAATCCCGACGGAAAGACCGTCGCGGCCATGGACTGCCTCGTGCCCGGCATCGGCGAGATCATCGGCGGGTCGCAGCGTGAGGAAGATTATGATAAGCTGAAACAGCGCATTGAGGAACTCGGCATGAAGGAATCGGAATACGATTTCTATCTGGACCTTCGAAAATACGGCACGGTCCGCCACGCGGGCTTCGGGCTCGGCTTCGAGCGGTGTGTCATGTACGTCACGGGCATGGGCAGCATCCGCGACGTTCTACCGTTCCCGCGGACCGTCAACAACTGCGACCTGTAAGGAGCGATCGGCATGGATCCTGCAGAAAACGCTGTCCAAGAGGCAAACGGAAGCCCTTCGGCAAAGTGCCCGAAGCCGGCGGACGATGCCGTGAAGCGGTTTGAGGAGGATATGGCGGGGCGGACGGGGGAATTCTCCGAGATGGCCCTGCAATACGGTCTGGAAGCACTCCGGATGGCGGAGGGAAAGGACATTCATCCATGATCATCACGGAACTGAACATCGCGCATTACGGCAAAATGAAGGACCGCCGGATCGAGCTCCGGCCGGGCACCAACGTGATCACCGGCGACAACGAGACCGGAAAGACGACGATCGCGTCCTTCATCAAGGCCATGCTCTACGGGCTCAAGGAAACGGATGAAGAATACCGGCATTTCTTTCCGCGGGAGTACGCCGGCGCCTTCGGCGGCAGCATGTCGCTCGTTGACGCGGACGGGGCGTACGTCATCCGGCGGGAATTCAGCGCCGGGAAACAGACGCTCGCGGTCCTGGAAGGCGACGTGCCGGCAGAGGACCCGCAGGCACTGCTTGAAAAGATCTTAGGCGGCGTTTCCCGCGAGACGTTTGAGGCGACCGGCTTCGTTTCTCAGGACTCCTATGCGGAGGACGGGTTCAAATACCGGCCGACCGCCGAAAAGGAAGCCGCCGCGGCGCAGGAAAAGGCCGTCCGGGAGGAATACCGGAAGGCAAAGGACGTGCTGTTGGAAAAGCGGCAGGTGACCGAAGGCAAACGGGACCCCGAGCTGAATGCGAACGTCCTTCGGGTGCGGGACGCGCTCGAGGAAAATCAGAGCGAGCTCGCGCGGATCACGGATCAGTTAAGGACGACGAGCGAGACGAAGACCGCGCGCGAGACCGCATTGAAGGAAGAGGAAGCCCTCGTCGAAAAGAAGAATGCGGAGCGGGAGGCGAAGCTGAAGCACGACGCCGACGACGCGAACGCGCTCTATCTTCAGTTCAAGAAGGCGCACGAAGCCGTCGCGAACAAGAAGAATTCGCTCGGGACGCTGTTTCTCGTGCTCGGCATTCTCGCGGCCCTCGGGACCGCTTATTACGTCATCGCTTACCGGGTCTACAGCCCGGATCACGCGCGGTTTTTGTACGCGGCGATCGCGGCCGGCGTCGCGCTCGTGTTCCTCATTCTCGGTATCGTCTTTACGGTCCTGACCCACAAAAAGCGGAAGCACGCCGAAAAGGAACTCGCGGAGCACACGGAATACAAGGAGAATGCGGAAAAGACGGCCGAAGCCTACAAGCATTATCTGGAGAACAGGGCGGAAATGGACGACGCGGTCTCTGAAAAGGAGCGGCGGCTTTCCGACATCGAAGCGCTGAAGGCGGCGGAAGAAAACTACGAAAAAGCATTGATCGCGCTCTCGGAAGCCGGCCAAAAACTGACGGAAGAGAACCGCGTTTTAACGGTAAAAGAGGAAGAGGACCGGGTGCTCCAGAAGGAGCTGAAGGCGATCGACATTGCGGTCGCGACGTTTGACCGGCTCGGAAGCCTCAATGAAGAGGAGGGCGTCAGTCCCCTGACCCGCGAGGCGACCGAGAATTTCGGGGCGTTCGTGCAGGCGGACCGCGGCGCGATCAAGGTCGCGAACGGCATCGGCACGGTCGAAATGGAGAACGGAAGCTATCTGTTTTCGCAGCTTTCGACCGGCACGCGGCACGCGGTCTTACTGGCGCTTCGCGTGGCGGCGCTTTCGGAAGCGGACCGCGACAAGCACCTGCCGCTGATCCTGGACGACGTCTTCGCGAACCTCGACCTGAAGCGGATGGAGCAGGTGCTTTCCGCGCTCCGGAAGACCGGACGGCAGGTCATTTTAATGTCCTGCCAGCAGCGGGAAAAACAGCAGATTTAATCACGGGAGAAGGACATGATCAGCGCGAACGGCATTACGCTCCGCATCGGCAAAAAGGCATTGTTTGAGGACGTGAACATCAAGTTCACGGAGGGAAACTGCTACGGCATCATCGGCGCGAACGGCGCCGGTAAATCGACGTTTTTACGGATCCTGGCAGGTCAGCTGGAGCCGACGAACGGCACTGTCGTGATCACGCCCGGCGAGCGGCTTTCCGTCCTCGAACAGGACCACAATAAATACGACGACGAGCCGGTGCTCGACACCGTCATGCAGGGCAACGCGCGGCTTTTTGAAGTCATGCGGGAGAAGGACGCGATCTACGCGAAGGCGGATTTCACGAACGAGGACGGCGAGCGCGCGGCGCTTCTGGAGACCGAATTCGCGGAGATGAACGGCTGGGAAGCGGAATCCGACGCGGCGACGCTCTTAAACGGCCTCGGGATCGAGGAGGACAAGCATTATCAGCTGGTCGGCGCATTGACCGGTCCGGAAAAGGTGAAGGTCCTGCTTGCCCGCGCGCTCTTCGGAAACCCGGACATCCTGCTCATGGACGAGCCGACGAACCACCTGGACCTCGCGGCGATCAGCTGGCTCGAGGAGTGGCTCATCAACTTCGACAACACGGTCATCGTCGTTTCGCACGACCGGTATTTTCTCAACAAGGTCTGCACGGCCATTGCGGACGTCGATTACAGCAAAATACAGCTCTATTCCGGCAACTACGACTTCTGGTACGAGTCGTCGCAGCTGATGATCCGCCAGATGAAAGAGGCGAACCGGAAGAAGGAAGAAAAGATCAAGGAACTGCAGGAATTCATTTCGCGCTTCTCCGCGAACGCGTCGAAATCGAAGCAGGCGACCTCGAGAAAGCGGGCGCTTGCAAAGATCGAGCTGGACGAGATCAAACCGTCTTCAAGGAAGTACCCGTACATCGATTTCCGCCCCGACCGGGAGATCGGAAACGACGTTCTGGAGGTCCGGGATCTGACGAAGACCGTGAACGGCGTACAGGTGCTGGATCACGTTTCCTTCACGCTGAACCACAACGACAAGGTCGCGTTCGTCGGCGCGGACGAGCTCGCGAAGACGACGCTCTTTAAGATCCTGATGGGCGAGCTCGAGCCGGACGAAGGGACGTACAAGTGGGGCGTCACGACGTCGCGCGCGTATTTCCCGAAGGACAACGCGTCGGAATTCAACAACGACCTCAAGATCTACGACTGGCTGCAGCAGTATTCTCCGATCAAGGACATCACGTACGTCCGCGGCTTCCTGGGCAGAATGCTGTTCGCCGGCGAAGACGGGGAAAAGAAGGTGCGGGTGCTTTCCGGCGGCGAAAAGGTGCGCTGCATTTTATCGAAGATGATGATCTCCGGCGCGAACGTCCTGATCTTCGACGAGCCGACGAACCACCTCGACATGGAATCGATCACGGCCCTCAACCAGGGCATGATGAAATACCCGGGCGTGATCCTGTTCGCCTGCCGCGACCATCAGCTCGTCGAGACGACCGCGAACCGGATCATTGAATTCATCAACGGGAAGATCGTCGACAAGATGACGACCTACGACGAATACCTCGCGTCCGACGAGATGGCGATGAAACGGCAGATCTATACGCTTTCGGAGGCGCAGGAAGAGGAGAGAAGCGAGGATTCATGAGCACGTTTGCCCTGAAAATGATCGCGTTCATCACGATGCTGATAGACCATATCGCGGCCTGTCTCTTTACGGTCGTGAAGGTTGCGCCGCTTCATGGGGCGACGTATTCGTTTTATCTGTTTCTGCGGTTCATCGGGCGCATCGCGTTCCCGATCTTCTGTTTTCTCCTGGTGGAAGGCGTCCGGCATACGAAGTGTCATTGGCGGTACGCGCTCCGGCTCGCGATCTTCGCGGTGCTTTCGGAGGTCCCGTTCGATCTCGCGCTGTTCGGTGAGGTCGTGACGTGGAAACATCAGAGCGTGATGCTCACGCTTTTGCTTGGTATGCTGCCGCTCTGGTTCCTCTGGTGGTCGCTCAAATGGAAGGGCTTCCGGCGGTACGTCGGGATCGCGGTCTACTTCGGTCTCGTCGCGGGTCTCGCCTACGTCGCGGGCAAGATCAATACAGATTACGGCATGGCCGGCGTCGTGCAGATCGGCGTCATGGGGCTGCTTTTGCTGCCCTGGGACGAGTGGCTGCCGGGGCTCGGTACGAACCGCGCGTTCCGGTGTCTCATCGTAGCGGCGGCGATCTTTGCCTGCTGTCTCGTCAGCAGGAATCAATTCGAACTGTACGCCCTGATCTCGCTTCCGTTCATCGGATTTTACAACGGGACGCGGGGGTTCAAGACCCGATGGTCAAAATGGGGGAGTTATTTCTTTTACGCAGCGCACCTGACGCTGCTGGCACTGATCTTCGTGGTGCCAAAGCTGTATTTATAGGAGGCATACGATGTTAAACGGAGAAAAAATGCTGTTCAGCGGCATGCAGGCGACGGGCCGGCTGACGATCGGCAACTATCTGGGCGCGCTCAAAAACTGGGTCAACCTGTCCGACGAATACACCTGCCTGTTCTGCGTCGTGGACGAGCATTCGATCACGGTCCGGCAGGATCCGGCGGAACTTCGGCAGCGGGCGCGGAATCTCCTGACGCTTTACATCGCGGCCGGTCTGGATCCGCAGAAGAACATCATTTATTATCAGTCGCACGTCAGCGCGCACGCCGAGCTTGCGTGGATCCTCAACTGCTACACCTACATGGGCGAGCTGCAGCGGATGACGCAGTTCAAGGACAAGGCCGCGAAGCATGCGGACAACATCAACGCGGGCCTTTTCACTTACCCGGTCCTGATGGCGTCGGACATTCTGCTTTATCAGGCGGACGTCGTGCCGGTCGGCCAGGATCAGATGCAGCATCTGGAACTGACGCGGGACATCGCGATCCGGTTCAACAACATTTACGGGGACGTCTTCACGGTCCCGGAGCCGTACGTCGGCAAGGTCGGCGCGCGCATTCAGTCGCTTCAGGATCCCTTAAAGAAGATGAGCAAGTCCGATGAGAATGAAAACGCGTCGGTCTACCTGACCGACGACCGCGATACGATCCTGCGGAAATTCAAGCGCGCGGTGACGGACAACGAAGCCTGCGTCCGCTATTCGGAGGCGCAGCCCGGCATCCGGAACCTGATCGACATCTATTCGGCCGTGACCGGAAAAACGCCGGGAGAGGTCGAAAAAGAGTTTGACGGCAGGGGTTACGGCGAATTCAAGCTCGCGGTCGGCGAGTCGGTCGCGGACCTGCTTCAGCCGATCCAGGAGAAGCAGGCCGCGCTGTTAAAGGACAAGGCGTACGTCGACGGCATCATCAAGGAAAATGCGGCGCGGGCGGAATATCTGGCGTTAAAGACCCTCCGGAAGGTCCAGAAAAAAGTGGGCTATCCGGAGCGGGTACGGTAAAGAGTGATGAAGAGAGGAACCGGGATCATTCGAATGCTGCTTGCGGCGGTGCTTACGCTTGGCGTTTTGTCAGGCGCGGGCTGCCGTTCGATGATCGAGATGCGGCTGATGAACGAGGCCGAGCGGAGCATTCCGAAGCCGCTCACGCTTTCAGAACTATATACGGAGCAGGGCGGTTATTGCTTCCCCGGATTCACCTGGGGGCAGAACTTCTCTGAGTTCCAGCGGCTCACGGATTTTGCCGTGACCGATCTTGAAGGCTATACGGAAAAAGGAGAGACGGTCTATACGGCGGGCGATCTGCACCGGACGATCCTCGGCCGCGAGAACGACAGCGCGAACGTCGGGATCCTCGACGACGAGATCGTCGACTTCGTTTCCATCGGCTTCAAAACGCCTGAAACGCCGGATGAAAATACGCTTTCGATCTCCGAGCTTTCCGCGAAAATGCAGGAGGAGCTCGAGCGGCTTTTCGGAGAACCTACAGAGACGACCACGCATTCGGATACCGTCAACAACGTGGTCTATACGATGCGGACGAGCTTCTGGCGGAAGGAAGTGAACGGCCGCGTGACGGAACTGCAGTGGGGCACCGCGACGGCGGCCGGCATGGAAGACCCGTCGCTTGCGGCGCTCGGGGTGGCATTCAGCTTCCCGGAAGGGGAAACGGATCAATGAAGCCAAGCAAGACACACGTCAAAAACGTCCTCGCGCTTCTCGACGAGGCCTACGGGACCGACAACAAGGTGTATCTTACGCACGGCTCGGACCACGAACTTCTGGTCGCGGTCATGCTCTCCGCGCAGTGCACCGACGCGCGCGTCAATCTCGTGACGCCGGCGCTTTTTCAACAGTATCCGACGGTCGAAGCCTTCGCGGACGCGAAGATCGAGGACCTGGAGCAGGCGATCCATTCGGTCGGGTTTTATCACGACAAGGCGCGGAACATCAAAAACTGCATGACGAGGCTCCGCGACGCGTACGGCTCGAAAGTGCCGGATACGATGGAGGACCTATTAACGCTTCCCGGCGTCGGCCGGAAGACCGCGAACGTCATCCTGGGAAACGTCTACGGGAAGCCGTCGATCGTCGTCGACACGCATGTGAAACGCATTTCCAAGCGGCTGGGATTTACGGAGAATACGGATCCGGAGAAGGTCGAATACGACCTCATGAAGGTGCTCCCGGAAGACCACTGGATCCTTTACAACCTGCAGGTCATCACGCTCGGGCGGACGGTCTGCACCGCGAGGAGCCCGCATTGCAAGGACTGTTTTCTGAAGGATGAGTGCCCGGAAGGCAAGAAATAATCCATACGGAGGAGTTTATCATGATCGATTTCAACAAGAAGAGCGGCAAGAACACGAAGATCGTGCTGATCATCGTGGTCATCGTGATCGTGCTTGCGATGATCGTGACGCCGATCATTGCGTCGCTCATCGGGTAAGGCCGGACACATGCACGTCGTCCTGCACGAGCCGGAGATCCCTTCCAATACCGGCAACATCGGGCGCACCTGCGTGGCGACCGGGTCGGTCCTGCATCTCATCAAACCGCTCGGCTTCCGGCTGAACGAAAAGTCCTTGATGCGGGCGGGCCTCGATTACTGGCACGACCTCGACGTCCGGGTCTATGAAGACTACGGGGAATTCCTGGAGAAGAATCCGGGCGCGAAGATCTATTACGCGACGACGAAGGCGCATCAGACCTATGCGGAAGTCCAGTACGGACCGGACGACTATCTCGTCTTCGGGAAAGAGAGCGCGGGCATTCCGGAGGAGATCCTCGTCGAGAATGAGGACCGGTGCATCCGGATCCCGATGAAGGCGGAGAACCGGTCGTTAAACCTCGCGAATTCGGTCGCGATCGTCTTATACGAAGCGCTCCGGCAGCAGGGTTTTCCCGGACTCGAAGCGAACGGGCAACTCCACCGGCTGAGCTGGCGGAGCGAAGCGTAAAAATACATATTTGTTGCAAAAAAAGCGGACCCCGGCGGGTCCGCTTTCTTACGTTGATGAAGGGCTGTTCCGGGCCTATTCTTCGGTGAAGCCGTAATGATAAAGCCGTCTTTCACAGAGCTCGATGAAGTCCTTCGTGAGCTTTGGCATGTAGCGTTCCCTGTGGTAGCCGATGCCGATCGTGTCCACGAGCGCGTCCTTCTTGAACGGGGCGATCAGGACCTTTTCCCTGGTCGCGGGGTTCGAGAGGCCGCCGAGCGTATAGCTCGATTTCAGCAGGATCTCATGCACGATCGTGACGCCCATGCCGGCTGCCGCGAGCGCGAGCGCGGTCTGGGTGTTGCTGGTCTCGATGCGGACGTTCGGAACGACTTTCTGAAACCCGAATTCGTTGTCGATCATCGTGCGGATGTGCTCGCCTTTCCGAAGAAAAACGAACGGCATGTCCGCAAGCAGGCGAAGGTCGCTGGTCCGCGCAAATTCCGCGAGGTTTTCCTGAAACCGGTCCCCGAACGCGGCCTTCAGCAGCTCCTTCGACGCGACGACGAAGAGGTGTTCGTTGAAGAGCGGGCGGGAGGATAGAAGCGGCGAAACGAACGGCATGAAGCCGATCATCACGTCCAGCGTCCCCTGCATCAGGCGGTATTCCAGGTTTTCCGCGTCGTCTTCGACGATCGAAAGATCTACCTGCGGGTGCTTCTCGGAGTATTC
>JAEEGL016477545.1_pt1 | contig 10827 bp, 7 predicted proteins | sample 9134231 | NCBI WGS metagenome assembly JAEEGL01 (sample SAMN16246548, study PRJNA631951) | gut metagenome | biome: gut microbiome; feature: rumen; material: fiber-attached | host: Bos | place: Iran: Karaj | collected 2018-10
CTCGCCACGCTGTGCATCGGCGGCGGCATGGGCGTCGCCACCATCTGGGAGAAGTGCTGAGGCGCTTCCCGCAGAAAGAAAGAACAAAATGAAGCTGAGCCCGCGGTTTATACCGCGGGCTCAGTCTGTAGCGGCGTCCGGAGGAAAGTGCTGCTGACGGGCAGCACTTGGCTGCCGTTCTTTTGCGCAGAAAACGCCCGGGAAAGCCGTCGGCTTTCCCGGGCGCTGCGCTTGCATCGCCTTTATTCGGTTTCAGGATGCGGTCTTGTCAGTCGCGCCTGCTGCGCAGGATATCGGAAGGCTGTTCCTTCGAAGCCGCTTCAATTCATACTCAGGACTGGGCTTTCGGCAACGGTGCTTGTTCTTCCGCCGCAGGTCAGCAGACGGAACGAGAACTGCTCGGGTTTCGGCAGGGAGGGCATATCCAGCTCCGCAAAACGAAGGCCGCCGCGGTAGACCAGCAGCTGCAGTCCGTCATAGCACATATACAGCTCATAATAGGGATCCGGCAGCACGGGCGCGGGGGGCTCCTCCTCGTCCGTCTTTTCTTCCTCCTCTTCCTCCTCGGTCACCTCCGACTCGGGCAGGGGACGGGTCAGCTCCGTCTCCCACTCCACGCGGGCAGTAGAGCGCAGGCTCTCCGTGTTCGGCACGGAGGCGTAGCTGCTCTCGTAGGGCTCGGCGGGCAGCTCCGCGAAGAAGAGTTCTCCCTCCGTATACGGTGAAGCATCGTCTGCTTCAGTCTGTTCGGTCTCCCCGGAATCCTCTCCGTCCTCTGCGTCACCGCCGCCTGCGCTGACCGGCACGGGGCCGACGACACGCACGGTGGTCGCACCGGCGGGAATGGACACGAGCAGCTCTACCGGCGCGGCGGAGAGCATCGGCCCGCCGTCGGTCTGCCATACGAAATCCGGGGTGAAGGCGTCGCGCCGCAGCACAGTGCCGTCCCCGTCGCCAAAGACGAGCGCGTAGCTTCCGCTCCCGTCAAGTGGCGTTGCCGTCCGGCCGGCGCCGTAGCCGGGGCCGGTGTAGAGCGGACGGATCGCCGCTGTCCCGTCAGGGCTGATGAGGCCGCTCACATGCAGCGTCTCTGTCTGGTCGGGCATCGTACGCGCGGCGGAAAGCAGCGCGTGGAGCGTCTGCCAGCGTATCGCGCCCTGCTCATGTGCCGGGGAGCCGAGCGCCTGCGCGGCAAAGCTGCAGAATGTTTCGCTGAAGGTTTCCGACGCGGTGTCGATCAGGGCGACGCCGTCGCGGCCGAAGCAGCCGAGCTCGCCTTTTTCACCCATGCCGCCGCTGACGAAACCGAAAATGAGATCATAGCCGTTGAGAAGTCCGGCGCGCTCACGCAGCGCCTCCCAGGCGCGCACGAGACCGTCGCCCGTACGGAGGTCGTAGCCCTCCGCGGAAAGGGTGAGACCCGGCGCCGTTACGATCGCAAGGCCGTCGCGGGACAGCGGGAACTCGCGCTGCAGCTGCTCGAGAGCGGCCTGCCAGCCCTCCGTGGGATAACTGGTCGCACCGGCGAAGCTGCCAAGCACGGGCACGAGCAGGACGCTGAGCGCCCGTGTGCTTTTCAGCTCCGCGCGGCGGCTGAACTGTGCGCCGTCGATCAGAGCGGAGAAGGTGTAATCGCCAGCCTCGAGCGCGGCGGCTTCCTCGCCGGTGAAAAAGAAGTGCAGACAGTCTTCCGTGCTGCTCTCGTCTGCGGCGTAGACGCCGACGATCTCGCTGCCGCGTCCGATCGCGAGAGAGTCGCGCTCGTCGGGCCTGTGGCCGAGCGGGGCGGTCAGATAGACATACACGGCAGTGTCGCGCCGTTCGACGAACGCTTCGGTATTGAACAGCGCGCCCTCCTCGTCCCATGCCTGCAAGATCTCGATGCTTGCGATCTCGCCGGAGAAGGGGGTAGGCGTGGGCGTCGGGGTGGGTGTCGGCATCGGCGTCGGCGTGACGGCAGCCGTTTCCTTCGGCGGGAGGATACCCTCGCCGCAGGCACCGAGCAGCGACACGAGCAGCAGCACCGAAATCAGGATCGGGATGATTCTTCCGTATCTCGTCATAACAGCCTCCGATAGCGAACGTTCGTCGCGGATGCAACTATCTTGCAAATTCAAGGTATCATTTTAGCATATTCTGTCGACGCAATCAATACTATTGACGGCGGCGGCCGCACATGATAAAATATTATGTTAACAGAAGGAATCCCTTTTTGATCACCGAAAGGAGAACTCCATGCGGGACGACAGATCAGAGATCGTAGGCGGCGGCAAACCGCCCGCGCTGGATCATATGACGGAAGCCGAAGCCGTGCGCTTCGGCATGGCGCTTTGCGACGCGCTGCTGAAAGACAGGCCGGAACGAGGCTGGCACGGTGCGCTGCACCCGTCAAACATCAGCTACACGACGGACGGGCGTGTGCTGCTCGGACCGCCGCTGGAGCTGATTGCCTCCTTCAGTCCGGACGAGGTGGAATATCTCGCGCCGGAACTGTTCTGGAACGGAACGGGAAGTCCTGCCACAGACGTCTATTCCGTGGGGCTGCTGCTGTACGCCGCCTGCTCGGGCGGACGGCCTCCCTTCACCGGGGAGAGCGGAGCGCTCGACGCGGAAAAGCGTGCCGCAGCCGCGGCGAGACGGATGAAGGGCGAGGTGCTGCGCGCGCCCCGGGGCGCCGGAGACGAGCTCGCGCAGATCATTCTGCGGGCGGCCGCCTACCGCGAGGAGGATCGCTGGCCGGATATCGAGAGCCTTCGCAACGCGCTTGAGGACTGCAGCGTGTACGCCGCCCCGCACCGGAGCGCCGTTCCGGTTGTTCCCGCTGTCAAGGATGACGGACTGCCGGCAGTGCCGCCGCCGCGCGCGGTGGAGCCGGGCATGAAGAACGCGGATGTGGTCGTGCCCGTACCTGCAGCGCCGAAACAGGCAAAGCAGGAGGAGAAAAAACAGGAGCCTGAGAAAAAGAGCGAAGCGCCTGCCCCCGCACAGGAAAAACACGGCGGGAACGGGTCGAAGAGCAGCGGGAACTCCCGGCCGCCGGAGAAAACGTTATCCGCGGATGATATCATGCGCGGTGCCTCACGCGCCGCGGAGGCTGCTGCGGCGGCGCCCGTGCGCAGGAGCACGGAGCCGGCAAAGAGCGCGAAAAAGTCTGCCGGCCAGACAAAGGGCAAACGCGGAGAGGAGCCGATTCCGGAGAGCTATCCGCGTCCGGTCTACGACGTGTTCAATGAGGGCAAAAAGAAAAAACGCCGTTCGCCGCTGCCCGCGATCCTGACGATCCTGGCGCTTGTGGTGCTCTTTCTCGTCGCCCTGTATTACTGGAAAGAAAAAGACAGGATGCCGGAGATCACGCCCACGCCCAGTCCGGTCGTTACGCCGACGGAACCCGCCGGCCCGACGCCGACGCCGACGCCCTGGCGTCCGACAGATCCGAGCCCGACGCCGGATCCCGACGCCACCCCGGAACCCGACGTCACGCCTGAGCCGGGGACCGAAAGCACGCAGTTCGAGGTCACACGCGTGCAGATCGGCAGCGCCTCGCGCGACGAGGCGGCCACGCTCTGCGCGAAGGAGGGCGGACATCTGCCGGCCCTGAATTCGCAGGAGGACTTCGACGCGCTCGTAGCCGAGGCCGACAGACAGGGCCTGAGCTATGTGTGGCTCGACGCCAAGCGCGGTGCGGACGGCGTATGGCGCACGAGCGACGGGGAGGAGGTCACCTTCTTCAAGTGGTTCCGCGGAGAGCCCTCCGGTTATGACACTGACGGCACTGCGGAGAACTGCCTGATGCTGTGGAAGTACAACGGCGTCTGGGGTTATAACGACATGCGCAACGATCCAGGCACTGCCTACTATAAATACTACGGCGGCCGGATCGCGGTCTATTGCCAGAAATAGCCGCGAAACGACCTGCAGCACCGCCCGGGACATTTCTGTCCCGGGCGGTACTGTTCCGAAGTGGTATACATAATATATATTATGGCAACAAATGGCGGCGATACGGAATCCTTTCCCGACGCACAGGCTTTCACCGGGAAATCCGGGGAAAGTCCTTTGTCCGGAAAATGTTTAACGTGCTCCTTGACCAAAAGGGGAGAGCGGGAATACAATAACTCCATTATTATTTCATTCTCCAGAAAGGAGCTGTTCCCCTTGCCTGAAACCGAAAGCGCGCCGCGCCGTCTGCGCGACCCGCATCCGTGCCTGAAGCGCGGTCCCGGCTGGCTGATCTTCGCGATCGGTCTGCTCGGAACCTTCAGCGCGTCCTATCCGCACGGCTGCCTGAACGTCCTGCTGCCCTCCATCTCGCTGGAGCTGGGCGTGGACACCAGCCTCATCGTCATCGTCAACATCGCCTATTCGCTCATCAGCGGCGTACTGACCCTGCCCTTCGGCCGCTGGGGCGACCGCGTCGGCTATCAGAAGCTGTTTATCATGGGGCAGGCCGTCCTGCTGGCGGCGAATCTGCTGAGCGTGTTCTTGACGGTGGATTTCATTACACTGATCGCCTTCCGCTGTCTGCTGGCCGTGGGCGCGGCGATGGTGCTCTCCGTTGTGCAGGCCATGCTCTCACAGGCCTTCCCGGGCGTGCGCGGGCGCATGATGGGCCTGTATTCCATGAGCGTGAGCTATTCCGGCGCCTTCGCGCCGCTGATCTCCGGCGCGCTTCGCGACGGCTTCAACGACTGGCGCGCCGCGCTCGCCATCGCGCCCGTTTTCAACGTGATCGCGCTGACGCTGGGACTCGTCTTCCTCGGCAAGTTCCAGAACAAGCCCTCCAAGGCCGACCGCAAGGGCCAGATCCTGCTGATCCTCACCCTCGGAAGCCTTCTGACGGCGCTCAACGCGCGCACGATCACGATCCCTGTTCCGGTGATGATCGGCCTGATCGCGCTGTTCATCGTCTCTCTGCTGCTGTTCATCCGCGCGGAGAACACCGCGGAGAGTCCGCTGCTGGATTTCAAGCGGCTCAAGGACAAGCGCTTCACGCTCGGCTTCCTCGGCTGCCTGATCGGCTACATCGTATCAAGCGCCTGCAACACGGCGCTGCCCTTCTTCATCCAGAACATCAAGGGAGAGACGGCGACGGTCTCTTCGCTATGCACGATCTGGTTCTCCCTGGTCATGGGGACCTTCGGCCCCTTCACCGGCGGCTGGTGCGACAAGCACGGACCGTATAAGTTCATGCTCGTGTCCATGATCATCCAGACCTTCGCCATCGCGGGCTACGCCTCTCTCGGCGAGAACTCGCCGCTGTGGCACGTCGTGGCGAGCGTGGCTCTCTACGGCCTCGGCGGCGGCCTGTACTATGCGCCGGTCACGTCCATGGTCATGGGAACCGTGCCCTCGAATTCCGGCGGCGTCGCATCCGGGATGCTCTCCACCTCGCGAAACGTCGGCGCGGGCATCGGCGCGACGGCGTTCAGCCTCTGCGTGGGCCTGACGAAGAATCCGGGCCTGCCCTTCAACAACTATGTCGCCGGCCAGCGCCTGGTCTGCTGGATCATGGTCGCGCTCACCGCCCTCGACGCGGTGTTCATGCTGATCCTGTACCTGACGTACGGGAGAAAGAAAAAGGAAACCGCCTGAGCGGCGGGAATACGGCGGGCCGGCAACAGAGCCGGCCCGCATTTCTCTTGCCGTTTTTTGTGCAAAGGGCATAGCGGACAGCACGGGCCGGGCGTTTTTTCATGCGTTTTTGAAATTGCGCTTTCCCCGCTCTTGTGCTATGATAGTTCGCGTCAGAAGAACAAATGATTTTGAGAGGGGGACAATTTGTGGCTGCGCAGCGTAAATACTATCTCGTGCAGGCGGACGCGCTGCCGGAGGTCTTCCTGAGGGTCATGGAGGCGAAGGAACTGCTGGAGACGAATGAATGCCGCACCGTCGCCGAGGCGGTCGAGCGCGTCGGACTCAGCCGCAGCGCCTTCTACAAGTACCGCGACGTCATCAGCGAGTTCCGCGATCTGGCGGGCGGCCGGATCGTCACCTATCACGTGCTGCTTCGTGACCGGACCGGCCTGCTCAGCGCGCTGCTGTCGATCTTTGCGGAGGCGGGCGCGAACATCCTCACGATCAATCAGAGCATCCCGTCGGACGGAGCGGCGCTGGTGGTCATCTCCGCGTCGGGCGGAGAGACGGGGCTGAGCAGCGAGGAGCTGCTGCTGCGTATCCGCGGCGTGCCGGGCGTGATCCGGGCGGACGTGCTCGCGGGATAGAGAGATAAGGGAGAGAATCGAAATGGTTAATATAGCGATCATGGGATTCGGCACCGTCGGAGCAGGCGTCGCGGACGTGCTGGCGGAGAACGCAGCGTCCATCGCGGCGCGCGCGGGAGAAGAGATCCGGCTCAAATACGTGCTGGATATGCTCGATTTCCCCGACAGTCCGTTCAAAGATCTCGTCATTCATGACTTCGCGGTGATCGAGAACGATCCGGAGGTGCGCATCGTCGTGGAGACGATGGGCGGCGTGGGCGCGGCCTATCAGTTCACGAAGCGCTGTCTGCTCGCAGGCAAGAGCGTCGTCACCTCGAACAAGGAACTCGTCGCGACCAAGGGACACGAGCTTCTGGGCATCGCCAGGGAAAAGAACGTCAACTATCTCTTCGAGGCGAGCGTCGGCGGCGGCATCCCCATCATCCGCCCGATCACGCAGTGTCTTGCGGCCAACGAGATCGACGAGATCTACGGCATCCTCAACGGCACAACGAACTACATCCTCACGCAGATGATCGAGAGCGGCGTATCCTTTGACGACGCGCTCGCGGACGCGCAGGCGAAGGGCTTTGCCGAGCGGGACCCCGCAGCAGACATCGAGGGACACGACGCCTGCCGCAAGATCAGCATCCTCTCGGATCTCTGCTTCGGCAGACAGGTCGATCCGGAGAGCGTCTCCACCGAGGGCATCACGGGCGTAAGTCTTGCAGACGTGGAGTACGCGCACGAGGCGGGCTACCGCATCAAGCTGCTCGGCCGCGCGCTGCGCAGGCCGGACGGCCGTATCCACGCCTATGTCGCGCCGCATCTGCTGCCGGAGAGCAGCCTGCTCGCCAACGTGAAGAGCGTGATGAACGGCATCGTCGTCCACGGCAATGCCATCGGCGAGGCGATGTTCTACGGCGCGGGAGCGGGCAAGCGCCCGACGGCGAGCGCCGTGGCGGCGGATGTGATCGATGCCGCGAAACATCTGCAGGCACGGAAATTTCTCGGATGGGATGACGCCGAGCCCGGATTCGTTGCCGATACGGACGAGCTCGTCTCCCGCTGGTATGTCCGGCTGCCGGAAGGCGCGCCTGTTTTCACGGAGGCCATGTCCGGCGCGGAGGTCAGGGAAAAGTGGCCGGAGCGCGCGGCGGCATTCCGAATTATGGATTGACCGGAGACGGGGCGCGTCATATAATGAGATGCACCCGGCGGCCGAGAGCTGCCGTAAAGTCAGAAACGACCGGCGTGGCGGATCCGACACACCGGTTTAATCGGAGGAAAGAATATGCTTATCGTGCAAAAATTCGGCGGCAGCTCCGTCGCGGATGCGGAAAAGATTCGCCGTGTCGCGGGGATCATCGCCGACACCTTCTGCGAGGGTCACGACGTAGTGGTCGTGCTGTCCGCGCAGGGCGACACGACGGACGACCTTCTCGAAAAGGCGGCGGAAATCAACGAGAAGCCGTCCAAGCGCGAACTGGATATGCTCCTGTCCACGGGCGAGCAGATGTCCATCGCGCTGATGGCCATGGCCCTGGAGAAGCTTGGGCTGCCCGTCATCTCGCTCACCGGCTGGCAGATCGGCATGCTGACCGACTCCAATTACGGCAGCGCGCGCATCAAGAAGATCAACACCGAGCGGCTGCGCCGCGAACTGGATAAGCGCCGCATCGTGCTGGTCGCGGGCTTTCAGGGCATCAACCGCTACGACGACATCACCACGCTCGGCCGCGGCGGCTCGGATACGTCCGCGGTCGCGATCGCGGCTGCGCTCCACGCGGATGCCTGTCACATCTACACGGACGTGGAGGGCGTGTACACAGCCGATCCGCGCAAGGTCGAGGGGGCGCGCAAACTTGAGGAGATCACCTACGACGAGATGCTGGAGCTTGCCAGCCTCGGCGCGCAGGTGCTCCACAACCGCTGCGTGGAGATGGCAAAACGTTACGGCGTCAATCTCGAGGTGCGCTCGAGTTATGTACGCGCACCTGGCACCAAAGTCAAGGAGGTAGTCAAGCAAGTGGAACAGATGAAGATCAGCGGAATCGCGAAGGATACCAATGTCGCGCGCATCGCCATCGAGGGCGTGCCGGACGAGCCGGGCATCTCCTTTAAGGTGTTCCGGGCGCTGGCCAAGAACAAGATCAACGTCGACATCATCCTGCAGAGCGTCGGCCGTGACAATACCAACGACATCAGCTTCACCGTCGCCAAGAACGATCTGGAGGACGCTGCGCGCATCATGCGCGAGGTCGCCGAGACGCTCGGCGCCAAGAATGTCTCCGTGGACGGCAACGTCGCGAAGGTGAGCATCGTCGGCGCGGGCATGGTTTCCGCGAGCGGGATCGCGGCGCTGATGTTCGAGGCACTGTACGACTCGAAGATCAACATCAAAATGATCTCTACCAGCGAGATCAAGGTCAGCGTCCTCATCGACGCCGACTATGCCGACCAGGCGGTTCAGGCCATCCACAACAAGTTCTTTGCGGACTGAGTTTTCTGAAGAGCAGCGGGGAGTCCAGATCCAAGCCGGATCGGGACTCTCCGCTTTACATTTACGGTTTAAACTGTTATACTTGTGGCATCAAATAACGGGAGGGAAAATTTATGTTGCTCACAAGCCGAAGAATCGACGCGGACGTCGTCATCTGCGGAGGCGGCCCGGCCGGATTTGCCTCCGCGCTGGCGGCTGCGCGCGACGGGAAGCGCGCCATCCTGCTGGAGATGCGCGAGTCTCTGGGCGGACTCTACACCAACGGTTATATCACCGGCATGGCCGGTTATGTGGATGGCTATGCCAAGGAATTCATCGACCGCATGGACAAGGCCGGTCACGCCTGCGTGAAGCCGCATCTGCCGACCATCGATCCCGAAGCCGGCAAGCTCATGATGGAGCAGATGGTGCTCGCCGCCGGCTGCCGTATCCTTTACGGGGCACATGTGGCCGACTGCGAGGTGCGCGACGGGCGCATCGTTGCCGCGATCGTCTACTGCAAGTCCGGCAGGATCGAGGTCACCGGCCGGGTGTTCATCGACTGCACCGGCGACGCCGACCTGGCTTTCGCGGCGGGCGTGCCCACAGAGACCAGCTCCGCGGACTTCCTCGGCCTGTGTCAGTCCGTGACGATGGGTTTCCGTCTCGCCTATGTGGATCTGGAGAAATACCGCGCCGCCGAGCGGGAGTATATGTCCAACCGGCCCAAGGGCGGCGGCCCGAACCTCATGGTGCAGCTGCAGAAGGAGGCCATCGCAAACGGCGATCTGCCCGAGATGCTCAGCCCCGGCAACCTCGTCTACGAGGTTCCCAACGACAGTGCGCTTACGGACAAGTGCGTCACGCTCGACGCCACCCATACCTTCGACTGCCACAACGACGACGTCGTCGACCTCACGCGTCAGATCGTCGACCAGCGCCGCAAGGTGTTCCTGTTCGTGAACTATCTGCGCAAGTACATGCCCGGCTTTGAGAGAGCGCAGCTGACGGCCATCGCCAACATGAACGGCCTTCGCGACTCCCGCCGCATCATCGGCGAATACGTCCTGCGTGACATCGACGTGGCCGGCGGCACCAAGTTTCCGGACGGCATCGCGCTCTTCCCCGAGGTGCTGGACACGCACGTTCCCACGCCCGGCATGCACATGGCTGTTCGCCACGTCCACTATAAGGAGCCCTTCGGAAACGCCGTCGCGCGTCCGACGCAGGACTTCGGCGACTACAATATGCATCCATTCGTCCCGCCCGAGGAGGGCTATGAGCTGCGCTGCAACCCGCGCGAGTACTGCGAGATCCCTTACCGTTCCCTCGTCGCGGTCGGGGTGGACAATCTGCTGGTCGCCGGACGCTGCTATTCCGCGGAGTTCCATGCGCTGGGCGGCACGAGAGTCATCGCTACCTGCATGAGCATGGGTCAGGCCGCCGGCCACGCAGCGACGCTATGTGTCGACAGAAAGATCCTGCCGCGCGAGGTGGACGGCGCCGAGCTGCGCGCCCTGCTCGTGAAGGACGGCGCCCATCTCGACGCGCCTCCCATGGGCTATTGGGAAAAGATGCGCAACACCGAGGGAGAGATCACCATCGGCTTCATGGACGGTGCACACATCCAGAGCAAGAACGCGCCCTCATTCATGTGATGCCGAAAAAAACAGGGTTTTCAGGCCCCGCCGCAAGGCGGGGCCTTTCCGTGTTTCAAGGAGCGGTTTTTATACTTTTGCACAAAGACGAAGAGGCAGTTTGTGAGAATTACAGAAATTTGACGAATAATTTCGTAAATTTTGCAGGGTCACTTCTGCGCGGAAGTGGATTGAAAAACGAATCGAATCTGTTAAAATGTTAAGTAGAAACAGCGCAAAACAGACAGAGGACCGAGCGGTCCGCATTCTATGACCGAGGTGATAAAATGAGCGCAAAGAAGACCGAGAAGGCCGCGCCCGCCCCGAAGAAGGCGGCCGCGAAGGCTGCTGCGGCGCCGAAGAAGACCGCAGCGAAGACCGCCGCGCCGAAGAAGGCGGCGCCGAAGAAGACCGCGGTCCCGAAGACGATCGTGGAGACCGCCAACACCCTTCCCGTCTACGACACCTGCGACGTGCTGGTCGTCGGCGGCGGCAGCGCGGGACACGC
>JAEEGL016515055.1_pt1 | contig 10827 bp, 13 predicted proteins | sample 9134231 | NCBI WGS metagenome assembly JAEEGL01 (sample SAMN16246548, study PRJNA631951) | gut metagenome | biome: gut microbiome; feature: rumen; material: fiber-attached | host: Bos | place: Iran: Karaj | collected 2018-10
ATTATTTTTATCTATGCCTTTGGTTTTAGGATCTATTATTTCTTTTATAATCTTTTTAGCTTATCCATTTATAATTGCTAAAAGAATTAAAAATGAAGAAATGATTTTAGAAAAAAGATTAAAAGGATATAAAGAATATAAGAAAAAAGTCAAATATAAATTAATACCATTTATATGGTAAATATCATTTTTATGGTATAATTTTAATGTAAGGTAGTTGATAATCGATGGATAAAAAAACAAGTAAAAAAGCCATTAAAGAAAAAATAGCTGGTATGATTTTGGATACAATTGAAGAATCTGAAATCACATACGCTTACGTAAAAGATATAATAATTAGTCTTTTATCAGTTACAGCGAATTATAACTATGCTGTAAATCTTGCTAAAAATGAGATGTTTTTAGATAAAGAATCTACTCAAATAATTATTGAATCTGTAGAAGAATTGTTAAAGGATAATGTCTTTATGGGCATGATAAAAGAAGTAAGCAAGGAAGAAGAGGTTAAAAAAGTATTTGATTTAATTAAAGATTTTGTTTTATCAATGAAAGAAATTACTCCGGCAAGAAAAGTAACATTTATAACAATACCGGATAAGGATTTATTAGAATCGGTTTTAGATTTTGATTGGGAAGGAAAAGAATGTATGACATGTGTTGGTATGTCTACCCAAGTGCCAAATAAACAATCATTTGGTAAAGATTCCCCAGCTGAAGGCAAAGATGCTGCGCTTTATTTTTTAAATGCACTTGATAATATTGAAAGAAAGCAAAAATATTCAGTAAATCCTCCCCCTCTTGGTAAAGCTGAAAAATACAATGATAAGTTTGTTTGCTGGAGTTACAGAGATACTGGGAAGCAAATTAGAATTCAATTCAATTACTATCATACTGGACAGACAAATGGCGATAGAATTGTTGTTGTTTCGGGAATATTTCGTAAAGATGCTCAAAATGATAATTTTCTTCAAAAGCAATATGCAACTAGAAAAAAAATAATTGATGAAATGGAAAAAAGAGAAATAAAAGTTGAGACTTGCGAAAAAGTCTTTCGCGAATTTAAAATGGGATTAATTAAAAAAGTGTATGAGGATTCATTAGAAACAAGAAAGTCCGTTAGAAATACTCTTGCCAATTATATGTGGGCTTTATTTAAAAAAGAACGAAATATATATGATGAAAGGATGGGTTTTTAATATGAATAATAATGTAGAGAGAAAACTAATATACTTATTAAAATCTAGGGTAAGAGATGATAAGTCATTCAGTGAAAGTAAAAATTTAGAGGATTTTTTAAAAAAATTATCAGGTGGTCAAATATCAGATAAATTAATAGTATATTTATATAACTATTTATTCAAAAATACTTTTAATCAACTTAAAAACATAAAGTTTTCTAATAGTAAAATAATAGTAGAAGAGTTAATAGATAAAAAAAATGGAAAAATGATTAAATATAATGTAATTGAAGATGGTGGAAAAATAAGTGACATTAAAAGAATGAGTATTGCAGTAAAATATGGTAATAACAAAAAAACCACAATAAATAAAAGCATTCATTATTCTTTAGACAGCAGTATAGATATAATAGTGTTGGAGACATCCGAATATGACGTGTCTAATAGTGGTAAATATGATTCAATTTTTGATGATATTGTTGATGATAAAAGATATACTAAGATTAGTTATATTACACCAGTTGATGGTGAATTCAAAACATATGAAACAGTAAAATTAAATAATGGAACTTGCAGTAGATATCAAACAATTTTAGTAAATGATGAATTATTAGATTACAATGCATCTAATACAAATATTGCAAATAGGTGCGAAAATTTAACCGAATATACAAAAAGAAGTGCTAAGCATTTAAAAGAATTGTACGTAAATGAGAAAGAACATATCATAAATGAAAATGCTGGTATTTTAAACAATGATGAAAATTTATATGACCCAGATTTATATGAATTCTTTGAAAAAATGAAAGATAATGTTAATGGTGAGTATGGAGCATCAAGATAGTAAAATTGAATTATTAAAAGGAATTTCTAAATTACATACTACTGAAATGGGAATTGATAGAATAAAAAGAAATCTTAATATCAATTGTGATGTAATAGAGTTTTGTAAAAATAAAATATTAAATAATAATTGTAATGTTTGTAAATGTGGAAAAAATTATTATTGCGAAATTGATAATATAATAATTACAATTAATTCTTATAGTTATACAATTATTACTGCACATAAAAAGAAATAGTATGTTATAATATATAATGTTATGTTTGAGGTGAAGTTATGAAAAATTATAAATTAATATTTTTAGTTATTGGTATTGTTTTGGGTGGATTAATTTCTTATTGTATATTTGGATGTAATAAGAGTTTAAAGCCTTTGCCAGCTCAAGAAAAATCCGAAGGATTAAGAGGGGTATATGATATTGATAAAAATATCAATGAAAAGACTATAGATAATTATTTAAATAGAAGTGATGTAGTATATCGTGATGTTAGAATGCTTGAGGATACTGCAACTTGGGAAAATAAAGGTGGAGAAAGAAATTTAACTGGATTTGTTGAAGGGTTTGAAGTTGTACCTTATGCGTATTTGACTGAATTTCCAGAAGAATATGTAGAACAAAAACGCCAAGAAAATGTAAGTGGTTTATATAGTGGTAAAACATTATTTAGATTAGAAAATGGCAAATATGTTGCGAATTATAAAGAATCTATGGAAATATTAGAATACTTATTTCCAAAAGATAAAACAATATTTATCATGTGTGGAGCAGGTGGATATGCTAATTTTACAAAGCAAATGCTTGGAGCTTTAGGATGGGATACATCTAAGATATATAATGTTGGTGGATTTTGGAATTATGAAGGTAATCATGCAGTAAGTACTAAAATAGAAGGATCTGATAAATGTGATTTTTCTAAAGTACCATATCATAATATAGACTTCAGTAGATTAACAGAGGTTAAATAATGAAGAAAAATATTTTATTAGTAATATTTAGTCTATTTATTTTAACTTCTTGTTTTGGAAAAGATAATAAAGAGAAAATCACTTTAGATGATAAATTTTATGGAAATAATGAATATATTGAAATAGAAAGTGATTATTTAGAAAATGAACCAATAAATAATTATGTTATATTTGTTCACAATTCATTTTGTTCATTAAGAGTTCCATGTCAAAATATATTTAAACAATATATGGAAAAATATAATATCAGTTTTTTATCAATAAACATTGATGAATATAAGAAGACATATCTTTATGAAAAAGTTAAATATGCACCTTCTGTAATAGTTGTTAGTGAAGGAAAAGTAATAGCATATTTAGATGCAGAAAAAGATGAAGATTTAGATAAGTATCAAGATCTTGATGAATTTGATTCATGGATAAATAAATATATAATTAATAATAAATAAGCAGAATAATAAATCTGCTTTTTTATGTGAAAACTAAAGTAAAGTTTACATTTTTGATATAAAATCTTTTGATTTAAACCATCAATAAGTTATAATTATATTGGAGGATAGATTATGAAATATAAAAAAATTGTAGTAGCAGGTGGTGGAGTATTAGGAAGTCAAATTGCATTTCAAAGTGCTTATTCAGGATTTGATGTAACTATTTTAATACGTGAAGAGGATTCTAAAGAAGATGTGATTGATAAATTAAAAAAATTACATGATACATATTTAAAAACAATTGAATTGATGGATAAAGAAAAAGGAGAAACATTAAGCGATTGGGCAAGAGGAATAGCTGATGTAGATAAATTTGTAAAACAAGAATGTATTGATAGAGCTAATAAAGCAATGAATAGCATTCTTATTGAGACAAATCAAGCAAAAGCTTTAGAAGATGCTGATTTAGTAATTGAATCAATTACAGAAATATTTGATATTAAAATAGCTTTTTATGAACAAATTTCTTCATTACTTCCTGAAAAGACTGTTATAGTAACAAATTCATCAACACTTTTACCATCTAAAATGGCTAAATATACAAAAAGACCAAATATGTATCTAGCAATGCATTTTGCTAATTCAATATGGAAAAATAATATTGCTGAAATAATGAGACAAAGTGAAACTGATGAAAAATATTTTAATGAAATTATTGAGTTTGCTGAGGCAATTCATATGATTCCTTTAGCGGCAAAAGAAGAAAAATCAGGATACTTACTTAATTCAATGTTAGTACCATTCTTACTTTGTGCGATGGATTTAGTAGCAAATGGAATATCTGATCCAGAAACTATAGATAAAGCATGGGTATATGGAACTGGTGCTCCTAAAGGACCATTCCAAATTTTGGATACAGTAGGACTTGAGACAGCAAAAAATATTGTATTACAATATCAAAAAGTACCTAATTTATTTGATCCTATTTTAAAGAAAATGATGTTACCATATAATTATGATGGAATGTTAGAAATATTAAACAAATATATTTCAGAAGGTAAGATGGGTAAATCTACTAAAGAAGGATTTTATAAATATTAATAATTTGGGGAGGGAAACATGAAAAATAAATTAATTATTTGTTTCTTAACAATTATTATGTGTTTACTTTTAATTGGATGTACCAAAAAACAACCAACTAGTGAAGGAAATATAGAGCCAATTGATGATTCTACTTATACATATAATGAAGATGATGATATTTATGGTGATGAGTATGAAGAAGAATTTGATTACGAAGGAGAAACAGAAGAATATGAATAAAAAAATAAACTTTAAAAGTTTATTTTTTTAATTGTTATTATAAATTATTAGATGATGCTGACTTCTTGTACATGATACATAGTATAGATATCTTTCTTCATATGTATACTTATTATTTTTTTCTGTATAAATTATTGTTGCATCAAATTCTAGACCTTTTGCCATATATGATGGAAGTACTACTAACTTTCTTGAAAATGTTTTTGAATTATTACTTATCAGTGTTAATTCTTCCAAGTCTTTTCTCATAAGATTATATATCTTATTTGCTTCTATATCATTTTTAGTTATTATTGCAATACTCTTATTATCTTTAGTAAGGGAATTAACATCTTTTATTAATTGTTCTTTCAAGTTGTTTTCTTCTCTAAATTCTACTGGTATTTTAGTATCTCTTCTAATTGCTGATACTAAATTAAGTCCTAGTATTCTATTTGCATGTTCAATTATTTCTGGACTAGATCTATATGTTTTAGTTAATTCTATATAGTTACTATCTTCTTTAAATACTCTTTCTAAATCTTTAAGTGATTTATATTGATAATAAGGATTAATTGTTTGATTTATATCTCCTAGTATAGTAAATTTACTTTTCTTTAGAATTTTCTTTAATAAGATATATTGTAATATATTGTAATCCTGGGCTTCATCAATTATTGTTTGTTCTATTGTATAATCATTTCCTAAAAACATTAGTAAGCTTTTCATATATACAAATAAGCATGCATCTTCAAATGATATTTTTTTATCATCTAATCTATTTATGTAACTATCCGGTAATTCTTTTTTATAACTATTTTTGAATTCTTCGCTTTTAAAGAATCCTTTATATATTTCTTTTATATCTAGTGAAATATTTATTCTTTCTCTTAACCATTTTTTAATTTGTCTTGCTTTTGATTTGTTTCCTTTAAATTCCATATCAGCTATTTTAGTTGATATTTCATCAATTCTTTCGAATAGTGGAATAGAGGAATATCTTTCTTTTAGGAAGTAGTTTAGTTTTTCTTTTTCTATATATAATTCATGATTAAATATTTCATCTGTGAACTCTGCTTTTTTAACATAATTCTTTATATATTCTTCAATGACAGGTATTATTTCATCTGATTGTTTATATTTTATTAGATCTATGAACTCTTCTTCATATTTATAATATCTTTCTATAAATGATGTAAATGATTCAATTGATTTATATTCTGTTATATATGTCTCTAAGAAATCACTAAATGTTGTTTCTTTTGTGTTCTCTTCACCTAATTCTGGAAGTACATTTGATATATATTCACTAAATACTTTATTAGGTGCGAATATTAATACTTTATCACTCGTTAAGTTTTTTATCTTATAGAGTAGGAATGCTATTCTATGAAGTGCTACACTTGTTTTACCAGAACCTGCTATACCTTGAACTATTAAGTTTTTATCTTTAACATTTCTTATTATAGCATTTTGTTCTGTTTGAATAGTATTAACTATATTTTTCATATATTCATCTGTTTTATTAGCAAGTACTTCTTGTAATAATTCATCTTGAACATTTAGTTTTGAATCAAAGACTCTTTTTATTTTTGAATCTTCTATTGTAAACTGTCGTTTATTATGAAGGTATCCTTTAATTATTCCACCAGGAGCTTCATACTGAGCATCTCCTGATTCATAATCATAGAATATACTTGATATCGGAGCACGCCAATCAAAAATGATATTTTCATTATCCTTAGTTAAATAAGTAAGTCCAATGTAGATATCATTTTTCCCTTCATCACTTTCAAAAACTATCTTTGCAAAATATGGAGAGTTTTGTACTTGATATAACTTTCTATAATATTTTGCTTTCATTTCTAAGTTATCAATTTCTTGATCATTGTTAGACATGATAGTTTTCATTTCAGTAGGATCTAGTTCAGCTCTAGTATCCCATACAAATTTTTTAAACTCTTGTTGTTTTTCCTCGTTATCATATAAATCTTGAGCGAGGGCACTAATCTGTTCTCTTAAAAGTTTCGTTGTTGTCTCTAAATGTAAAGTTTCTTTCTTTAATTCTTCTTCACTTAAATTCATTTGACCTCCCATAAAAATAAGTGTACATTCAGTCTAAATTCAACGGTAATGAACAAATATTACCAAATAAAAAATGATTTGTCAACATTTTATTGTTTTAATTTTTCTAAAATGATAAAATTACAATAGGAGATTAGAATATGGAAGAAGATTATTTTTATAAATATATAGAAGCATTAGATAAGACTTATGAAAAAGATCCTGTTAAAGCAGTTAAGTTATTATCTGATTCAGTATCAAGAGTTAAAAGGGAAAAATCATTTTTATCAAATTTAGGACTAGATCATAAAAAATTAGAAATTGTTTTTCTTGTTATTTTATCATTAGCAATAGCTCTTTTAGGATTACTAAATGTTAATGGAATAATTGAATATTTAGGTGGATTTATATTTTTTATAGCTGGTTTATTAGTTGCTTTTTATGCACCGGGAGTAGGTATTATAGGTTTATTCTCTCATGGATGTACTGGTTTTTATCTTATGAATGTGTATGTTATTGATTTACTAAAAGAAAGTCCAGTTATGAGTGATCCATCTAATAATATGACTTCATATTTTTGGGGAATAGGAATTGTTTTATTTATTGCATTCTTTTTAACACTTATCCATAATTTTATAAAACCTATAAAAGAAATAAAATATATAAAAGCTATAATACTATTATTATATTTTATTGGTATATTACTAATACAATTAATACCAAGAAAGTTTGGTTTATAGGAGGTAAATATGTCAAAAGAATATTCTAAAAAAGATTATGGTAGATTAATGGATGAATTTAAATCATTACATGAATCATATCCCAAAAGAGCAAATAAAGAAGCATATTATTCTTTACTAGAAATGGGTAAAATAAGACCAACTCAAGCAACAAAGTTTCAAAGTAATTTTCATATAATAGCTATATTAGCAATAGCTGTAATGAATTTAGTTACTTCTTTTAATTATCCTGAACATACATTTCTTGGATTATTTGGTTTTATATTCTTTTTAGCAGGATACTTTGTTGGTACTCAGAAAGAAGAAGGAGTTATTATTTTCTTATTCAGTCATGGCGTTACTGGATTTTGTATTATGAATGGATATTGTGTTGTTCAAATATTTAAAAATCCAATGTTTTCTGATTCTCCAACAAAAATATTTTTACTATTAGGATTAGCAGCTTTATTCTTTCTAGGAAGCTTAATATATGGAACGATAACTAATTTAAGTGATAAATTTAGAGATAATGCTATGAATAGGGGAATAACAATATCATTAGCAGCTATATCAACAATAATAATACAAGTATTAGCAATAATGATTAAATAAAAACAAGGTAATTACCTTGTTTTTTTTATGTGTTATAATATTTATAGGTGAGAAGTATGAATAATCAAATAAAAGATATTGTTTTATCTTTACAAATTAATGAAAAAAGACAAGAACTATTAAAAAATAGAGATATGTTAATACATTTAAGATATTTAATGTCTCAATTAACTCTTAATAGAACAGTTGGTTTATATGCATTCTATTTAGATGAAATAGAATATTCAATGCAAAAGTATAAAAAAGGTGAAGCTGTACTTCCTAAAATAAAAGAAATAGATGAAAAAGCATTAGCTTTACAAGATAATGAAGAAGTAAAAAAATACATGTTATTAAGAGATGAATATTATAGAATACTATTTGATAATGATTACTTCTTAACAGTTAATATTGGTTTAAGAGAAGAATTATCTAAAATAGGAGTACCAAATATTTATATAAGACAACATGAATTAGATTATGATAAAAATATTGTAGATAAATCTCCTTTAAAAGAAGAATATTCAAAAAGAGATTTAACTATTGTATCACCAGTTTATGATATGCAATCTTTTAGAGATTATAGACATTTTTATAATAAAACTAGTTTTAAATATTTAGAAGAATTATCTAGAGATTATAGTTATGATTTAGAGGGGAAAAGAATAGGGAAAGTGTTAATAAAAAAAGTAGGATAAGTTTTTATCCTACTATTTTATTTCAGCTACTTGTATTTCATTAACTGCTGTATAAAAATTATTACAATCAGTATTTGTATCAGACAAATAATCTAATATACTCGTATCTGTATTAGAAAGACATGCTAGTTTTTCAGTTAGAGTGGTGTAAGACTTTAATAAGTCTTCCCATTCTTTTAATTTTGCTCTTAAAGAACTTAATAAATCTGCACTATCTTCTTCACCAATTAATAAATTAATTCTTTCATTTAATTCATTTATATTACTCTTAATCCAAGACATAGTATTTCGAATACTATCTAAATCAGAATCATCTAAAGTATTAAAATCTTCCATGAAATTAATCATTAAATTATTACCAATAGTATAATTATTTTTAACATTTTCAGATAATTTTTGTTGTGTCTCTAAAGCAGATAAATAGAATTCTAATCTATTTCTAACTGATTCATATCCTTCACCAGTTAATTCTTCTTTAGACTCGACTATAAAGTTACTAATTGTCTCAATTAATTGTTTACTAAAATTAGTTACTTCATCTAATGATTCAATACTAGTATTATTACTACTAATTATATCTTTATCAACTACAGTCATATTATTTCTCCTTTATTATTTAGCAAATAGATCTTCTAAACCAGCTATTGCTTCATCAAGCATATCAATTTGCTCCTGCGATACTTCGCCAGTCCATTTAAAAGCATTAGCTTTTTTTCTTAAAGAAACTAATTCATTCAATAATGGTGTTAAATCTGCTTTTAAGACGCCATTCTCTATAGGAGGATTACCAATAAGATTTGCAAAGTCCGTGTTGTAACCAGAATGTGGGTCTAAAGCAACAATAGTATCTATAAAGTGTTGTCTTATTTCTTGTTGTTGTTGAGCACTATAACCAGAAAGATCTACGTATATTTCATATTTTGTTACAGTAGTTTTTATATATTTTCCTTCTGTTACATCATGTTTATTAAATACTATATCTGGTACAGTATATGTATCATTATTTTCATTGTAAAAAATATCAAAAAAATCAGAAATATTAGGATCTTTGAAATATTTACCATAATATTTTTCTGCTTCTTCTTTCGTATAAGCTCCTCCAGGAATACATGGATGATCTCTTTCATATTGTTTAATAAATTGTGAATTAGTAGCTAATAAAGAAAGATTTAAAGTGTTATAGTCTAATAACTCTGATTTTAAATCTACATCAAATTTAAGCTTTTCTTCCAAAGCTCTATAATTATCTTTTAATGCCATCATAGTATCTAGTTCTTTTAAAACTTTTATATTTAGCATTTCAGATGCTCTTATAAAACCAGCCATACCTGTTTTTTCTGATTCTATATATCTTGAATTAGTAGCTTGTAATTCTCTCAAACTAGTTTTATTATTCATTACTATATTTTTAATTCTATTAATGTTATTTGATAAATATTCTTCATTATGTTTAATAGTGGCATGTATATTAGGTGTTGCAGAAGAATAATTTTGTGGTTTATTAACATTAGGAATTTGATTATTATTTGATTTTTTCTTTTTCTTAGATGCCATATTATTCACCATATTAATTTTATCATATAATAAGATAATTATAAACCCTTTTACGTTGACATTTACAGTGTGTTTTGATACCATTAGTTTGATTTATTGAGGGGATAATATGTTTAAATTGATAAGTAAATATAAACCTAGTGGAGATCAACCTGAAGCTATTGATAAGTTAGTTGAAGGTATTAAATCTGGTAAAAAACACCAGGTTCTTTTGGGTGCTACTGGAACAGGTAAAACATTTACTATGGCTAATGTTATAGAAAGAACTAATAAACCAACATTAGTTCTTGCTCATAATAAAACATTAGCAGGACAATTATATGCAGAATTTAAAGAATTATTTCCAGAAAATAAAGTTGAATATTTTGTATCATATTATGATTATTATCAGCCTGAAGCATATGTTCCTTCAAAAGATTTATACATTGAAAAAGATTCATCTATTAATGATGAAATAGATGAATTAAGACATGCTGCTAC
>JAEEGL016573097.1_pt1 | contig 10827 bp, 8 predicted proteins | sample 9134231 | NCBI WGS metagenome assembly JAEEGL01 (sample SAMN16246548, study PRJNA631951) | gut metagenome | biome: gut microbiome; feature: rumen; material: fiber-attached | host: Bos | place: Iran: Karaj | collected 2018-10
GCCCTGTATGCCAACGTGGACAACTTTGATCCCGAGGCTCCGCAGGTGCCCCTGAACGAACGTCCCGAGATCGACCGCTGGATCATCTCGTCGCTCAACTCCCTCATTGCCGAGGTACAGGCCGACCTGGAAGACTATGAGCCCACCAAGGCCGCACGTGCCATCAGCACCTTTGTAGGTGACCACTTGAGCAACTGGTATGTTCGCCTGAACCGCAAGCGCTACTGGGGCGGAGAGATGACCACCGACAAGCTGGCCGCCTATCAGACGCTGTACCAGTGCCTGAAGACCGTAGCCCTGCTCATGGCTCCCGTGGCCCCCTTCTACAGCGACCGTCTGTACCGCGACCTGACGCACAGTGAGAACTCGGTACATCTTGCCAACTTCCCCAAGTGTGACGAGAGTGCCATCGACAAGCAGCTCGAGCAGCGCATGCAGACGACCCAAGACATCACCTCGATGGTGCTGTCACTGCGCCGCAAGCAGAACCTGAAGGTTCGCCAGCCGCTGCAGGCTATCATGGTGCCCGTTCTCGACGAGCAGCAGCGTGCCGACATCGAGGCCGTTGCCGACCTCATCAAGGGCGAGGTGAACGTCAAGGAAATCAAGCTTGTGGGCAATGACGCCGGCATCCTTGTCAAGCGTGTGAAGCCCGACTTCAAGAAGTTAGGCCCGAAGTACGGTAAGGTGATGAAAGCCCTTGCAGCCAAGATTACCGGCATGTCACAGGCCGAGATCACCCAGTTTGAGAAAGACGGCCAATTCACCGTTGACCTCGACGGACAGCAGGCCGTTGTCGAACTTGCCGATGTGGAAATCATCAGCGAGGACATCCCCGGCTGGCTCGTCGCCAACGAAGGCAACCTGACCGTCGCCCTCGACATCACCGTCACCGACGCATTGCGCCTTGAAGGTATCGCCCGCGAACTGGTGAACCGCATCCAGAACGTTCGCAAGAGCAAAGACTTTGACATCACCGACAAGATCAACGTCACCATCGCTCCCGACGAGCGCACCGATGAGGCCGTGAAGACCTACGGCGACTATATCGCCCACCAGGTGCTCGCCAACAGCATCACCATCGGTGAGGTTGACAGCGCTGACGCTGTCGAGCTCGACATGGACGGCTGGACGCTTCCCGTGAAGGTCGAGAAGGCTTAATCCCGAAGATTACAGATTATCACCAATCATATCCCGAATATGGACAACAAACAAGAGAAAGTAAGATACAGCGACGCTGAACTACAAGAGTTCAAGGAACTTATCCTGGCCAAGCTCAAACAGGCCCAAGAGAACTACGAGCAGCTCAAGAACGACATCATGGTGGATGAGTCCAATCCCACCTTCAAGATGATGGAGGAAGGCGCCTCGACCCAGCAGAAGGAGATCTCGAGCCAACAGCTGCAACGCCAGCTGGAGTTTATCCGCAAGCTGCAGGGCGCTTTGGTGCGTATCGAGAACAAGACCTATGGCGTCTGCCGCATCACGGGAAAGCTCATCCCCAAGGAGCGTCTGCAGGCTGTTCCCCACACCACCCTATCGATTGAGGGCAAGGAGATCGAAGCCAAGAACAAAAAGAAATATTGACGTTATTGACACATGAAACTGTCTAACGGCAAACTTGCAGCGCTGCTCATCGCGCTGGTTATCGTCATCGACCAAGCTGTGAAGATCTGGGTCAAGACCCACTTCTACTACGGTGAGGAATTGATGATTACCTCCTGGTTCAGGCTGCTGTTTATCGAGAATAACGGAATGGCTTTCGGTATGGAACTGGGCAGCAAACTGCTGCTCACCTTGTTCCGTATCATCGCGTCGGTGGCCTTCATCTACTACCTGTGGAAGCTGAGAAGCCGCACTGATATCCCGAAGGGTTATGTTGCCTGCATCGCGCTGATTACCGCCGGCGCGCTGGGCAATGTCATCGACTGTATTGCCTACGGTCTGATATTCAACAGTCCCATGCCGCCTCAAGTGGCGCAGTTCTTACCGCCCGAAGGCGGCTATGCCAGCCTGTTTAACGGCCGTGTCGTGGATATGTTCTATTTCCCGCTGTGTGAGTGGAACTGGCCCGACTGGATGCCCTGGATCGGCGGGAACCATTTTGTGTTCTTCCAGCCCATCTTTAACGTTGCTGACGCATCGCTGAGCGTGAGCGTCATCGTGCTCATCCTGTTCTATACCCGCTGGCTGGCCAGCGGTACCAGTAACGAGAAGAGCGGAGAAAACGGAGAGGACGGAGAGGAACTGACCGCTACTACCGATCAGGCCATTGATGAAATAAGCCCTGAGGAAGAATAAAGAGAGTTACTTGATGCGCAACATTCTGCTCCACATATCACTCTTATTGGCGTTGACGCTGGTTCTGCCTTCCTGTGGCAGAACGCCCGGCGGAGTCCTTAGTATCAACGAGATGGCTGACCTGATTGTTGACCTGCAACTCGCCGATGCTTACATCGACAGCCACTCGATGGAGTATGAGAGTGACTCCAGTATGATGGTCATCAAGCAATCCATCTTCAAGAAACACGGCATCACCCAAGAGGATTATGACTCGTCGCTGGTGTGGTATGCCCACAACATGGAGGACTACAACAAGGCCTACGATAAAGCCGTCAACAAGCTCAAGGAACGCTATGACAAGCTTGACCCGAAGGACAACAGCCAGCCCTCTGACATCATGGCTGGTCCCGCCGGAGCACCGACCCACAACACCACTCCCAGAGCAGGTGGTCCCAACGGCAAGCACCTGAAGCATCTGAAAACCGACATCAGCGGCGATAGTGTAGAGCTGTGGAAAGGGCAACACGACTATATGCTCACTGCTGGTTTCCGCCGCGGCTTCATCTCCTTTGACATCCCACCTGATGCCAACAAACAGCCCGGCGACCGCTACCAGCTGTCCTACAAACTGCTGCGCGGCGGCAACGACTTCAAGGTGAGCCTGAATATAGACTACAGCGATGGTGGCACCGTCCAGATCACGCGTGGCACCAACAGCGACGGTTGGGTTAGCCTTGACATCCAGAGCGACACCTCACGACTCGTGCGCCGCATCTACGGCTACGTGAGCTATGACATGAAGCGTGGACGCGTGGCGTATGTTGACAGCCTGTCGCTCATGCGCACCCGAATCAACAAGAGCAATTATGGGTTGATTCACGTTCAGCGCACGCTGGAGAGGAGGAAGTAGGTGTTAGGCTTTAGACCTTAGACTTTAGACGTTAGACTTTTTTGGGGAGAGGGATTTTTTTATTCTTTTATTTTAGGAGGTTGTGCAATTGAGTGAGAAGCGAGAATCAAACAGCGGGGTGTATCTGCAACTGTTTCTGACATTCTGCAAAATCGGTGCTTTCACCTTTGGTGGCGGCTGGGCGATGATCAGCATCATCCAGCGCGAGATTGTGGAGAAACACAAGTGGATCGACCTCGAGAATTTTCTTGACCTGCTGGCAGTGGCTCAGTCCATGCCGGGCATCCTGGCGGTGAACATCAGCGTCGTTGTCGGTGACCGCCTGAAGGGAGTGAAAGGCAGTATCTGTGCCGCCATCGGCACCATCCTGCCGTCGTTCCTGATGATTCTTGCCATCGCCATCTTCCTCACGCCCGAGACCATCAAGAACAATGCCATTGTGAGCCGCATCTTCAAGGGCATACGCCCTGCTGTGGTCGCCCTGATTATCGCACCCGTGCTCACTACCGCCAAGAGTGCCGGCATCAACTGGAAAACCATCATCATCCCCGTGGCAGTGGCTCTGCTCATCTACAGCAAGCTGCCCTATGTCTCCAATCCCATCATCTATATCGTGCTGGGCGCCATCGGAGGATACATCTATTATCTCAGGTCGCTGATGAAGGAGAGCAACGGAAAGAACGGTAGCGACGAAGTAAACAGAGAGGAGGTGGATAGTCATGCTTGAGACCTATCTGAAACTGATTTGGGCCTATCTGAAAATCGGTCTGTTCGGATTTGGCGGCGGCTACGCGATGCTGTCGCTCATCCAGCGCGAAGTCGTTGACTCGGGATGGATTACGAGCCAGATGTTTACCGATATCGTCGCCATCTCGCAGATGACGCCCGGACCTATCGGCATCAACAGTGCGACCTACATCGGCTATGTGGTGACAGGCAGTGTGCTAGGGTCGCTGGTCACCACGCTCACTGTAGTGCTGCCACCGTTCATCCTCACACTCATCGCCAGCCACTACATCGAGCGTCACCGCCAGAGTCCGTTTATCAAGGGCGCCTTTATGGGCCTCAGGCCCGTGGTAGTAGGGCTGATCGCTTCGGCTGCCTTGCTGCTGATGAACAGCGAGAACTTCGGCTACCTGAACAGTGAGCGCATAATCACCATCGCAATCTGTGTCGCCTCGTTCTGCATTGTCTATTTCACACGCGTCCACCCTATCCTGGTCATTATCCTCGCAGGTATCACGGGACTGCTCGTCTTTTGACGGGTGGCGAGTTGATAACTGCCAGTGAATTGCCGTCCTCTTGAGAGACACGGCGGCAAAGCCGCCGCCCACGGGACAGGCTAGGAGCCATAGGATGGAAGGGTGATACAAAAAATTGGCTTCGCTGAGCTAAATGCCCAGCGAAGCCTCGTTGTTTATTCTCTTAGAATTAGATTGTCTAACCCTTAGGGATGATTATTGCTCGTCGCCATCGGTTATTTCTGAACCCAGCAACATCTCGATGAGCAGAGTCACATCCTTGACAGTCAGTCTGCCGTCGCCATTGAGGTCGGCAGCAATAAACTTGGCATTCATGCTTCTGGTATCCTCCTCAGCGGAATCTTCCAACAGCAGTGCAATAAGATCAGATACGTCCTTGATAGATACGTCACCATCACCGTTCACGTCACCACTGACGATTTCGGGTTCGGGCTCTGCCGTGGGAGGTACACCCAGGTAAATAGCCGTTACACCCTGCAGTTCTTCGCCCATGAGATCGACCGAGAGCCAAGCGGTATTGGCTGCCATATAGGGATTCTCGGTCTGGGGGAAGAAGCCCAGCTTGCCGTCAGCATCCACACCGAGGGCCAGGTTAGCGTCGGTAGCCGGCGTTGCCTGCTCGGGGATGTACTCGGTGAAAGCGGTATCGTCCTTGTAGGATGAACGGTTGATGAAGTTGCTGAAGTAGTTGCCCATGAGCAGATCGTTCACGATGGGCATGGCGGTGTGCTTGGCAATATCGCCAACAGGAACCACCTTGTTGCCACTGGCATAAGCAGCCTTACACTTGAGCAGTACCGGAGTAGCGGCAGTGACAATCTCACCCTGGCCGAAGACCTTGACCGGCTCGGCATAGTAGAGACCATCTTCACCCATCTTGACCTCGGTAACCGTGTAGGCACCCTCAACACCGCCATCAACAGGCAGCAAGAAGGGATAATCGCAGCAGATCGAAGTCCAATACCAACCCTCGGCATCCTGAACAGCCTCGTTCACAGGCTTCACGCCCAGGAAAGAAGTGTCGATAGAACCAGCATTGACCGGCTCAATCCACCAGCGGGTCTCGGGCTTGTCACCAAATCCAGCCGTCAAGCCGAAACCGAAGTCACGGAAGTAGCAAGGATAGTTATTATAGGTAGTGATAGCCAGATAAGTGGGCAGGTCATTCTCACAAACCTCGGAAGGAACGACATCCATCTTCAAGCCGGTGAGCGAATAGGTGCTTACACCCTGAGCATGGAGGCTGGTAGCCTCGGTGCCGGGGATGTAGATGATTGAACCCGGGTCAGAGATCTGTGCCGAGTCGTTCATCATCAAGATACAAGGCCAGAAAGCATCAGGCTGGTAAGTCTTGTTGTACTTTGTGCCCTTGATGCAAATGTAACTGTCGGTGTTTACATTGTGCACACGATAAAAGCCTGCTTCGGTATACTGCGCGAAAGCAGCAGTAGCCACCAATAAGCACACTACAGCTAAAAAGTAACGTTTCATCATTTGTCGCAATAATATTTTGGTTTAAACATGATTAATTCATCATCACTGATGTATCCGGAAGGCACCGAAGGCAACAATCATCGCACATCACGCGCTATCGTGAAACCTGATTCTATTGTCTTGTAAGGAGGGCATCACGTCCTCCTATCGCAACCCACTTCAACACAATCGGCAAAGGTATATACATTTATTAAATTGTGCAACAATTTGTTGAAAAACCTTTTAAAAACCACTCATTTAGAGTAGGGTAAAGACCTCATCACATACCCGCCACCCTATTGCAGCATTGAAAAAAAAGTCCTACCTTTGTTGCTCAACGCGAAAGTACATTTAGACAAATATGAAAATCAGGCTAATCACAATCATTGCCATCCTGCTGACGTGCATCACCAGCAGCCAGGCTGCAGGCTGGATCCGCATCAACCAGCTGGGTTATCTGCCCGACGCGGCCAAGGTGGCTGTACTCATGAGTCAAGAAACCGTTCAGGTCACCAGATTTGAACTCGTTGACGTCTATACGGGGAAAACAGTCTATCGCTCGACCAAGACCCGAGACATGGGACCGTGGGGGCAGATGGGCACCACGTGCAGGCTAGACTTCAGCGACTTCCAGGCCGAGGGATCCTACCGCATCGTGGCAGGCGACATCACGTCGCCCATATTTCCCATCAACAACAGGGTGTGGGACGGCACAGCCGACTTTGTGCTGAACTACATGCGGCAGCAGCGGTGCGGGTTCAATCCGTTCCAGCGCGACAGCTGCCACGTGAAGGACGCCTATGTGCGCTACCACCCCGAGAAGGAGGGCCAGCATATCGACGTGCGCGGCGGCTGGCACGACGCTGCCGACCTGCTGCAATACACCACGACGAGCGCCAACGCGATTTACCAGATGATGCTCGCCTGGCAGCAGTGCCCAGGCGCCTTCGGTGACCACTATCAGGCGAACGGTCTGAAGGGCGCCAACGGCATTCCCGACCTGATTGACGAAATCTACTGGGGGCTGACGTGGCTCGACAAGATGAATCCCAGCAAGGGGGAACTCTATAACCAGATTGCCGACGACCGCGACCACATCGGGATGAAACTGCCCAAGGACGACCCTGCCGACTATGGTTGGGGACCGAACAACGGGCGTCCCGTCTATTACATCGACGGCAAGCCGCAGCAGCGCGGCAAGTTCATGAACGCCACGATGGGCGCCGCCAGCACGGCGGGCAAGTTTGCCAGCGACTTTGCGCTCGGTGCAGAGGTGTTGACACCCTACTATCCTGAATTTGCCGCAAAAATCCGCGCCAAGGCTGCCGACGCCTTTCAGGTGGGTATCGACAAGCCCGGCAATGCGCAGACGGTGAGCGTGGTGTCGCCTTACATCTATGAAGAAGACAACTGGGTGGACGATATGGAACTGGGTGCCATTGAACTCTACCGCATGACGGGTGACGAGAAGTTCCTGACCCAGGCGGTGGAATATGGCCGACGCGAACCCGTCACACCGTGGATGGGTGCCGACAGCGCAAGGCACTACCAGTGGTACCCCTTCATGAACATGGGGCACGTGCGCGTGGCGCAGGAGGCCAAAGACAACAAGCGACTTGAAGCCGAGTTCATCCGCAATATCAAGGCGGGCATCGAGCGCGTCAAAGGGCGTGCCGAGCAGACGGGGAACCCCTTCCTGTGGGGCGTGCCAGGCATCTGGTGCAGCAATAACCTGACGACGGCGCTGCTCACGCAGTGCATCCTCTACCGCCAACTGACGGGCGACCGCCAGTTCATAGAAACGGAAGCCGCCCTGCGCGACTGGCTGCTGGGCTGCAATCCGTGGGGCACGAGCATGATTGTGGAACTGCCCCGAGGCGGCACCTACCCCCACGCGACGCATAGCAACTTTGTCATGGAGCGGGTGGGTATGCCCACGGGGGGCTTGGTTGACGGTCCGGTGTATGCCACCATCTTCAACAGCCTCAAGGGCGTGAACCTCGCCGATGATATGCTGAACATCGAGGGCAACACCTATGACCTGTTCCAGCCCGGTGACGTGGTCTATCACGACAACACCCACGACTACAGCACCAACGAACCCACGATGGACGGCACCGCCTCGCTGACCTTCCCGTTCTCGTTCTACGAGATGGAGGGCAAGAATGCGAGCGGCAAGTTCATGTGGGACGAGGGCGCCATCGTGCGTGGCGACACGACCAAGAAACAGATTTGCCTCGTCTTTACTGCCGATGACCGTGCCGACGGCGCCGAGCGCATCATCTCGACACTCAAGAAACAGGGCATCAAGGGGGCATTCTTCTTTACAGGGCGTTTCTTTGACCTGTACCCTGACGTGGTACAGCGACTGGTCGATGGCGGCCACTACGTGGGGAGCCACAGCTACGGGCACCTGGTGTATTGCGCCTGGGAGAAGCGCGACTCGCTGCTGGTGACACGGGAGCAGTTCCGCGAGGACATGATCAAGAGTTTTGAGAAACTGGCACAGTTCGGCATCACGCCGCAGGAGGCCCCCTACTTCATTCCGCCCTACGAGTGGCACAACGCCAGCATCGCCGCCTGGGCCCGCGAGATGGGGCTGCAGCTGGTAAATTTCTCGCCAGGCACGTTGAGCAGCATGGACTATACCTATCCCGGCATCACGGGCGGTAACCCCTATCGCGACAACAAGTGGTTGTGGGACCGCATCATGCGCTGCGAGCGCGAGCACACGCTGAACGGCCAGCTGCTGATGATCCACTTCGGGACAGATGAGCGGAGGACGGAGAAATTCTACGACCGCCTGCCCGCGCTCATCAAGGAACTGAAGAAAAAGGGGTATATCTTTGTGTCGTTGCCCACCCTACTACTATGATCGGCAAAGCGCGACATAAAATGTAACAAATGAATTATTAAACACCTTCAAACCTTGCGAGGGACTAACTTACCGATAAACTTTATAAAACTGTTCTAAGTGAAACGAAATAATACTACACTGTCGATCTGCAAGGCGATAGCGATTATCCTGATGTGTGCCGGGCATGCCGAGGGTCCGACGCTGCTCGTGACGTTCATCTACCTGTTCCACATGCCGGTGTTCTTTATCGCGGCGGGTTACTTTTTTGACAAGAAGTACCTGAGCGACCCGTGGAGTTTCTGCGTGAAGCGGTTCAAGGGGCTGTATGTGCCGTTTGTCAAGTGGAGCCTGTTCTTCCTGGTGTTCCACAATCTGTTTTTCAAGATCGGGTTGATGAACGAGCAGTTCGGCAACTGGACGGGCGGCGTCACCCACCCCTACACGTGGCACCAGTTCTGCCAACGCCTGGTGCACATCGTGTTCTCGATGGCAGGCTATGACGAATTCCTGGCGGGGGCATTCTGGTTCTTCAGGGCACTCTTTGTCGCCAGCATCGTGTTCCTGGTGCTGTATCTGCTGCTCTACAACCGCCACAAGTGGCTGAACCACGACACGGTTCCCATCGTGATTGCCGTGTTGGCCTTGGGGTTCGCTTGGTTCAAGGTGGCCAACCACCTGAGTATCGTTACCCTCGTGCAGGGCGGCATCCGTGACACTTGGGGCGTGCTGTTCTTCAGCCTGGGTGTGCTGTATCGGCGCCACGAGAGCCGTATTCCTGAGCACTGGGCATTGACATTGCTATACCTGGGGCTGCTGATAGTCGGCGCCGTCCTGGGCTTCCAGGGTATGGCACTGAAGGTGGAACTGCGCACTGTCGCTACCCTACCCGTCACTGGCGTCATCGGTTTCCTGATGGTGCATCACATCGCCTCATGGCTCAACCGCCACGAGGGCATCGTGAAGCGTTTTCTGGTCTATTGCGGCAACAACACGCTGTATATCTTTGTCTTCCACATCATCTCGTTCAAGCTGGTGTCGGCACTCAAGATCTGGTACTACGGGCTGGACTGGGGACAAATCGGCTGCCACATGGTCATCCACGAGCACAGCACGACGGACCTGTTCTGGGTGCTGTACACTATCGTGGGCACTGCGGTTCCGTTGTGTGTTCGGTATGCTCGCTGCGCTCGCAGTTTAGAGATTAGATAATAGATATTAGACGTTAGACATTAGATGGCATCCGCGCTATTAATTGCACGCGGAGTCGCGAAGACGCGAAGATTTTTTGCTCGCAAGAGATCGCAAAAGATTAAATTCTCTTTGATTTTTTGCGAGTCCCTTGCGAGCAAATTCTTCAATCAACTTAGCAGCTTAGCGTGAGGCCAAAGGATGCGGATGTCCCAAAAGCCTAATTTCCTGATCCCAGGAGCTGGTTGATCAGCAGGGATACGTCGGCAATGGTGACTCGGCCGTCGCCGTTGATGTCGCCGCTGCCAGCCGTCGGTTCACCGCTCAATAAGGAGCTGATCAAGGCTGTCACGTCGGCGATGGTCGTCTTGCCGTCACCGTTCACGTCGCCGGGTTCGAAGGCCAGTTTCGCCGTGAGATAGCCCGGATTGGAGGGACCGCCGTCGATGTGGGCATAGTCGGCATTAATATGACTGGAATCATAGGTCGTACCATTGCCTCCAACCAGTTTGGTGCAACGATAGAACATCTTATCAGAATTAGTGACTGAGGCAGTGCTCCAACCATTACCAACGTAGATAGTGGTCAAATTGTTGCAGTAATAGAACATGTAACGCATATTATTCACAGTTTCGGTAGTGAAATTGCTCAAATCGAGGCTCGTCAAACCTTGGCAGTTACCGAACATGTTATTCATATCTGTTACATTCTCTGTATTGAAGTTGCTCACGTCAAGGCTTGTCAAGCCGATACAACTGATGAACATACCGTTCATGTCAGTCACTTTATCGGTGTTGAAATGGCTTACATCAAGGCTTGTTAGAGCACTACATTCCGTGAACATGCTAGCCATA
>JAEEGL016705697.1_pt1 | contig 10827 bp, 9 predicted proteins | sample 9134231 | NCBI WGS metagenome assembly JAEEGL01 (sample SAMN16246548, study PRJNA631951) | gut metagenome | biome: gut microbiome; feature: rumen; material: fiber-attached | host: Bos | place: Iran: Karaj | collected 2018-10
CCCATGCGCCTGAGCTGCGTGTTCGAGCGGGTGACCCAGAACGCCCAGGGCGCGGTGAGCGCCCACAAAATGTACTTCGTGTTCCTGTGCCGTCCCGACAAGGACGTGCCCGCGAAGGAACCCGCCGAAAGGGACCTGTACCAGGTGGGCATGGAGTGGCTCACCCTCAAGCAGGCCTCCGAGGCGCCCCTGTTCCCCCGCGTGATACGGGACAATCTGCCTGCCCTGATAGATTACGGCGAGACCCTGTTCCTGGGCAGCGAAAAGCGGGGAGGCGGCTTTGAGAATTCTGGGAATTGACCCCGGCCTGGCCCTGATGGGCTACGGGGTGATCGACTACACGGGCGGGAATTACACCCTGCTGACCAGCGGGGTGATCTCCACCATGGCCCACTCACCCATGCCCCAGCGCCTAAGAACGATCTACACGAGCCTAAGCCAGCTGTTCGACATTTACGAGCCCGACGACGTGGCGTTTGAGGAACTCTTCTTCAACCAGAACGTGACCACCGCGATAGCCGTGGCCCAGGCAAGAGGCGCGGCGCTAGTCGCGTGCGCCCAGAGGACCGAGAACCTTTACGAGTACACTCCCCTGCAGATAAAACAGGCCATCACCGGCTGGGGACGGGCGGAGAAGCAGCAGATGCAGAGCATGGTCAAGCTGCTGCTTAAGCTGGACGCCATAATAAAGCCCGACGACGCCGCCGACGCGGTGGCCGTGGCCCTCACCCACGCCAACTGCCAGCACGCGAAAGAAAACTTCAGGATAAAATAAACCGCCTGCTTTCCCGCGCCCGGCAGCGCGGAGGCGCGGCGATCATACACACGGCACTATAAAATCATTCAGGAGCATATCATGCAGAACACACTTAACGAAAACAGCATCGGCCAGATCATCTACCGCGTGGTGGCGGGCATCCTGTTCGGCTTCGCCAACGTGATACCGGGCGTCTCCGGCGGTACCGTGATGGTGGTGCTGGGCCTGTACGAGCGCATCATCGCCATCATCACCGACTTCTTCAAAAAGATAAAGACCGAATGGAAGTTCTTCCTGCCCATAATCATCGGCATGGGCGTCGCCATAGTGCTGTTCGGCAAGGTCATGAGCGGCCTGCTCTCGAAGCACGCGGAAGTCACCCAAATGTTCTTTATCGGCATCATAGTGTTCTCGATCCCCGGCATATTCAAACACGCCGCGTACAACGAAAAGAAAAAACTGAACATCAAACCCCTGCACGTGGTGATCTTCCTTTTGGTGCTGGCGCTTATGGTGTTCATGTTCCTGTCCGACGCTTCCAGCCAGAAAGAGGCCATAAAGAACGCCAAGGACGCTTCCGCCGAGTACACCGCGGATCACTCCGCGGCAAGGCTGCTGATGCTGGTGGTGTACGGCGCCATCGCCTGCTCCTCCATGATAATCCCCGGCATTTCCGGCAGCCTCGTGATGGTGATGCTGGGCCAGTACAAGGCCGTGATCGACGCCGTGGCGCACTTCGATATAGTGACGCTGCTGCCCTTCGGCATCGGCTGCCTTGTGGGGCTGGTGTTCGTGGCAAAGCTGATCCGCTGGCTGATGAAAAACCATTCTCAGGCCACTTATTCCGCCATACTGGGCTTCGTCATAGGCTCCATACTGCCCGTGTTCCCGGGCTTCCCCGCCGCGGCGCAGGCCGCGCCCCTGATCGCGTTCGTGATCGGCGGAGCGGTGATCACCTTCTTTGAGCTGATCGGCGAAAGGCAGAACAAACAGTAAGACCACCGTATCACCCCGATAATAACCGTCCGAAAGGAGCATATCTTCATGGGCAGATCTCTGGCCGAATGGAAACCCGGCGACCCGATGATAAACGAAAGGGATTACTGGCAGGACCCGAATTACGTGGCGCCCGATCCCGAAAAAGAAAAGCTGGTGCTCAAACTCGCCACGCTTATCACCGACCGTTACTTCAAGAAATTCACCGGCAAGGTCAACAACCGGGATCCCGAGTACTGGATGCTGGACATGATCCTGAACAAGGAGCAGGTCAAATTCCTTCTTAGCTTCAAAAAGACCCGCGTCCCGTACAGCGTCGAGGAGCTCGCCCAGAGAAACGGCATGTCCCTTGAAGACTGCCAAAAGATGGTGGAGCGCCTGCGCTGGATAGGCGTGATCGAGCAGAACCGCGCCAGGACCGAGGATAAGCACCTGCAGTACGAGCTGCCCATATTCGTGCCCGGCAGCGCGGAATTCATGATGATGCAGGAGAAGCTCACGGACGAATTCCCCCAGCTGGCCACCTTCTTTAACCTCATGACCCAGCTGCCCCTGGGCGGCATAACCCAGATGGTGCCTCCGGGAGGCAGCGGCATAGGCATGCACGTCATCCCCGTGGAGAAAGCCATAAGCATGGAAAACCAATCCGTGCCGGTGGAGCATCTGTCCCGCTGGATAGACATGTACGACAAGTTCGGCATCTCCGAATGCTCCTGCCGCAAGCAGCAGGCCATGAGAGGCGAAGGCAGCGGCGAGATCCGAGGCAATTACTGCATCGGCATGGGCGACATGGCGGAGTACATGGACGACCGCGGCATCGGGCATTACGTGACCAAAGAAGAAGTCTACGAGATCCTTGCCCGCGCCGAGCGCCACGGCTACGTGCACCAGATAACCAACATAGACGGCGAAGGCAAGATAGTGGCCATATGCAACTGCGCCCCCGGCGTGTGCAACGCGCTTAGGACCAGCCAGCTGTACAACACGCCCAACCTGTCCGCCTCCGCCTACCGCGCCCACGTTGAAAAGGAAAAGTGCGTGGCCTGCGGCAAGTGCGTGGAGGTGTGCCCCGTAGGCGCGGCCAAACTGGGCCAAAAGCTGTGCAAAAAGGACGGCAGCGCGGTCACCTATCCCAAGACCCAGCTGCCCGACGGACGCAAGTGGGGCGTGGACAAGTGGAACTACAACTACCGCGACGACGCCAAGATCAACTGCTACGCAAGCGGCACCGCCCCCTGCAAGACCGCCTGTCCCGTGCACCTGTCCGTGCAGGGCTACATCAAAATGGCCTCCGAAGGCAGGTACGAGGACGCGCTCAAGCTCATAAAACAGGACAACCCCTTCCCCCTGGTGTGCGGCAGCGTGTGCAACCGCAGGTGCGAGGACGCCTGCACCCGCGGCACCGTGGACCAGCCCCTGGCAATAGACGAAATAAAGAAATTCATCGCTTCCCTGGAACTGGACGGCGGCAAGCGCTTCGTGCCCCTGTGCGAAAAGCACGACGGCGGCATGTGGGGCGACAAGTTCAAGGTGGCGGTGATCGGTTCCGGTCCCGCGGGCCTGAGCTGCGCCTACTTCTTAAGGCGGGACGGCTACCCCGTGACCGTGTTCGAAAAGGAAGCCAAACCCGGCGGCATGCTCAGGTACGGCATCCCCTCCTACCGTCTGGAAAAGGACGTGCTGGACGCGGAGATAGACGTGTTCAGGCAGATGGGCATAGAGATCAAGTGCGGCGTGGAAGTGGGCAAAGACGTCACCATCCAGCAGCTGCGCGAGCAGGGCTATAAGGCCTTCTTTGTGGCCCCCGGCATGCAGGGCGGCCGCATGGCGGGCGTGCCCGGCGAGGACGCCGAGGGCGTGGAGAACGGCGTGGACTTCCTGCGCCGCCTGAACCGCGACCCCGAAAACGTGCGCCTTTCCGGAAAAACGCTGGTGGTGGGCGGCGGCAACGTGGCCATAGACGTGGCGGGTAGTGCCTTAAGGGCGGGCTCCGGCGAAGTGGTCATGCTGTGCCTGGAGCAGCCGGACGAGATGCCCGCTTCAAAGGACGAAGTCGCCGAGGCGCTCTCAGACGGCGTCATGATACAGAACGGCTGGGGTCCCAAGGAAGTGCTTAAGGACGAAAACGGCCGCCTGAAGGCCGTGGTGTTCAAAAAGTGTCTGCGGGTTTACGACGAAAACCACCGCTTCAGCCCCGAGTACGACGAATCCGACACCCAGACCATATACTGCGACAACCTGCTCCTCTCCATCGGCCAGGCGGCCAGGTGGGGCGATATGCTCAAGGGCACCAAGGCGGTCATAAAGCCCAACGGCACTGTGGAAGCCGACCCCCTCACCCGCCAGACCGCCGAAAGCGACATATTCGTGGGCGGCGACGTGTTCACGGGCGCGCGCTTCGCCATCGACGCCATCGCGGGCGGCCGCGAAGGCGCAGTGTCCATCAACCGCTACGTGCATCCCGGCAACCGGCTGGACCTGGCCAGGGACCGCAGGGAGTTCGTGGAGTTGGACAAGAGCGACATAATGGACCCCACCCGCATGGAGAGCTTCGACAGCGCTCCCAGGCAGCTGCCCGGGCGGAAGGCGGGCGTCGCGAAGGACACGTTCCGCGACCTGCGTCTCACTCTCACCGAGGAACAGGTCAAAGCCGAGGCGAAGCGCTGCCTGGGCTGCGGCGCCACCACCGTGGACACCAACCGCTGCATAGGCTGCGGCCTGTGCACCACCAGGTGCGAGTTCGACGCCATCCACCTTACAAGGGACAACCCCCGCGCCAGCGACATGTGCCGCACGGAGGACAAGCTCAAAAAGCTGCTGCCCTACGTGATCAAGCGCGGCGTGAAGATCGCGCTGGGCATCACCGGGGACAAATAGGACCGCGCCGGTCTTACCTCTGACAGATATGAACATACCGATACTTGACGTCCGCGCGGGCATAGAGGCGGAAAACGCCGCCCGCGCCGAAAAAGTCCGCGCTTTTCTTAAGGAAAAGGGCGTATTCCTGATAAACCTCATGGCCTCGCCCGGGGCGGGCAAGACCACGCTGCTGTGCCGGCTGATCGACCTGCTCAAAGCCGATTTCTCCATAGGCGTTATGGAGGCGGACGTGGACAGCGACGTGGACGCCCGCGCCGTCGCTCTGCACGGGGCGAAGGCGGTGCAGCTGCACACGGGCGGCATGTGCCACATGGACGCTAAAATGACCCTGGAGGGGCTGAAGGCTTTCGGGGACGATTTGCCGCGTCTGGTGTTCCTTGAAAACGTGGGCAATATGGTGTGCCCCGCGGAGTTTGACACCGGCGCGCAGCTGAAGCTCATGCTTTTAAGCGTGCCCGAAGGCGACGACAAGCCCCTTAAGTACCCGCTTATGTTCCAAGTGAGCGAGCTTCTGGGCGTCACCAAGTGCGACACCCTGCCCGCTTTCAACTTCGACTTTGACCGGCTCAAAGCCAACCTTGCTGATATAAACCCGTCCCTGCCCGTATTCTCCCTCTCCTGCAAAAACGGAGAAGGCGTCGGGGCGCTTGCGGACGAATTGAGGAGGCGCGTATGTTCGACCATCCCGAAAACCTGCTGATCCCCCTGCCGGAAGACGTTCTAAGGGCCAAGCACGCCGGCGAATTCGAGCTGTGCCTGCGCCTTATAGACCGGAAACTGGCTTCCCCCCGCACAAGCGACATGCTCAAAGCGCGGCTCGAGTTCGAGAAGCAGACCCTGCCCCGGCTCATAAAGCGCTATCCTTACGACCGCAGGAAAGCGCTCGAGGTCGCTCAAAAGCGCATAAGCGGCTTTACCGAAGCGGAGCTTGACGAAGCGGAACTGGAAGGCCAGGTGGATTTCATATTCGTAAAGGGCGAGAAGCGCTACGTTTCCAGCTTTGCGGGCTCGCTGCTCAAGTTCCACCCGGAATGGAAGGACCGGGAAACGCTTCCCCCCGACAAGGATTCCCCCGACCTGGACGAGTTCATTGCCGAGATCAGGCAAAAAGGCGAAGTCGGTTACCGTTTTTCCGTGACCTCCAGCCTTAAGATAGAGGACAGCTCCTTCGAAAAGGGCGCGACATACACCGTGCACATCCCCGTGCCCGCGCCTTCCGCCCAGCAGGCGGCCGAGGATATAGCGGTCAGGGCCGACAGCGACGGCTTTGTCGCGCCTGCAGACGCGTACCACAGGACGGTGTGCTACCGGCGCACGCTGAGCAAAAACACGCCCTTTGAAGTGAATTTCACCTACACTTCCCGCCTTAAGTACGTGCGCCCCTTCGGGGAAGCGCCGTATATCGTGTATCCCACCGTGCCCGCGCCCGTACCCGAAGACCTGGAGCAGCAGTACCCCCACATAGTGTTCACCCCGTACCTCACCAACCTGGCAAGGTCGATCGCGGGCGACGAGACGCGGCCGCTGTACCTGGCCCGGCGGGTGTACGACTACATCACCACCCACGTGCGCTACAGTTTCATGCGCAGCTACAGCCTGATAGAGAACCACGCCCAGTACGCCGCCGTGAACTATAAGGGCGACTGCGGCATACAGGCGGTGCTGTTCATCACCCTGTGCCGGATACTGGGCATTCCCGCCCGTTGGCAGAGCGGCCTCACCGTGGGCTATGAGACCACGGGCAACCACGACTGGGCAATGTTCTACACCCGGGAGTTCGGCTGGCTGTTCGCCGATCCCTCCTTCGGCGGCGGCGCCCGCAGAAACGGCAAACCGGAGCGCTGGGACTATTACTTCGGCAACCTGGATCCCTTCCGCATGGTGGCCAACCGCGCCTATTACAAGGACTTCGATCCGCCCAAGCATTTCCTGCGCTACGATCCCTGCGACAACCAGGACGGCGAAGTCGAAACCGAAACGCGCGGGCTGGACAACACGGAATACGACAAGACTGACACGGTCACCGAATTCAAAAAACTGTAAGGAGCGATAATGCGCTTTAAGCTCATCGCCGTCGACATAGACGGCACGCTTTTGAATCCCAAACGGGAACTGGAAGAGGAGACGGTCAAAGCCGCCCGCGCCTGCATGGACAAGGGCGCCTATTTCGTGCTGTCTTCCGGGCGCATGCCGCCCGCGCTCAGGGGCATCGCGGAAAAACTGGGCGTCAACGCCCCCGCGGTGTGCTATAACGGCGGCGCGGTGGTGGACCTGTTAAGCGGCAGAGTGCTCTACCAGACGCCCGTGGAGATAGATCTGGCTAGAGAGATCGCGCAGGAAGCGGAGAAAATGGGCCTGTACCTGCACGCTTTCGTGGGCGGCAGCTACATCGCGCCCTATTACTGCTCCCTCACCCGGGGCTATGAGGAGCTGTGCGGCGTCAAAGCCCGGGTGACGGGCAAGCCCATCTCACAGTGCCTCACCGAAGCGCCCATGAAGCTGCTGATTCTGGACAGCCCCGAAGGCGCCGCCAAAGCCCTGCCCATACTTAAGCAGAAATTCGAGGGCCGCGCCACGCTGATGCAGAGCCAGAAGCACATGATAGAGTGCGTGGGCAACGAGACTTCCAAGGCGGGCGCGCTGGAGTTCCTGAGAAAGTCTCTGGGCGTAGCCCGGGAAGAGACCTGCGCTTTCGGAGACGGCCAGAACGACCTGGACATGCTTTTGTGGGCCAAGTATCCCTTCGTTATGGAAAACGCGCCCGAAAGCGTAAAAAACCATTCTCCCCGCTTTGTCGTCTGCCCACCCAACACAGACCTGGGCGTAGCCAGAACGCTGTTTAAGGAGCTTGAAGCATGATAAGGGAAGCCGATCTCGTTTCCGCGCTGAAGCTGGACACAATCGTGCCCAGCGCCACCGGGGAACTGCCCATAAACGAGGCCAACATCTGCCGCCCCGGCCTCCAGCTTACCGGCTACTGGGATTTTTTCGCCTTTGAGCGTCCCCAGCTGTTCGGCAAGGTGGAGATGGCGTATCTGGACACTCTGGACGAAGCGACCCTGGGCGCGCGGCTCAACACGTTTTTCTCCTTCGCCCTGCCCTGCGTGATAGTGTGCCGGGGGCACTCCATTCCCCCCATAATGCTGGAGCTGGCGAAAAAGCGCTCCATCCCCGTGTACCGCACCAGCGAGATCACCGTCAAGCTGGAGATGGACATAATCAACTACCTGAGCGACGCCCTGGCGCCCAGCGTCACCATGCACGGCGTGCTGGTGGACGTGTACGGCGTGGGCCTGCTCATCACCGGCAAAAGCGGCGTGGGCAAAAGCGAAAGCGCGCTGGAACTGGTCAAGCGCGGGCACCGGCTGGTGGCGGACGACGTGGTGGAGATAAAGAAGGTCAACGAGACCCGTCTGACCGGCACCGCGCCCGAAGCCATACGCCACCTGATGGAGATCCGTGGCATAGGCCTCATAGACATATACACCATGTACGGCGTGGCCAGCGTGATCCACTCCAAGTCCATAGACCTGGTGGTGCACATGGAAATGTGGCAGGAAGGCGCGTCCTACGAGCGCCTGGGCATGAGCACCCAGACCAAGGAGATACTGGGCGTAAAGGTGCCCTACCTGCTGCTCCCCATACATCCCGGGCGCAACATCGCCATAGTACTGGAAGTGGCAGCCCGCAACCTGCGCCTGAAGCAGATGGGCTTTTCCGCCGCCGACGTGCTTCTGAGCAGGCAGGAAAAACTGGCCGGAAAGGAATAAAACATGGACCTGCGTCAACAGATCAGGGAAGAGGCGCTCAAGCTGGGCGCTTACGAGTGCGGCTTCGCCCCGACAAAAGAGATCGTCGTGTCCCCCATGGTAAGGCAGCTGTGCGAAAAGAACGCCTGCGGCGCTTACGGCAAAAGCTGGGCTTGCCCCCCGGGCGTGGGCCCCATAGAGAAATGCGAAGCGCGGATGAAGGCCTACACCACCGTGTTCATGTTCTCCACCCGCCACGAGCTGGAGGACTCCTATGATTTCGAGGGCATGATGGCGGGCAAGGACGCCCACATGGCCGTGGAACCGGGCATATTCGCGATGCTCAGGGAAAAGCTGGGCAGCGACCTGCTCATACTGGCCACCGAAGGCTGCAAACGCTGCAAAAAGTGCACCTATCCGGACGCGCCCTGCCGTTTTCCCGAGAGCCTGCATCCTTCCATAGAGAGCCACGGCGTGGAGGTGAACGTGCTGGCGGGCAGCTGCGGCATACGCTACCACAACGGCAAAAACACCGTCACCTACCACACCTGCGTATTCTTTAACGAGCCTGAAAACAACTGATATATAGCGGAGGAAAGATCATGTATTACATCGGTATCGACCTGGGCGGCATGAGCGTAAAAGCGGGACTGGTGGACGAGGAAGGCCGCATCGTGCGCAAGGCCACCTGCCCCACCCTGGTGGAAAGGGGCGCCCGTCCCATAGTGGACGACATGGCGCGGCTGTGCGTCGAACTTATCAGGGACGAAGGCATTTCCGAGGACGAAGTCAAGGCCATAGGCGTAGGTCTGCCCGGCATCGAGGACCCCGTGACCGGCCACGTGCCCTTCTGCACCAACCTGTACTGGCACGAAGTACCCGTGCGCGAATGGATGAACGAGACCATCAAAAAGCCCATCTTCATAGGCAACGACGCCACCGTGGCGGGCCTGGCCGAAAGCGTGGCGGGCGTAAGCAAGGGCAAGAGCTCCAGCGTGTTCGTGACCCTGGGCACCGGCGTGGGCGGCGGCATAGTGCTGGGCGGCAAGGTGTACAGCGGCTTCCACGGCGTGGGCAGCGAGATCGGCCACATGATCACCGTGTCCGGCGGCGACGAATGCACCTGCGGCAACCGGGGCTGCTGGGAAAGGTACGCTTCCGCGGGCGCCATCATACGCCGCGGCCGCGAAGCCGCCCAGGCGCATCCCGAAAGCAAGATCTATAAAGACGTTAACGGCAACCTGGACGACATCACCGCCAAGATCGTCATCGATGCCGCCAAGGCGGGCGACGAGACCGCCGTCAAGGTGTTCGACGCTTACGTGTTCCACCTGTGCGAAGGCCTGGTGAGCATAATAAACCTTATCGATCCGGAAGTCATAGTGCTGGGCGGCGGCGTGAGCCACGCGGGACAGTTCCTGCTGGACGCCATAAACAGGACCCTGCCCGGCATGGTGTTCTACAAGACCATGCCCTACGCCATGATCGCCCTGGCCACTCTGGGCAACGACGCCGGCATCATCGGCGCCGCGATGCTGGGCAAATAAACCACACACAAAATCAAAGGAGTCAAACATGGAAGTACGCACCCGTTTCGCCCCCAGCCCCACCGGCTACATGCACCTGGGGAATCTAAGGACCGCGCTGTACGCCTATCTGTGGGCGCGCAGGAACGGCGGCAAATTTATACTGCGCATCGAGGACACCGACCAGGAGCGCGAAGTCGCCGGCGCCGTGGACGTGATATACAATTCCCTGGCCACCGCGGGCCTTGAGCACGACGAAGGCCCCGACGTGGGCGGTCCCACCGGCCCCTACGTACAGAGCGAGAGAAAGCCCCTGTACATGCCCTACGCCGAGCAGCTCATCGCTTCCGGTCACGCCTACCGCTGCTTCTGCACCAAGGAGCGGCTGGAAGAGGCCCGCAAAGAGGCCGAAGCCAGGGGCGAGACCTTCAAATACGACAAAAAGTGCCTGCACCTCTCCAAAGAGGAGATACAGGCCAAACTGGACGCGGGCGAACCTTACGTTATCCGCCAGAACGTGCCCACCACCGGCCGCGCGGGCTTTGACGACGTGATCTACGGCCGCGTGGAAGTGGACTGCTCCACTTTGGACGACAACGTGCTGATCAAGGCAGACGGGCTGCCCACATACAACTTCGCCAACGTCATCGACGACCACCTGATGGGCATGACCCACGTGATCCGCGGCATGGAATACTTGAGCTCCACCCCGCGCTACAATTTCCTGTACAACGCTTTCGGCTGGGATATTCCCCAGTATATCCACCTGACCACCGTGATGCGCGACGCCACGCATAAACTGTCCAAGCGCCACGGCGACGCCTATTACAGTGACTTTATCGAAAAAGGCTATCTGAAGGAAGCGCTGGTCAACTACCTGGCGCTGGTGGGCTGGAACCCCGGCACCGACCAGGAGTTC
>JAEEGL010947734.1_pt1 | contig 10826 bp, 10 predicted proteins | sample 9134231 | NCBI WGS metagenome assembly JAEEGL01 (sample SAMN16246548, study PRJNA631951) | gut metagenome | biome: gut microbiome; feature: rumen; material: fiber-attached | host: Bos | place: Iran: Karaj | collected 2018-10
TAAAAAAATGGCGTCCCCAGAAGGATTCGAACCTTCGACCGCACGCTTAGAAGGCGTGTGCTCTATCCAGCTGAGCTATGAGGACATCAACAAATATGATTATATATTAATATTTTAAAATAATCAAGTGTTTTTTTAAAAAAGTTCTTATTTTTAAATGGTTGCATATTATTTAATGAAAGGATGATTATGTGAAAAAAATAGTACCATTTAATAAAGTTTTAAAGTTTGATAAGAATATTTTAGAAATAAATTCTATATCTTTAGAACATAATATCTATGATATGGGAGATAGTATATCAGGTGAATTTAATGTTTTAGGAGAATATACTATAGATAATGAAACTCATGAAATGGATAAGTTTGATTTTAAGCTACCTTTTGATATAGCTTTAGGTGTTAAATATAATAGGGATAATATGGTAGTGGATATAGATGATTTTAGATATGATATTATATCTAGTAATGAAGTTAGAGTAGATATTGATCTATATATAGATGGTGAAGAAATAATAGAAAATAAAGAAGTAGATAATAGTGTTAGAGAAGATACTCTTCCTGAAGAAATTATTGATAATATAAATGTAGATAATACTAATATCAATATTAATGATAATAATAATTTTAATATGAATATTCTTGGTAATATTAGTGATAATGATGAGTATGTTACTTATAGAGTATATACTGTTATGGATGGTGATACAATAGATAGTATTATAGCTAAGTATAATGTTACTTTAGATGATATTAAGAAATATAATGATATATCTAATTTAAAACCCGGTGATAAATTAATTATACCTAGTAATGAATAAAATTACTATTAAGAATAGTGTTAAAATAATAGATGATAGTTATGTTATAAAAAAGCAAAAAAATAATTTAGATGATACTTATAAGTATTTATTATCTCGTTCTTTTGATTATTTTCCTAAGGTACTAAAAGAAGATAACGAATATTATTATTATGAATACATTCTTGATATAAAAGAACCATCTGAACAGAAAATAACTGATATGATATATTTACTTACTTTATTACATAGTAAAACTACTTTTTATAAAGAAGTAGATATTGATTATTATAAGAATATTTATGAGGGTATTAAGAACGATATAGATGGCGCTTATATATATTATTCCGAGTTATTAAATAATATAGATAGTATTATATATATGTCTCCTTCTAATTATTTGATAGCTAGAAATAGTAGTTTAATATATTCAATGATAGATTATGCTAAATATAATTTGGATAAGTGGTATTCTTTAGTTAGTGATAGTAGAAAAGTTAGAATGGTTAATATTCATAATAATTTAAAATTAGATCATTATTTAAAGAGTGGTGATAAATCTTATTTTATTAGTTGGGATAATTCTAGAATAGATATGCCTATATATGATATTATTAGTTTATATCAAAATAATTATTTAGATTTTGATTTTTTAGAATTATTTAATTTATATAATTCTAAATATCCTTTACATGAAGATGAGTTATTACTTTTATTTATATTATTATCTATACCTAAGAAAATTGAATATAATGATAGTGAATACTTGAAAGTTATTTCTATAAGAAAATATTTAGATTATATATATAAAACTAGTGGTCTATTAAGTAAATACGGTAAAGAAAAAGAGACAAAGTAGGGCAATATATTCTAATAATAAGACAATTGCATTAATAAAACATGGTATAAATAATAGAATTATCATTTGATAAAAAATAATTATTGATAAGAATATACATCCTAATAGTGATAGTAGTTTTATACCTACAAAGAAACGAAAACAATTTAAAAAATTATTTATCATAATATCACCTAATATAATTTATGTAATAAAGTTAATTTTTGTGCTTGACTTTTAATGATAAATATAATATAATCATATGCGATGAACGGAAAGTAGATGTATTTATCTCACCTGATTGCTATAGCTTTAGGTAAAAGGCCAATGATTTTTTATAAGAAATATTATTAGGTTTATTAGATGAATACAGTTACTACTGTATTCATTTTTGTTGGAGGTGTTTTATATAATAAAAGAAAGTAGAAACCCAATTAATGAGACTATTAGAGCTAAAGAAATGATGGTAATTGGTCCTAATGGAGAACAATTAGGAGTTAAATCAAAAGAAGATGCATTAACATTAGCTAGTTATGCAGGTTTTGATTTAGTATTGATGAGTGATAATGGTAATATGGCTGTTTGTAAGATAATGGACTATAATAAATACCGTTATGAAAAACAAAAGAAGACTAAGGATGCTATGAAAAAGCAAAGGGAAGCAATAGCAGATATTAAAGAATTTAGATTATCTGTTACTATTGATACTCATGACTTTGATACGAGAGTTAGAAATGCTAAAAAAGCCTTAGAAAAAGGTGATAAAGTTAAGGCTAGTATTAGATTTAAAGGTCGTCAAATAGCTCATCCTGAATTAGCTCAAGAAGTTTTATTAAGATTTAGTGATGAACTTTCAGAAATAGCTAGCATAGAAATTCAACCTAAATTGGAAGGAAAGTATATGTTTATGCAATTAACACCTAAAAAATAAGGAGGAATTATGAAAAAAGTCAAGAAAAATAAGATGAAAACTCACAAAGGACTTAAGAAAGTATTAAATATTAGAAAGAGTGGTACTATATCTGTATCAAAACAAGGTAGATTACATAATACTGGTAAAAGAAGTGCTAAGACAAATAGACAAAAAAGAAATAATAGCGCTTTAAGTAAAGCAGATTATAGTAGAGTTAAAGATTTAGTATAGGAGGATAGTTATGACAAGAATTAAAGGAAGTAATATTGCTCGTAAGAGAAGAAAAAAAGTATTAAAAGAAGCTAAAGGATACTTTGGAAGTAAACATAGATTATATAAGACTGCTCATGAACAAGTTATGAATTCTCTAAGTTATGCTTTTAGAGATAGAAGACAAAAGAAGAGAGATTTTAGAAAGTTATGGATAGCTAGAATTAATGCTGCTTGTAAAATGAATAACATTACTTATTCTAGATTTATTAATGGTCTATCTAAAGCTGGTATTGAAGTTAATAGAAAGATGTTGAGTGAGCTTGCTATTGATAATATGGATGCTTTTAAAGATTTAGTTACTATTGCTCGTGATGCTTTAGATGGAAAAGCTTATACTCCAAAAGAAGTTAAGTTAGCAGCTAAAAAAGAAGAAAAAGTAGTTACTGAAAAGAAAGAAACTTCTAAAAAAGCTCCAGCTAAGAAAGAAACTACTAAGAAGGCTACTTCTACAACTAAGAAGGCAACTGCTAAGAAGAGTACAACTACTAAAAAAACAACTAAAAAAGAAGAAAAATAGTCAACTTAGATTGATTATTTTTTTCTTTGTGGTATGATATTACCTAATGGAGGAATTTTGATGGATTTGTGTGAACATATTAATGGTTATAATTTAGCATTAACATATTTTCCTAGATGCTTTGATAGACATTTAAAATTAAAGAATTCTCATAGATTTGAGGCTAATGTAGATAAAAGAATGATTATGTTAAGACGTAATAATGATATAGATTATGAAGATTTACTATTAGGAATGAAGTATATTAAATATTTAAATTCTTCTAAAGATACATTTGATGATATACATAGTATAGAAATTAAATCTCTTTATTTAAGATATGAAGATACATTAGAACATGGTAGCAAAAGAGGTAATGGTTATAATTATTTGTTCTTATTATCTATTTTAAAAAAGCCTATTTTAGAAATATTAAGGAGTATTGATAGTAGAATATCTTGTTTTCCAGGAGATTCTAAAACGAAAGAATTAAAAGATTTTATTTCTAAATGGAATTTGATTCTCAGTGAAGATTATCATGGATATAATTATATTAATTTAAGTATTTTTATTAATGAATTAAATGATATCTCAAGAGATAATCCAATGCTTATGGGTTTTAATAATGTTTTAGATGAAGCATTAATGCAAATTAAGGATAATCCTTATGTTTTAAAAAGAAAAAAATAGTCAATTAGTTTGACTATTTTCTTTATATATTCTATAGAAATTAATAGATGGATGATTAAATAATCTGTAGTCTACTTTAGATACTCCAATTCCACTAGATATATATAGGTCTGTATTATTTATTTTATAATATTCATCATAATATTTTTTAGCATATTCTCTTTTATATAAGGCTCCGACGAAAGGTAGTCTTATTTGTCCATTATGAGAATGTCCTGCTAGTATTAAGTCTATATTATATTCTTTTAATATATCATCTGTGATATCTGGTTCATGTATTAAGAATATTTTATAATTGATATCACTTTCTTTTAATATATCTATAAATGGTTCTAAATTATTTTCCTTTTCTAATACTGAAGATAATCCTCCGATAAATAATTTTTCTTTGTTTTTACTATATATTATATCGTATGAATTATCTAAGTAAGTAAATTCAGATTCATCATATATTTCTTTAACAATATCAATATTTTTATAATCATGATTTCCAAATATGGTATATTTTCCATATTTAGAATTTATTTTTTTTAGGGCTTTTTTTAAATATTTTATATCATTTTTATTTATATCATAATCTTCATCAATAAGGTCTCCAGTAAAGACTACAATATCTGGATTGATTAGATTTATTTCTTCAATTATTTCATCTACTTTTTTACTGGTTATATTTCTTTTATAGTGTAAATCACTAAAGTGAACTATTTTTAATCCATCATAATCATTAGTTATATTACTAGAATATATTGGATATTCTTTAGTTATTAGTCCATATGTTCCTATAAATTTAGCATATATAATAGTAAATATTAAGACAATTATTATGTATAAGAAAAATTTAGCAATAACTTTCATTATATTATGCCTCCGATAAAGTATAGTATGATAGCTAATGTATTATGCATAGAATGAATCATAATTGTATAAAATATATTATCTTTTTTATAATATAGTGAAGCAAATGCTATTCCTAGTGATGCATAAGGTATTATATAGAAATAATCATATATACTAGTAGCTGATCCTATTATATGCATAAGAGCAAATATTAAACCACTTGATATGATAAATATATATTTAGTTATTTTATTATCTTTAATTGATAATATCATGTCCTTAATGCTTTTTCTAAATATTATTTCTTCAATGAATGGGGCATATATTGATACAGAGAATATCATATATATTGGGGCTTTAGTTATTAATTCTCTTACTGTATTTTCATTATTAGCATTAGCTTCTTTCACTAATAAGACTATTAATATGTTACTTACTATCATTCCTATTAAACCAATAAAGTAGTATTTAAATGATTCTTCAAAATTATCTTTAAAATTATGAAAATAATCTTTAAAATTTTGAATTAATTCTTTTTTGTATAAGAAGAATATTATTATCATTAATCCTATATCACATATAAAATTGTAGATTATTTTCATTGTATAACTAAATTCGTTATATTTTAATCTAAATGCATATATTGGTATATATGGAAATATAGCCATTAGTAATAGTAATATTATAAATATAATAGTTTTTATTATTGTCTTTTTCATATATCTTATCCTCAATTTTAATTTTAACATAAATGTTTTTTAGTGTAAAGTATTATTGATTCCTTATAAAATATATGTTAAAATCTTAATGTAAAGAGAGTGATTATATGGCTTATGATGAAAAATCGATAAAAATATTGGAAGGCTTAGAAGCTGTTAGAAAAAGACCAGGTATGTATATAGGGTCTACTGATAAGAGGGGATTACATCATCTTGTATGGGAAATAGTAGATAACTGTATAGATGAAGCTTTAAATGGCTATGGAGACTATATTAAGATAATTATGCATAATGATGGATCTATATCTGTTTCTGATAGGGGGCGTGGTGTTCCTGTTGGAATGCATGAGTCTGGTAAAAGTACGCCTGAAGTCATTTATACTGTACTTCATGCTGGTGGTAAATTTTCTGATGGTGGGTATAAAGTATCTGGAGGACTTCATGGAGTTGGTGCTTCAGTTGTTAATGCGTTATCAGAATATATGGAAGTAACAATAAGAAGAGATAAGGAAGAATATTATATTAAATTTCATAATGGTGGACATGTAGAAATACCTCTTAAGAAAATAGGTACTGCTAATAGAACTGGTACTACTGTTAGATTTAAACCTGATAAAGAAATATTTTCAGATACAGAATTTAATTATTCAACTATATGTGAAAGAATGCAAGAATGTGCTTTCTTAATTAATGGATTAACTATTGAAATTGATAATGAAAAAGATGGTCGTAGTGAAAAATATTTCTATGAAAATGGACTTAAATCATTTTGTGAATATTTAAATGAAGGTAAAACACCTCTTCATGATGTACTTTGTTTTAGTTCTAAAAAAGATCGTATTAATTTAACTGTTAGTATGCAATATACTGATACTTATTCAGAAAACATTGTATCATTTGTTAATAATGTTAAAACTAGTGATGGTGGTTCTCATGAAGTTGGATTTAAGACTGCTATTACTAAGGTAATGAATGATTATGTTAAAAGTAATGGTTTAATTAAGGGAAAAGATAAGCCTTTTGAAGGATCTGATGTTAGAGAAGGATTAACTGCCATTATATCTGTACAAATTCCTGAAGATTTGCTTGAATTTGAAGGACAAACTAAATCTAAATTAGGAACTCCTATTGCTAGAACAGCAGTAGAATCTTTAGTATATGAAAAGATGTCATTCTTTTTAGAAGAAAATAAAGCTATTGCTAGAGAAATAGTATCTAAAGCACTAAAAGGAAAAGAAGCTAGAGAAGCAGCTAGAAAAGCAAGAGAAGAGACAAGAAAAGGTAAAGATAATAAAAAGACGGAAAGATTACTTTCTGGTAAATTAACTCCTGCACAATCTAAAAATAAATTAGAAAAAGAATTATTTATAGTAGAGGGTGATTCAGCAGGTGGTTCCGCTAAGCAAGGTCGTGATAGAAGAACACAAGCGATACTTCCTTTAAGAGGTAAAGTTTTAAATACTGAAAAATGTAAATTAGAAGAATTATTTAAAAATGAAGAAATAAATACTTTAATATATACTATCGGAGCAGGATATGGTAATGATTTTGATATTGAAGACTGTAATTATGGTAAAGTTATTATTATGACCGATGCTGATGATGATGGTGCTCATATTCAATGTTTATTATTAACTTTCTTCTATAGATATATGAAACCATTAATAGAAAATGGTAGATTATTTATAGCTATGCCTCCACTATATAAAGTATCATCAGGATCTAAAGAAAAATATATTTGGAGTAATGAAGAATTAAAAGAATATACAAAAGATAAGACAAATTATAAGATACAAAGATACAAAGGTCTTGGTGAAATGAATGCTGATCAGTTATGTGATACTACTATGGATCCAGAGAAGAGAAGTTTGATTAAAGTAAATATTAGTGATGTAGCATTAGCAGAGAAGAGAGTTAATGTGCTAATGGGAGATCAAGTTGAACCAAGAAAGAATTGGATTAACGAAAATGTTATATTCTCTTTAGAAGATGATTACAAGATATAGTATAAAAAATCTCTTTCAAAAAGAAGTTTTTTATATTATGAATATTATAAAATATAGAAAATATATGTGTTATAATAATTATAGTATTTTAGGAGGTAGATATTATGAATATTAATTCAATTATTAATAATAATTCTAATAAAACTTATAAATATTTTACTATAATTAATGATAACAAGGATAGTAAATTTAATGGTTATATTGAAGAAATAGATCCAAGAGAAAGAAAGCCAAAATCATATTATCAACATATTGCTAAAGACAATAACAAACCGGAAATAATGGATTTTGATGATGAATATGTTCTAAAAAATAATAGTAAAGAAGATAGAACTGTTTCTCAAGTATCTGATTTTTTAGAAGAAGAACATAATGTATTGCAGGAAAGTATTGATAAGGTAAATGAAAACTTAAAAGAGGAAGAATATTTATATTATGAAATATATGGACTTGGTTCATATAATCAATCAGATGCTTTAGAAAATGCTGAATATCATTGGAAACAGGAACAATTAAATAAATACAAAGAGAAGTGGAAAGAAGAATATAGAAAACAAGTTAGGGATAAGTTAATATCTCAACATGGAATGAATGTATCTATAGATAATCTTAGTATGGATGAATTTATGAAGTATATTATAGATAATAATATTCAACCTTCTTATATTGAATATTTAAATAATAAATACAAATCAATGAAGAAAAAAAATCAAGATGCAGATAGTTTAATAGCATTATATATGATGCTAGATACAGTACTAAGAGAAAGTACATATAAAAATTACGTTAATGGTTTAAGTGAGAACATTGATTTTAATGAGAAAAGTTATAATCCTTTTGATTTTGGAGATGATTATTATTCAGAAACAGGAGAACCGCTACCATTAGTAAAATCTATTTTTGAAAGTGATTTATTTAATTATCTAACTGATGACGAAAAGAAGGCAATGTATTATATCTATAATAAACAGGGAGCAGATGAATTTGTTAAGCTTTGGAATGATTATTTTGAAGATACTCTAAATAAGCGTGTTGCAATGCAAAGAGCTAATGATTTTATTAATTCTATTACAGTTGAAGATATTATGCATTTAGAATATATTGAAACTATAAAAGAAAGAATGAAGCATGATTTTGATAGATATAGTGAAAATCCTTTAAAAGGTAAAACAGAAGAAGAATTTTTACCTAGAAATTTAGCACCTGGTGAAGAAACGTCACCACTAGTAGAATTTTTTTGCTTTATGCAAACACCTGCTATTGATAATTTATCAGATGAGGATAAGAAGGTAATATACTATATATATAATACAGAAGGAATGGATAAAGTAAAAGAAGTATATTCTAATTATGATATTGGTTTAATAGATAAAATATGGGATACGGGTATTGAAGGGCTTGGCAATGGTCTAAAAAGTTTTGTTCAAGGGTTTCGTGAATTTTGGGAAATGGATGGTAAGAAAACTATTGATCAATATGAAGCTGCATACATAATGATGTATTTACAAGAACATGAAAAACTTTTGCAAGGCGAATATGAGATAGCAACTTCAATAGGTAATATGCTTCCATTAGTAGCTTTATCTACAGTATTATCTTGTGCTGGTGTTCCAGGCGTGGTTCCTGAGACAATATCAAGTGTATTGATGGGAGTTTCATCAGCAGGTAATGCTATGGAATCAGCATATCAAGAAGGACATGGTAAGGCAGAATCAATAATATATGGTGTTATAAGTGGTATATCAGAAGGTGGATTAGAATATCTATTAGGGGGTATTTGGGGAATTGCTAAACCAAATGGTGCTTCTGGTAAAATAGTAGGTAAAAATATTTTAATGTTCTTATCTGATATGTTTAGTGAAGGTGTAGAAGAAAGTACTCAAGAGATAATTGATTCAGTATTAAAACTAATATGCTTTGATGAAGATTTACAATTAGATTTAAATGCTATAGCAAAATCTGGATTTTATGGCTTTATAACAGCAGGGATAATGAACGGTGGATCAATGGTAGTAAATGGTGTTGCTGTAGATGTTTTTTCTTTAATTAAAAATACTCAATTAATTAGGAAGATTAATAAATTAGAACAAGTTGGAGTAAATATTGATTATAGTAAACTGAATGATTCAAAATATCAAGAAGATATTATGAATATGAGTGATATATCAAATAATGATAAAGTAATTTCAAATAGAATAGATACTAATGTAGATACTGAGATAAGTACTAATACAAATATTAATACCGATACTAGTATAACTACAAATGCTGATAAAAGTACTGAAATAAGTAAAGATATTGATGAGACAACTGGTGCCAAAGGAACAACGAATAATAGAATAACAATTGATATAGAAGATATAAAAAACAATCCTAATTTAGATTTAACTGAATTAAGAGAAAAAACTGGTGTATATGATAATGATGATTATTTGTGTGCTATTATTAAAAGAGAGTATGAAATGTATGCAAATATAGAATTATATTTTGGAACTCCTCTTCTTAATGAAAACGCTGATTTTATGTTACAACAGATACTTAATGGACATTTATTAACGCAGGAAGAAACGAGTGATTTGTTTTTAAATAAACAAATGAGAGAAAGAAAAACATATTATAATGATATGAAAGATAAAGTTTATAATGGAACAATAACGACGGAAGAATTTGCGAGGTGGTTTGGACAAATTTTAAAGGACGAAAGTCCTAAAAATATTGAACAAATAAAACACACGTTGGAAACTTTGAACTATAATACTTTGGATTCAAATATGAAAAAAATGTATGATGGTTTATCTATGTATCTTCAAAAGCATGAATTGTTAGCTATTATTGATATAGTTGTAATGGATTCTAATACTAAGGAAATGTTAAGAAAGTTAGTAAATGTTGGTGATATCAATAAAGATGATTTAATACAATTTATTAGAAAGAAAAAAAGTGCAGAGTATATAAATTATACGGATGAACAAATTTTATATAAGTATTGACAAATGTAGTTAATTTTTATATAATTATTAATGTTTTAGAGCAAATGAGGAAGACGGTATATTAGATGGAAAATAGAGAGTAACTGGTTGGTGGAAAGTTATAGGATATTTAATATATAAATCACTTCTGATGTATCTTTAGGATAAGTAAAGATCGGTTTTTACCGTTATCAAGAATTAAGCGCACTTTTTAGTGAATTAAGGTGGTACCGCGGAATATTTCGTCCTTATATGTAATAATATATAAGGATTTTTTTATGGGAGGAA
>JAEEGL011158213.1_pt1 | contig 10826 bp, 8 predicted proteins | sample 9134231 | NCBI WGS metagenome assembly JAEEGL01 (sample SAMN16246548, study PRJNA631951) | gut metagenome | biome: gut microbiome; feature: rumen; material: fiber-attached | host: Bos | place: Iran: Karaj | collected 2018-10
TCGGGATGTCCTGCCTCATATTCCCTTACCCTTCTGCCTATTTCGGAAAACAGATAGCTTCCGGGAAGCTTTAAATAGTTACGATTGATCCTTGCCATTTGTTTTTCCGCCTTTCCTTTACTGAATAGTTATTCTCATTATTTATAGAGTGTCTCTGCCATCTGGGCTATCTGGTCGGCGTTCGCATGAAGCTCCTCCACTGTGGCATTGATGGTACCCATCTCTTCACTTTCCTTCGCTATGCTCTCGCTGATAATGCTTATCTTTGACAGAATGCCTCTGACAGAGTCATTCACATTGTTAAGATTTTCAGTTATCTGCACAGTGGTCTCCTGCGTGGAAATGGACAAGGCCTGAACCTCCGAAGCAACCACGGCAAACCCCCGGCCCGCATCCCCTGCCCTTGCGGCTTCGATCGACGCATTAAGAGAAAGCAGATTAGTCTGACTTGCTATGCTCTGGATGCTCCCGATGATCTCCATGGATGCGGTAACGGCTTTTTCGATCTCGCCGGCAGCATCGCTGACCTCCTGCTGCCTTACCGACACCTCCTGCATCTGGTTGGTTGCATTCTCTACATTGCTCGCGATCTCCGATATTCCCTCCCGCAGAGATTCTATATTGGGCCCCATTTCCTCCTCGAAACGCTGCCTGTTTCTTTTCTCATCCGTAATATCCAGTATCGTCCCGGCCGCCATAAGGGGTACACCCTGCCTTGACCATACTACATAACTGGACGCTCGTACCCATAAATACTCCCCGCTCTTATGCTGCATGCGGTATTCCATATCAAAAACCGTATTCCCGGATGGATCGGAAAGCTGCCTGCCCATGGTCTCAGACGCCCCCGGCACATCATCGGGATGTATCTTTGTGATCCAGGACTGCATGATATCCGGAAACTCCGATGAATTCGGCTTGTACCCGAGTATTTTCTTGAACTGGTCGGAAAACACCATCGGGGAATTCGGATCGTCTATCGCATACTTCGTAAGATCCATGCTCCAGCTTCCTTCCAACATCATCTTTTCCACAGCGTTCTGGCGCCTGCTGTCGTGTTCAAAAATGATCGCATTTTTCTTCTGATCGTCTATGTCGGAAAAAGTCCCTATAAACTCTTTTGGATTACCGTTCTGGAACCTTATGCATTCTCCCGCCGCATGGAACCATTTATAATCACCTGATTTTGTGAGGAGACGGTAATCAATATCAAATTTGGTCCGGCCGCTCTTATCACCCGCAGCCGCCCCAAAAGCGCCGAATACTTTCTCCGTCTCATCCGGATGGATAAGCTTTCCCAGCGCATCTAACGTATCAGGAAACTCCTGCCTGCTATACCCGAGCATCCTCCTGAATTCGTCAGTGTAAACAACTGAGGACTGGTTCCCGGCCTCATCATAGAAGCATTTCCATATCCCGAGATGGGTACTGGTATTTACCGCTTCAAGCTCGGTCTCGCTGTTCTCGAGCTTCTTCTTAAGCTCACTTATCTCCCTGTCCTTTTCCTCGATCAGTACGGCAATTTCCTGTTCCCTTTCATTTCGTCTTTTATTAAACATACCGATTTCCCCCCTCCAAAATCTATTTTATAGGCTTTCCTTCCAATCCGACATATTTATTGAATACAGCATCTTAACAGAACTATTCCCTCATGGCGTGCATCTCCTTCTTACATTTATACATTTCCACATCCGCCCTCTTGAATACATCCTCTACACAGGTATCCTTTTTCGGGTCATACACCGTATAGCCGATGGAGGCGGAAATCCTCTCCCAGGGCTCAAGGCTTTCATCTGCCGCACACTGGGAAATGATATCATGAAACTGCCGGATCAGGTGATCTATCCTCTCCAGGTCCCAACCCGTAAGTATCACCACGAATTCATCCCCGCCGACCCGAAATACCGGAGAATGGGTGAAAACCCTGCAGACAAGGACGGACAGCTTCTTGATCGATATATTTCCCTTTTCGTGGCCGTAGGTATCGTTTGTCTTCTTAAGGTAGTTCAGATCGATCATAACGATCCCGAAGGCAAGCTCCGGATCCTCACTAAGGGTCCTCTCAAGCTTTACGACCTCCCTGTCATAGCCGGTCTTATTACGGATCCCGGTCAGGGCATCCTTGATCGCCAGCCCCTCCATCTGATCGGCCTTCTTTTCCGCGGACAGGATATCCTGCACGTAGTCCTGCATATTCACCGTCATTTTTGTGACGGCATGGGATAACAGCTCCACCTCGTTTTCCGTATGGATCTCGGGCTCCTCATATTGCAGGAGGCTGACATCTCTCTGTCCGTGGCTCTTGTCGGCGAAAGCGACGACACCTTCCTCCAAAAGAAGGATCGGCGCCGTAATGTTTTTGCGTGCCCAGATCAGGAAGATGGTCGTAAATAAAAGGCCAAGGAGAGCGATCAGAACAGAGGTCTCAATCGTCCGCTGTCTGATCAGTGTGCGGATATCAGTGATATCAATATCGACAGCAAGAACCGCGTAAGGCTTTCCATCCTCGGTTCGAAGCGCCAGTGCACCGGTATAGTCATAGCCCCACTCTGTATCCTGCTCAAAGAAGGTAACTCCCTCCTCATCCATGGCCCGGCTTAAGGGGGCGATACTCTCCTCGTCATATTCATCGTCCGATACCCAGCCCAGATAAAGGTTACCCTCCGTATCCACATAGCGGTCATAATAGTTTTCCGCGGAAATAACGCTCATCATATGGCTTTCGTCCACGATCGTCAGGATATACAGATAGTGGATGTCAAAATCCTCCTTGATCCCGTCCATAAACAGCTCCAGCTCATCGAAGGTCTTGCTCCGTTCAAGCGTTTCGATACAGTTCTTAAGGTCTTTATGGTCGATCTCAGATTCCGTGTAGGTAAGGATGTCGGTAATGTAAGCCTCATAGCGCTGATACAGGGCGCTTTTGTAGCTTAAGTAGCTGGCTATTCCTATAACAACGCAAAGAAACAGGATAAAAACCAGGCATCCAAGCGTGATGCTTCGACCCAAAGGCTTCTTGCTGATTGCCTGACTTTCTGTTTTTTGCATAATTTCCTCCGTTTATCCGTCTGCATCCGTTTTCCCTGCCGGACTGCGGATCGGTACCCATCCATTAAAGGCAGCTTTTGTGCCTGCAATATCCGACTTACAAAAGACAGTCTGACCGGCTTTTCACGGGCCCCCTCACTCGCATTCTTCAATCCCGTACACTATAATTGCCCCGGCTTAAGCGCTCCTCAAATTCCTCAACGGACAAAGGCTTGTCATAGTAGAATCCCTGTGCGTACCGGCAATTGTTCTTCTTCAGGATCTCAACCTGGTTCGATGTTTCCACACCTTCCGAAATACATTCCAGGCCTATGTCACGAGCCATAGCGATGACGTGGCCGTACACCAGGCTGGTAACGCTGTTCTCCGGCTCATCATCCGCCGGCAGAAAGCACCGGTCGATCTTAAGCACATTCCAGGGGATCTCACGGATCAGGTTCAAAGAAGAATATCCCATCCCGAAATCGTCCACGGAAACACAGAATCCATTCTCCTGCAGCTCCCCTGCTACTCTTTTCAGCGACTGAAAGCCGACTTCGGTAGCTGTTTCCGTCAGTTCGATCTCGATGCTCTGATGCGGGACCCGGTTCCTGTCGATGATTTCCAGGATATGATCCTTAAGATCCGCATCCGACAAATGCTTTCTTGAAAGATTAACGGAGATCCTTACGGTCTGTCTGCCCTCATCAAGCCATCTTCTGATATCCTTGCAGACAAGATCAAGCATATGGAAATCCAGACGGCATATCTCCGAGGTTCGCTCCAGAACGGGAATGAATTCCCCCGGAGGAACAACATGTCCTTTCCTGAACCATCTGCAAAGAGCCTCTGCCCCGACGATCCTTCCGGTTTCGATATCCACCTTCGGCTGATAGAATACTTTGAATTCGTTGTTTTCCAGGGCCTTCGGAAACAGAAGGTGGACCTGTGCTTCCCTTCCCCGCTCTGCAAGCATTTTTTCATCATAGTAAATGACGGGAGTTTCCTGGTTCTGCTTTGCAGTCAGCATAGCAGAATATATGCGGCTGAGTATATCTTCACACTTCAGTGCAGAGCAGTCCTCCGGAACATTAAAAATACCCGTGCTTGCTGATATGAGCACACGTTTATTGGTCTCGGGATCACAGATGACCGGTATGCCGGAGAGTATATCAAGCACCTTTTCCGTAAGCGCTTTTTTAAAGACCATGACGTAGTTATCCCCGCCTATCCGGCAGATAAGTCCGTCATCTCCGACGGTTTTTTTTAGCGCATCAAAATAGTTACGCAGCGCAATGTCCCCGGCTTTCCTGCCGTACTCCTGATTGACTGCGGAAAAATGACGGAGATTGAAGCAGGCCGCCGTATACCCGGAAAGGGTTTCCTCTGCGATCAGGGATTCCAAATAACGCATATAGAATCGGATATTCGGATATCCACTGTCATCGTAAAAGCCGAGCTTCTCCAGGGAAGCCTCAAACCGGTTGCGCGCGATAAAATTGATCAATACGCTCATGACCAGGTCAAGCTTTTGCTGTTCCTCTTCATCCAGCGGCTTTTCGTCATCAGCCATGTACAACGTGGATATGATGACGGATTTTGATTTGGACAGGATACGACGCCGCAGCACGGGATGATCCTTTTTGCCGATATCATAATCGACCATGATCTCGCCTTCGCCGTCCTTTTCGGCTCTTTCGGTCCGATAGTATTCCGTGACCCCCTTCGAAAGACGGAAAAGAACGCTTATATCCTGCAATATCCGGATAAACTCATCCCGGTCAAAATGCTCGTTATCCGCCATACATCTGACCATGCGTTCAAACAGGATATGGTATTTTGCAATATTGGACTGATTCATAATGCTTCCTCTCTGTCAGCTGCCATCAGACCGGTTTTTCTTCCGGCCTCTTAAGCTTCTCCGAAAAAATGATCCTGTTGGCCTTCTCTATTGCTTCTCTATTGCTTCTCTTTTGTCTTTATCTGTCATCCGCAAAAGAAGCTTCATCCGTAAATCTTCATCATGATCGCTTCAGATATTTTATTATACCATAAAATACTGAACATTTAGATATTTTTAGTCAAAATAGTCAAGATAGTCTATTGTCATAGTTCAAACCGTTTCCATTCACACCCTTCGGGCCCGTGACAGTAACGGATCATGCCAATATAAATCGCCTTGGGCGAAGGGCAAAATCTATGGCCTGCGTCTTTCATTTTTATTTATGTTTTGATATACTGTTCAGAGCGAAAACAGAAGGTGAGGTTTAAGCATGAAGCTTACTATTACTCTTTTTGACAGTATAATAAACACGTCGCAGGACTGTGTATTCTGGAAGGATAAGAACAGACGCTTTATCGGCGTCAACCGTGCTTTTCTCGATTTTTACGGGTTTGACTCCGAGGATGTACTGATAGGAAAGACTGATGAAGACATGGGCTGGCACAGCGATCCCGAGCCCTACAGGCAGGATGAGCTTCGCGTGCTTGCGGGAGAATCGACCTATAAGGTTCAGGGAAAGTGTATGGCCCAGGGCGAGGAAAGAGACATAATCGCCTCCAAGAGGCCCCTGTATGAGGGAGATGAGATAGTCGGCCTGGTAGGAAGCTTCATCGACATAACTGATATCGTACGAAGACAGAAAAGGCTTGACAGCCGCCAGGTCATGTATACAGTGGACTCACTCCGCAGATATGATTTCTGGGACAGGCTGCTTGATGACACGCCGCTGGATGAGCTTCTCGATCCTCTGTGCGGGGTAATAAAACGTAACTATATGACAGACTTTGCGCACTTCCTGATCGCAAAGAAAATTCCCTTTTCCCTTACTCTCCTTGACCTTGATAACTTCAAGCTGGTAAATGACCAATATGGTCATCATTCGGGCGATCTGGTCCTCAAGGCCGTCACAAGGTCCCTGGCGGAGTACACACAGGACTTCGGACTGGTGGGACGTTACGGAGGCGATGAGCTCCTGCTTATAGATCTTAAGAATACCGATAAGGAGCAAAATCAGAAATTCTGGGAACAATTATTTTCTTCCCACACAATTTTTCGAAGGGATATCGAAGTCGATAACGGGACCACCTTTGTTACCGGAACATGCGGAAGCTCCTCCTGGCCGGGAGATTGTAATAATCTCTCAGACCTTTTTTCGGAGACGGATAAGGCTCTCTACATTGGAAAGGGCCGCGGAAGGAACTGCTTTGTGGTCTATGATCCCGAAAAGCACAGCGAGGTTGAGATAAAAAAGACATCCAGGCGCAATCCGTGCGAGGATGTGACTTACCTTCGCAGGGTCATGGATAATGCCTCCGATCCCTTTGAAGGTATTGCTTCAGTAATGCCGCTTATCAAGGATACGCTTAAGATAAATGAACTGTATTATATCGATGAGGACGGATATCTGAGGGCGTTTTCCGGATCAGCCACAACGGAAGCGGTCTCTGACGCGGTTAACTCTATCGATGAGGAGCTGTACATATGCCATTCCGCTTATGATATAGAAGAAGACAGCCCTGTTTTCTCTGCTGCCCTTAAGAGACTCGGTATTTCCACCTTCATTTCCGCAAAGATCTGGAAGGACCCCGAGAGAACTGGCTATCTGATATGCCCTTCAGGCAGGAAGCACCGCATATGGCAGGAAAGCGACTGTGCCTTCGTTGTTTTTCTGGCTATGCTTATCGGGTACAGAGCCGGATGAGCTCCTTCCTCTCCTCTTCGGACACAAGAGGCCTGCCCAGTCTTTCACTGTAAGCGGCCTTCTTGTCTGCGCGGATCAGTATCCAGCCTTCCTTATATTTGGGGACCCTGAGCTTAAGGGGGAACATGTGGCTTAGGATCGAGTCGACAACGACCTCGTTGTTCTCCCCCGTCACCTTCCTGTATACGCTGACCGAATCGATGGGATGCCATATCAGGCACTGAAAATCATTATTGAACTTCTCTCTTCTGCCCATGATGCCCAGGTCATGACACAGGCAGGCTTTCACCACATTATCAAGGAAGGGCTCCTCGGTAAGAGAGTTCTTTATACAATAGCTTACCGCCTCTGCAGTAACGCCCAGCAGATGGTCACCCACGTTGAAAACGACATGGTGCTTTTGCAAAAAAGTTTCGGCAAACAGCTCAGAGCCGATGATGCCGCTGCCGTGTTTTATGATAATATCTTCTGTCTGCTTATCGATCATTCGTCACTACACTCCTGCTTTCAGTATACCATGTTCATGACGGAAGTGTATAAACATTTATTTTACTAAATATATACTTATCCGGATTTAGAAAACCCCGGTATAGTGGCTCCGGCGTAGCTGATCCTGATATAGGAGTCGCAAAATTGTTCGCGTTATCATACACGGGTAACCAGCGTAAATAGTTCGTAAATAGTTTTTTTAAAAATTTTAAAAAAAGTAGTGCTTTTTTCTAAAGAATGTGTTATCCTATTACTTGCGTTGCAGAGAACATCTGACAGCCCAACCCGAAAAGCTTTACGGCCCTGCCGTATGAGCTAATGCTGATGTAGCACAGTCGGTAGTGCACCGCATTGGTAGTGCGGGGGTCTCCAGTTCGATTCTGGACATCAGCACGCGTAAGCCCGTGTTTACTGTTTTTCAGTGGCACGGGCTTTTTATTTTCGTCTTCATAACGGGTGGTTTTTATCAGATCAGTGGCAGGATTTACCCCATTTTCCCCAATTTAAAAACTATACATTAATATGCAAAAGATTTTTACAAAGATAGTATTATTCTGATATCCCCCGCTATTTCTTCGCCACTACAGTTAACCAGGGCTTTGATTTATGATGCTCTGCTGTTACCCTCGTAAATCCTGCCCCCTTAAGAGCGACCTCTATCTCATCTGCCGTATGGCATTTCATGCCCTCTATGATCCTTTCGAATTTGAGGCTCGCCTCGTCCCTGCCATCTGATTCATTTACAATCATAAAAGTTCCCCCCGGGCTTCAGCACTCTTGCCACCTGTGCAAAACATCTCTCCAGTCCCGGCCAGAAGTATATGGTCTCGAATGCTGTGGCAAGATCGTATTTCCCTTCGGGCAGGTCAAGCGCAGACACGTCTCCCTGTCTGACATCACATCTTCCGGCATCTATCATCGCCTTATTATATTCCTTTGCCCTGTCTACGGAAACATCTGAGTAATCTACCGCTGTGACATAAGAGCCTGGGTATTTCTTCAAAAGCTCTCCAGCGTTTCTTCCTCCGCCACACCCTAGCTCGACTATCTCTTTCGGGACTATGGAATTCAGGTGTGACAGCCCCCAGTCCGCCATCTTAGCATGGCCGCCGTTCATACCGTTTACCATCATCCTCCCGAGAAAGCCCTCCGGCTTTCTGGTCTGGCTTACAAATTTCTTAAAAAGACCCATGGTTTGCTGTTTCCTCCCTTTTCCTTATAGCGGATACTTTTTATCATCTTCATTTTCGCTGTTTAGCTTAGTTAGCTTCGTCTAACTTTGTGTTATTATATAACTCCGCACTGTATCACTTTACCTTAAGCAAATTGTGCGGAGCAGTTATATACGGCGTATATTTTCCTTAATCACTTTTCATTCCAATGCCTGATCAGTCCAAGCAGCTCTGTCCTTATCGCGAAGCTCCTCTCCCGTTGCCGATACCGTGTCATTGTAGTAAGACGGATCGCACTTTTTTCAGATGAAAGATTGATCGGTACTTTATTCTTTTTGCAAACACCAGAATCTCAGCAATCCTGGATAGGTCTTTTGGTTTTGCTTTTCTTATCATGATTCTATCTCTTCCTTATCAAATTGGTGCGTTATGCTGGAATTCAATACATTTATTATTCGGTCTTGACTATTTGCCGGATTGCATTCGCATACCGATCCGCATGATTGATCGAAAACTCTCCATGTCTGAGCCCATTCATCCGGTATAGCTTACAGGAAAGACACATCCTACATATGTATTCCGCAGAGCGAAGAATCTCCCGGTTTTCCTTTTCACCAACATACACGTGTATTATGGCGGATGACTCCTTGAAAGAATCCTTCAAGGCATAAGCTGTGGTGGCTTTCAAAAATGCGATCATGTCCTGCTTTTTTATCTGGCAGGTATCCCGGTAATAGTCTTCAAACAGATCCGGATTGATGTGTAGAGACTGAAACTGAAATTTGGAAAAGAACCGGTTTTTGATAAGTCCATAACTACATCCAAAAGTCGGTGCGACCAGCATATTAGTCAGTTTTGAAGGAATCACTGACGCACTCTCAACCAATGCATAAGAACAGAGATTTTTTTGCTTCGATAACATTTCCAACAAAACCTGACCGCCAAGCGAAAGCCCTCCGATCAGCAATACCGAACCGGTTAATTCTTCGTCAATAAATGCGATGATCTCTTCTGCATTATCTTCGATTGTCGTAAATGGTCTGTCACTTCCTGCATGTCCGTCCAGAATCGGAAGCACGATATGATACTCTCCATGTAGAATCTCAGCCACCTCCCGGTAATTCCACCAAGACAGTCCTCCACCATGAAGCAAAAGGATCGTATCATTTTTATCAGAACCATATTCCTGATATTTCATATATTTACTCACCCAGACAGATTCTCATCGCCTATAAAACCGAAATCAGTTATGTAATGCTTAATGCATATGCCTCATATGGTCTTAATAAATTGAAATCAGCTATTTCCTCATAATTGCTAATAACTCTTTCAGCCCCCTTAAAGAGTTCCGGCAAAGCAAAATCCTTTTTCTGGTCAGTAAAATTACATACCACGATAAGCTTTTTGCTGTCAAGAGTACGTATATATGCGAAAATGTCGCTGCTTTCAGGACACAGCATTTCAAAATTGCCATGAACAATCAGATCACTACTCTTTCTCAGACGAATCAACTCTTTATAATAGCAAAAGATAGAATTCTTTCGATTAACCTGATCTGCAGCGTTGATATCCACATAGTTAGGATTTATGCGAAGCCATGGCTTTCCACTTGTAAATCCCGCATTTTCTGAATCATCCCACTGCATAGGTGTTCTGGCATTGTCACGGCTTAAGTTGCGCATTATCGCCATTGCATCTTCCTCTTTTACAAGGCCTTTCGCAATATTCTGCCTGACAGCATTTAATGATTCAATGTCATTTATTTCATCCATGCTTTCCCAAGGGCAATTGGTCATTCCCAGCTCTTCGCCCTGATATACATATGGAGTACCTTTCATCAGATGAAGACAGGTTGCAAGCATTTTTGCAGAAATCTCCCTATACCTGTCACTGTCATTTCCAAATCTGGAAACTGCACGAGGTTGATCATGATTATCCCAATAAAGAGAATTCCATGCATATCCCTCAAGACCAACTTCCCATTTATTTATAGCCTCTTTTAGCCCCGGAATGTTAGCTTTATAAAGTCCGTAGCGCCCAATTACGGGATCAAATTCTGTTGTCATATGCTCAAACTGGAAGACCATATTCAGCTCACTTCCATCCAGACTTGCATATTTCCTTGCTTCCTCCATTGGTACTCCCGGGCATTCTCCTACTGAAAAAGCATCATATTTTGAAAGTACTTTTTGGCTCATCTCACGCAAATATTCGTGAAGATGCGGTCCTGTTGCAAACTGTTCAAACATTGCAAAACCATTTCCGCCTGCAATACCATCTGGCAATCCTTCAGGCTTGGATATGGCGCTTATAACATCCATCCTAAAACCATCCACGCCCTTTTCAAGCCACCAGGTCATCATGGAATACACGTCTTCCCTTACTTTTGGATTATCCCAGTTTAAGTCCGGTTGTTTCTTAGAAAAGAAATGAA
>JAEEGL011583943.1_pt1 | contig 10826 bp, 8 predicted proteins | sample 9134231 | NCBI WGS metagenome assembly JAEEGL01 (sample SAMN16246548, study PRJNA631951) | gut metagenome | biome: gut microbiome; feature: rumen; material: fiber-attached | host: Bos | place: Iran: Karaj | collected 2018-10
AGATGTGTTCATTATGCGTAGTGTTTTAATAAATACTGGGCTGTTGATTAATGAAAAGAATGATGTAAGATTAAATTTTGATTTCCAGAAAAAGGATGATGTTGCCGTTGTAAAACCTATTATTGATGCTTTGCAATGGTTTGTCAATAATGCTGCGGAGAAGAATAAAGTTTCTTTTGGGGCATTGTATCGAAAATTGACATCTCCTAGTGGAAGAATCGGCATGAGAAAAGGAGTAATTCCGATATTCATTGCTGCATTTTTGCATTGCCATAAAAAGTCTATTTCTGTTCATAATGAAAATGGTTCTGTAGAAATTTCTGCACAAACATTAAATCAGATAAATAAAAAACCTGATTCATATACTCTGACATACATATCTTGGGATGCGACTAAAGAAAAATACATCCATGATATGAAAACTTTATTTAGTCAGTGGCTTACCCCTTATGAGACGAAATCGCTTGAAATAGATGGATTGACGTCTGCGATGAATCGCTGGTATCTTGATTTGCCTAAGTACACGAAGGAAATTTATTCAAAGGCAAATCCCAAAAAGACCAACCAAACTCTTGTTGATTTTCTGAATTTATTTACGCAAAATGTAAGCAGTGAAGAACTCCTTTTTGAACGAATTCCGATGGTGTTTACGGGAAAACCCTCATGTGGGAAAAATGTCCTTACGAAGTTATCTGACGCCAAAAAGGACATCGATGATTCAGTAATTAGGCTAAGCCGATCGCTTTTAGATATCACAAGAAATGTTTTTGTCAATCAGCAAGTAAAAAAAGCCTCTGTGCCTTCTATGTGCAAAGAGTGGACGAAAAAACTTGATAAGAATGCGTCTGGTAATGTGTTTGATGATGGTATAACGGATAGGATGCTGAATCTTTTCTATCAAAACTTGGCAGACGAAACAAGATTTATTGAAGGCCTTGCTGAAAATTTAACCGGATTGAGAATTGCTGATTGGAATTATAATACAATCGATTCCTTTAAAGTGAAGTTGAAGGAATGCAAAAATACCGCAGAAAATTATAAAGATTCTGATAAACGGAATCGCGATAATAGCTATAGGCTTTCGTTTACCGACGAAAAAGGCCGTGAATCTACAAAGACGTTTAATAAAGTCGATCTGTCGCCTCGTTCGCGGTTGCTCTTCAATAAAATGGAAGATGCCCTTAATACAATGGGACAAGCTATGACTGCGGCGGAAAAAAGACAGGTTGTTGTGGACATCCTTCAAAAAATGTGTGGAGAGAACAACTGATGGCTTATTTCGACAATGCTGCAACAACTTTCCCTAAGCCCGAATGTGTTTATGATTTCATGAATACGTTCTATAGGGAATGTGGTGGAAATGCAGGCCGCGGAAGCCACAAACTTTCGATGGGCGCTGGCAAGATGGTTTCTGAAACTAGGAATCGTCTTAAAAAGTTGCTGCATTGTGAAAATAGACAAATCGTATTCACTCCTTCTGCGACGATTGCCTTGAATATGATTTTGCAAGGTGTTCTAAGTGGACAAACAGCCCCAAAAAGGAATGTTTATATTTCTCCATTTGAACATAATGCAGTAACAAGAGTTCTTCACTATTATGAGAACATTGGGGGAATTACTGTACGGCTCCTTGCAATTAAGGATGACTTGACTTACGATTTTGAAGGAATTCAGGCGCAATTTGCTAAAGATTCTCCTGATTTGATGGTGGTGTGCCATGCGAGCAATGTGATTGGGCTTATTTCGCCAGTAGAAAAACTTTGCTCTATGGCAAAAAAATACAAGGCTGTAACCGTTATAGACATGGCTCAAACTGCGGGCCTTGTTGATTTGAATGTCGGATTGGAAACAATCGATTTCGCTGTATTTGCTGGGCATAAGACGCTTTATGGACCAACAGGAATTAGCGGCTTTGCAATGAAGCCGGATTTTGATTTAAATCCCATTTTGTTTGGTGGAACTGGTTTTGAAAGTGCTAATCAGGATATGCCAAGCGATATTCCCCAACGTTATGAGATGGGGACTCTCAATATTCTCGGTATCGCAGGACTCTATGCTTCTTCGGGCTGGATTTTGGACGAGGGAATGGATTGTTTGTGGGAGCACGAACAATCAAAACGAAAAGAATTGTTGGAAATTCTTCGTTCTTATGATTTTGTAAAAATCATTGGTGATAATGAGAATAACCAACATGTTGGAATCGTTTCTTGCATAATTGATGGCTTGCCGAGTGATACCGCGGCAAGCGTGTTTGCCGAGAAAAACATTGCTGTCCGAAGTGGATTGCAGTGTGCTCCGCTCGCTCATAAGACCTTAGGAACGTTTCCTTCGGGAACAATACGGTTTAGTTGTAGTGCGTTTACCAGTGATGCGGACTTTGATGAATTGAACGGTTCTTTAGACTGGATAAAGGGAAATTCGTGAGAGACCTTATATGAATTCTTTAACAACATTAACAATTCGTAATGAATATCGTTCTCCTCAGAACGATGTTGTAAGGGAATTGTTCATTCCGGCTCTTTCTTGCGCTAAAATTTACAAGCGCTCAGTAGGCTTTTTTTCTTCGACATCACTAGTTGAGATAACTAAGGGAATCACTGAACTCATAAAAAACAAGGGCCAAATACAAATAGTCGCATCTCCTAAGCTAAGTGATGAAGATATTGATGCAATACGTGCTGGCTATGAAAAGCGTTCTGAAATAATAGAGCGCAGATTACTTGGGGAATTAGATATTGAAGAAACGGATTATTTTAGAAATGCAAGACTGAATCTTTTGGCGAATTTAATTGCCAATGGATTCCTGTCGTTGAAAATAGCTTTCATTGATTCCGGGAATGAAGTTGGAATATATCATGAAAAGTTAGGTGTATTTGAAGATTTTGATGGTCGGAAAATTGCATTTGACGGAAGCATGAACGAATCAAGAACCGCTATGCGATATAATTATGAGTCTGTTAATGTTTACTGTGACTGGAAATCGGAAGATAGAGAACGGGCTCAATCAAAAATAAACGCCTTTGAAAATATTTGGAATAATACTGAACAAAAACTGACTGTTGTTGATTTTCCGTCGGTAACGAGTAAAATTCTAGAGAAATACAAAAGACAAAATATAGATTTTAGTGTACCAAATTGGGATAAAGGTTTTACAGATTCCGTTCCATCAAATGTTCATGAGTCCAGTCCTGACTATAGAACTGGTGAAGAAAAATCTATTTCCTTTGATATGCTTCGTGAATATCAGAAGAAAGCTATCAATAGCTGGATGGCGAAAGGGTGTTGCGGTATTTATGATATGGCAACAGGAACGGGTAAGACACTTACGGCTCTTTTCTCTCTTGATAGTTTGCGAAAGCGCGATAGTGGTAATTTGAGCGTTGTTATTCTTTGCCCGTACATTCATCTTGTTACGCAATGGCTTGTAGATATAGAGAAATTCAATATAAAACCAATTATTGCGTTTGGATCTTCACCACAAAAAGATTGGAAAGAAAGATTAAAAAGGGCTGTTGATAAAAGAAATTTTTGTGATAACGAGCGGGGCTTCTTTTGCTTGGTGTCCACAATTGCCACATTTAAAAGTGATTTCGTTCAAGGAGTTTTGGCAAAAAATAGAAAACCGATTCTTTTAATTGCTGATGAAGCTCATAATTTAGGTGCGCAAGATGCTATAAAGTATCTTGAAAGAATGAATTTCATGTATAAATTGGCGCTGTCTGCGACAATAGACCGTCATATGGACGAATTTGGCACGAAATTCCTTCATTCCTATTTTGGAGAAAAGTGTATAGAGTATGGGTTGAAAGAGGCTATAGATGCTGGATATTTAGTTCCCTATGATTATATTCCGGTTGTTGTTTCGTTGGATTCAAAAGAGCGGGAGTCGTATGCGGAACTGACAAAGAAGATGGCGGGAGAGATTAGAGTATCTCCAAAAACACATGAAAAATGTTTGTCAGAATATGGGAAAAAATTGGCTATTGCTCGTTCTAGACTAATAGCGGGAGCGAAAAATAAACTTACAGAACTTGTAAAGAGAATTGAACCATATAAGAATGAAAATAAAATTCTGATTTATTGCGGTGCTACAAAATATAGTGAAGATGTTCAGGAACTTGACTCGGAAGAACGAGATGATGTTCGGCAGATTGAAGCAATCTCGTTGAATCTTTATGAAAAATTTGGTATGCGCATTGCAAAATTTACGGCAGACGAAAGCTCGGAAGAACGCTCATCCATAATAAGAAGGTTCGAAGAAAAAATTTTGCAAGCGATTGTCGCAATTAGATGTCTGGATGAAGGTGTTAATATCCCTATGATAGAAACGGCTTTTATATTGGCGAGTTCTACAAATCCCAAAGAATACATTCAAAGACGTGGACGTGTTCTTCGTTTGAGCAAAGGTAAGAAAAAAGCGGTTATATATGATTTTGTGACACTGCCATATGATTTTTCTATAGCATTAGCTAAAGATTCTTCGGAGAATGAAATGTATTCTGCTTTAATTCGCAATGAGTTGACAAGAATGAAAGAATTTGGTTCACTTGCTTTGAATCAATCAAGAACAATGTCCTTGATTGATCAAATAGAGAAGAGTTTCCGCTCGGTTGATTTTATAAACGAAGAGGAGTTTATATATGAATGAGGAAGAATACAAAAGTTTGTTTTTAACGGTTGCCAAGTGGGAACATGAAAATAAACATAATAAATTATACAATTCCAAAGAAATGGAAGTGAGAATAAAAAAATTGATACAAGGTTCCGTTAAGCCTGAGGAGTAAAGTTATGCTTATAAAGAAAATTATAATAAAAAATTTTCGGCAGTATAGTGACGAAAATGAAATTGAATTTTCTGTGGATCCAGAGAAGAATATAACATTTATTCTTGGGGGAACAGGGTTTGGCAAAACAACACTTTGTCAAGCCTTTCGATGGTGTCTTTATGGAAAATCTGATTTTAAAAAGCCAGAGGACATTTTATCGCAACGGAAGATTGATGCCTTAAGAGATGGGAATTCGTGTTCAGCGGAGGTCTCATTAGAAATGACGCATGGCGGAAAGAATTATATAATAAAACGGAGTTCCTGCTATCAAAAGAAAAATGATAAACTAAGTTTGATTTCCTCACAATCTCGTGTTTTATATATAGAAAATGGCTTCCAGAAAGAAGTTCAACGGAAAGACGATTTTGTCAAAGAAATTATTCCGGAAGAATTGTCGGAATATTTTTTCCTTAGTGGCGAAAAAATAGAGGCTATGTCTGATGATATAAAAAAAGGAAAATCTAAGGATTTTGGTGATGCTGTAAATACATTACTTGATCTTGATTACTATAAGAATGCGATAAAGCACTTGAAATCAATCTCCAGAGATTATGGGGTTTCTGGCACGACAGGTGGTTTGTTTGATTTTGAGAATAAATTGAATGCTTTAAATTCCAAACTTAGTGCAAATGAATCTAACCTAAAAACTTTTGAAGTTCAGTTAAAAGAAGAAGAAGCTAATCGTGATTATCATATTGAAAAAATTGCTGAATACAAAGCTCAATTAAAAAATATTGAATCAGCAAAGAAACTACAACAAACACGTGAAGAAAAAAATGCGAAATTCGAAAATTTAAAAAAATCTATTGATCGAGAATATAAAGAAGGAATACAGGATTTTATTAGAAAATCACCTTATTTTTTCGCAAATCACAATATGAAAAATATGGTGATGTATTTGAAAGACGCTTCAAATATTGAATCCGATGACATCCCTGATAAACTTCATGCGGATTTGATTGATTGGATTGAGAAAAGAGGAAAATGTATATGCGGAACATGTATAAACAAAGATGAAGCTGAATTTAATTTACTTGAGAGATGGAGACATGTTGTTCCTCCAGAATCAATTGGGACTCTTATTTCGTCTGTAAAGAGAAGTACTTTTGAAAAAATGCGTTTTGCTGAAGATTTATGGTCCAATTTAAGAACCAGAAAAGAACGCGTTATGGAATATTATGAAGACATTGAAATGATAGAAGAAGAAATTAAGGCTTTAGATGAACGGCTTGCTAAAGCAGAAGACACTTCCGAAATAGAAAAAAATCTTAGACTTTCTTCGAGTGATCTAGAAAGGTCTAAAAATAAAATTACTGACTACCAAAAATTGATTTTTAATATTAAGTCTGAGTATGCAATTTTAACACGCGAACGCGAAGATTTGCTTGCAACGAGCGAAGAAGGTAGGAAGGTACTTGCTTGGAAGAATGTGACCGATAGGCTTGTAAAAGATTTTGAAATAGAATTAAGTAAAGATGAACATGACAAAAGGCAAAACCTTATAGCGGCTGTTCAAACTGCTTTTAAAAAAATTTATGATGCTGATTTTACAATTAGCATTGATGATGATTATAATATTACGACAACATCTAAGAAAGAACTTTCTACTGGTCAAGGATTATCCGTTATATTTGCTTTTCTTTCGGGTTTGCTGGATGTTATCAAAGTAAATAAAGACGATAAATCTGAAATGCAGCTGGAAGCATATCCTCTTGTTTTGGATGCTCCATTTTCAGTTTTAGACAAAGAACGAATAAAATCTCTTTGTGATGTCCTTCCTAAGGTTTCTGAACAAATTATTGTTTTTATTAAGGATGTGGATGGCGAAATTGCAAAGGAACGGATGCAGGAAAAAATTGGAAAGAGTTATAAACTCGTTCCCGCAGATAGGTCTTATCAATGTACGACTGTTGAGGAGGATTAAATATGGCTTTATTTAATCAATTGTATCAAATAAAGGGCTTACATGCTGATATGGTCCGTAAAATTACGGATGTGATGGGATGTAGAAATATAGATGTATTCTACATAAGTCTTGTTTTGGGACTTTGGCAAGGATGTAGTGTTGAACCCGATAACGAATCTAAAATAGAGCCTGCTAAAATTGATCCAGAGCAGATGATTAGGTATGGGCAAGATATTGAATATTTGTATGAACTCGTTATGATGAACGATAAGTCATCAAGTATTTCTCTTAAAGAAAGAGTTGATAAAGCTTTTAAAATTAAGGGAACTGATAAAGCGGAAAAAGATGAGGCCCGTTTTACAAGTATTATGCTCGGTGGTTTAGAGTTCTTGTATAATAATGTTATCGAAAATACTACATCGAAAGAAGATATATTTAACAATATCTGTGAATTGATCCAAACATATTTAGTGGCTTATCCTGAAAAAGAATAAATCGTAAATGACATATCCTTCAGACATTCTCCTTGAAAGCGATGTCCCTGTAAAAGAGAACCAGTTCCTGTTTCATTATACGACATATTCTGCTGCATTGGGGATTTTATTGAGCCAACAAATGCGTTTGGGGCCCCTTGTAAACAAGAATGACCCGTTAGAATTTGAAGATCATCGTGATGATGGGCGGGTAATTCATGGAAATCCTTCAAATGAAGAACTCGCCGTAATCATTGGCGACTATAAAAATGCTGTAGATGAAAAGGTTCGCTCGGTTCGTTTTGCTTCTTTTGCTATGGATATGTCTTTTTATAATCCGCCGAAGGATTCTCAAGAAAATTGCTATAACAATTTATCCAAAGGATGGGCCCGTTCAAGGATGTGGGCTCAATATGCTGATAATCACAAGGGTGTATGCTTGGTATTTGATAGAGAAAATTTGGTGAAGTCATTTGAAAAGTCTTTCGGTTCGTGTGAAATCTATTGCAAAGAAGTGACTTACACAAACAATCTTTATCCACTACAGGAATCGTTGGAGCAGAATTGCAAATCGCTCTTAACCTCGGAAAAGATAAGCTTTCTTTTTCAAAAGTGCCAAGATTTTAGAGATGAACAAGAATTTCGGTTGCTTCTTATAGATAAAAGTTTGAAGAAGACTGATGAATTGGTTTCGTTTTCTATTTCGGATTCTCTTTGTGGCGTTATACCTGGAGTACGGTTTCCTAGGGAGAATGAATTGAGCCTGAAAAAGGCGATGAAATATTGCAATTCAAAGATTAAGTGGCTGCCTATATGGTGGAATTACGGAATGCCTCATTTGGCAGATGCTGAACGTTTGAAATCGATGGTTGAAGAAGTATTCGGTGAACAATAACGCTTTTCGCGTTAGGGATAGTGACCCCTTGGGGCGGAGACTTGCAATGGAGATCCCCGCCTTCGCGGGGATGACAAGTGTAAGGCTTCGTTTTAGGAGGCGGGCGGCGAGCGAAGCGAAGGTGGCTGCCCCTAAAATAAAGCCCGACCCACGCCAGTGGGCGGACAGCACTTAACAACTTGTTGTTTAGTGCGCATGGCCACCAAGGTGGGGAACGCCCAAATGCAAGGTGGCCCCGAAAAGGGCTGGGATTCCCAAATTTTTACGGGCGTGATTCTTGAAAAACTTATATATTTATGACAAACGCGAAAAAAGGAAGTATCGCAATGAAAAGAATCGTTCCTTTGGCTTTGCTGGGCGCCGTGCTATTGCTTTTGGCGTGCGCCCATAGTTACAAGTACAAGAATGAGGCTACATTCAAGGGCAAGACTGGCGTTGTCGGCATATTCCGGCAGGCGGCGTTCTACTGCAGCGAGGCGAACCCGCACTACGCGAAGATTGGCGATTCTACGATTGTCGTGAAGCCTACGTGGAGCGAGGAGCAGGACAACTTCTTCTTTGCGGAACTCAAGTCCGGCCCCGCGACACTCTACAGTTACAGCTACAACTGTGGCGAGAACGAGAACAAGTTCGTGCTCGATACCACATCCGAGAACAAGGGTGCCTCGGGCATCGTGATTCCTGAAAGCGGCCTCTGCAAGATTGTGATTTCGTTCGTGCAGGGAGACAGGTTGTTCGACCATAACGACGTCCTTATCGAGGAGGAATTCAAGAAGGCGGAAATTGCGCTCGACCCGTCGAAGATTCCCTACTGCGAGGTGCTGAAGACCGACGGCTCGAAGATGAGCTTTGCTAACCGCGATTCCCTGATTCGGGAACAGTACAAGGCTGCAATCGAGGCGGCGAAGAACGGCTCCTGCGAAGATATCCGCCCGCTTGTCTCGCTGGATTCTAATTCGGACAAAGTTACGTGGAACGCCGAGAAGGACAAGGCCTTGATGATTGCCGCGCATTCTACTCCGAACCTGTTCGATAATGGTGCCGCATATACGGTCCCGAGCGACATGCGCGTGTTCTCGGATAAGGAATTCCTGGAATGGTTCAAGATGAACAGCAAGGGTGTGCGCAACTGGCCACTTCGCCTGCGCCAGCTGCTCGGGCTCCCGCGTGAAGCGAACATCACGCACTTCACCACGTTCTGGGTATCCCCGAAGGACATGGTCCGCCCGGCGTATATCTCGGATGTCACGAGTTCCGAGATGACCTGCCGCTTTAACGAGGATGACGATTCTCAGCTGGATAGCCTCGGGATGTGGCTGCGCAACTGGTTCGATAATGCCTGGAACGCAAACTACAAGTCCGAGGGCGGCTACGCGTGGACGCGCCTGGGCTACACGTATGACTGGGGCTCCAGCGGCGACAAGTACGGGCTTTCGGAATTCCTGGTACGCGAGGAATCGCAGGTGACTATCCAGACGACGAAGGACCTCAAGGCCTTCGTGCGGTGGATGGGCGACCGCCGGTAATCCAATCTATACGTGATTGATTGTAACCCGCCACAGCTGCTGGCGGGCTTCCTTGTATTTGCGCTCGAATGCGGTGCTGGGCTGTTCCGGCTCGAACGCTTCGCTGCTGATTGAACAATCGGGCGTGGCAACGCGTGCCGCCTCCGCAAATTCGAGTGCGTATATTTCCCAGTTGGTGCGCAGTTCGATTGCGTCGCCGAGTTGCAGGAGCGTCGGGAAAATCGGGTGCAGGTGGAACCTGCGGGTGGCTTCGCTCTGCTTGGGCCAGGGGTTCGGGTAGTACAGCGCGTGGTAGGGAATGTGCCACTGGCCTGCCTTGACCTTCCCGAGGGCGAGTCGCCAGAAGTCAAGCAGTTCCGCACGCACGAGAAACGCATTTTGCGGGGCGGTACCTGCCTTAGAGAGGCGTGCTGCCGACTTGTCGATGCCGATGACGGGAATGCCCGGGTTTGCAAGCGCGATGTTGAGTGTGCTTTCGCCCGTACCGCAACCCGAATCAAGAATTACTTTATATGTAGCGCGACTCGTGCGACCCGCAACTTCGTCGCGACCCGCATCCCCGTAAAATCCTTCAACAAACTTCTCGACCTCCGCGAACGCCGTACGCGTATGGTCCGCAATAGGACGCAGGTATTCGGTCGATGCGTACTTGCGCACGACCTCTTCGAGTTTGTCGTATATATCGGTTTGGTTTGTGGTGACCGCGCGAGCCCCGGACATTACCGCTTCCAGATGCTCAGGCGCTTGCCGCCGGTAAGCTCGATGTCGTCGAGCCAGAAGTTGACGGTCTTTTCTTCGTTGTTTGGCTTGAATCTCCACACCAGCTGGTTCACGCAGGTGTAGGAGAAATGCGGATCCAGGATGTCGGCCAACGGTATGGAAATGCGCTCCCATTTATCGCTGAGAGTGAATTCGGACTGTGCGATAATTTGGCCGCCTTGCTTCTGCGTTTCGTCAATGACGCCGAAGACGATGGCTCCTACGCCCTTTGTCCTGAAGGCAACCGTATCGACGGAGGATATGTCGTTGCACAGGGCCTTGTCGCTCTTGCCGAGCTCAATGCCGACGGTGGCCCACGGCCAGATAGTCTCGCCGGTGGAATCCTTGACTGCATCACCGAAAGTTGCTGCCACGTGAGCCACGATGTTGCCGTCTTCGCTTTCGAGGCTGAACCTGTGGCTGTAGCCGTTGTCGGTGAAT
>JAEEGL013690410.1_pt1 | contig 10826 bp, 11 predicted proteins | sample 9134231 | NCBI WGS metagenome assembly JAEEGL01 (sample SAMN16246548, study PRJNA631951) | gut metagenome | biome: gut microbiome; feature: rumen; material: fiber-attached | host: Bos | place: Iran: Karaj | collected 2018-10
AGGAGACAACATGAAACACCAAATAGTTTTGGTATCACCAAAAGATGATCTATGGGATGCATTGCTTAAAATGCGGAAATTCAAAAAAAATTCTTGGGTTTTATTAAATGCTGATGGACTAAAAAAATTAAATAAAAAATCGAGTGTTATTATGAAGGGCAATTATAGCTCTATAGTCTTTTTTAAAGATCAGAAAAGCTCGATTGAATTTCAGCCTTTTGAACTAGGTAAATTAGGATTATACTACAGAATCCTTACTATCATTTCAAAAGATGATGCAATAAAGTTTAATGTAAATATTCCAAAAGCATTAATTCTCATTAATTATCAGAAGTAAAACTAAAAAGTCCATTTTATATGGACTTTTTTATTGTTTATATATATTAGATATGATATAATACGAATGTAAAAGAGGTGAGAAAAATGTCAAAGCCAACAGTTGCAATTGTTGGGAAACCTAATGTTGGTAAATCTACTTTTTTTAATTATATAGTAGGAAAACGCATATCTATTGTAGAAGATAAGCCTGGAGTTACACGTGATAGAATTTATGCAGATGCTAATTGGAGGGGCAGAGATTTTACATTGATAGATACAGGAGGAATAGAAGCAGATTCAGAAGATGTTATTGGTTCTCAAATGAGAGAGCAGGCAAAGATTGCAATTAATATAGCAGATGTCATAATATTTATCACAGACATAAGAGATGGTGTAACATCAGCAGATACAGATATTGCAATGATGCTTAAAAGATCAGGTAAACCTGTTGTATTAGTGTGCAACAAAGCAGATAATTATTCAGAAGATATAAATTCCGCATATGAATTTTATTCATTAGGACTAGGAGAACCATTTGCTGTATCAAGCACCAATGCATTAGGAATAGGTGATGTGTTAGATGCTATTTATGAACATTTTCCCGAAGAAAAAGAAGAAGATAATGATACTGAAACAATTAAAGTTGCTGTAATTGGAAAACCCAATGTTGGTAAATCATCTTTAATAAATAGAATTTTAGGAGAAGAACGAGTTATAGTTAGTGATATTGCTGGAACCACAAGAGATGCAATAGACTCTGAATTTGAAAATGAATTTGGGAAATATGTTTTTATAGACACAGCAGGAATAAGGCGAAAAAGTAAGGTTACTGAAAGCATTGAAAAATTTAGCATAATGAGAACTCTTTTAGCAATAGAAAGAGCAGATGTATGTTTAATGCTAATTGATGCAACTCAAGGTGTAACAGATCAAGATACAAAAATTGCAGGTGAAGCACATGAAGCAGGTAAAGGAATAATTATTGTTGTTAATAAATGGGATGAGGTAGACAAAGATACACATACAATTGAGGAATTTAAAAAAGATATATACAACAAATTAGCATATATGAGTTATGCTCCTACATTATTTATTTCTGCAAAAACAGGGCAAAGAGTAAACAAATTATATGAGTTAATAAATAGCGTAGCAAATCAAAATGCGATGAGAATTACAACTGCAATGTTAAATGAAGTTATAAACGAAGCAATAGCAGTAGTTCAACCACCATCTGATAAAGGTAAAAGATTAAAAATACTATATGCAACACAGGCAAGCACTAAACCTCCAACATTTATTATATTTGTAAATAACAAAGAGTTATTTCATTTTTCATATGAAAGATATTTAATAAATCAAATTAGAAATAATTTTGGCTTAGAAGGTACACCTGTAAGGATAATAATAAGAGAAAAAGGAGATGAGTAAGATATGTTTATTTATATCGTAGTAGCAATAATAGGATACTGTTTAGGAAGTATTAGTTTCTCAGTGTTAATAAGTAAAAAAATGGCAGGCTTTGATGTGAGAGAAAAAGGAAGTAAAAATGCTGGTTCAACAAATGTATTAAGAACAGTAGGGAAAAGAGCAGCTTTGTTAACATTAATCTGTGATATTTTAAAAGGAGTAATAGCAGTTTTAGTAGCACTATGGCTTGGTTCAATATTTGCAAGCAGTGATAAAGCTTTATTAGTGCAAATAGCTGGATTAGCAGCTGTATTGGGTCATACTTTTCCAATATTCTTTAAATTAAAAGGAGGAAAAGGTGTAGCGACAGCACTAGGAGTTTTATTAATAATAAATTGGAAGATAGGTTTAATTTGCTTGATATTTGCACTACTTATAATGGCATTTACAAAAATTGTTTCATTAGGTTCATTAGCTGCGGCTATGCTATTCCCTGTATTAACATTGTTTATTCATGACAATTATATAGCTTTTGGAAGTTATTTCATTTTTGGAGTTTTAATGGCATTACTTGTAATTTATAATCATAGAACAAATATACAAAGGTTAACAAAAGGAACAGAAAACAAATTGAGTTTCAAAAAGAAATAGGAGGAAATTATGAAAACAATTGCAATTATAGGAAGTGGCAGCTGGGGTGCTGCACTAGCAATACATTTAGCTAAACTAGGAAATAACGTAAAATTATGGGCTTTTTGTAAGGAGGATTATGACAGTTTTTTAAACAATAATGAGTGTAGATTTTTACCTGGAATAAAGATGCCCCAAAATGTAGAAGTATCACTAGATTATAAAGATGTTATAGATGGTTCTGATATGATACTACATGTAACTCCTTCCAAATTTACTAGAGAAAATGTAAAAAAATACAAACAATATGTTACAAATCAACCAATTGTAATGTGCTCAAAAGGATTTGAATTAAGTACATTATCAACATTGGATGAAATCATAAAAGAAGAAATTCCAGGTAGTAAAATAGCAGTATTATCAGGGCCTAGCCATGCTGAAGAAGTTTCAATAGGAATTCCAACTGCTGTTGTTGTAGCTTCAGAAGATATAGATTTATTAAGCACAATTCAAAATACTTTTTCTTCTCCTTCATTACGAATTTATACTTCAACTGATGTAAGAGGAGTTGAATTAGGAGGTTCTTTAAAAAATATTATAGCATTTTGCGCAGGAGTTACAAAAGCATTGAATTTAGGAGACAACACATTTGCAGCACTTATAACAAGAGGACTTGCTGAAATTAGTAGATTAGGCGTAAAGATGGGAGGACAAAGAGATACATTTTATGGTTTAACTGGTCTTGGAGATTTAATTGTGACATGTGGAAGTGAACACAGCAGAAATAGAAAGGCAGGTTACCTAATAGGAAAAGGAAAAACACTTGATGAAACAAAAAAAGAAGTAGGTATGACTATAGAGAGTATTGATAATATTGAAGTTGCGCATATCTTAGCTGAAAAATATGATGTAGATATGCCAATTGTAAATACTGTTTATGATGTTTTATATAATAATTTAAATCCACATGAAGCTTTAACCATATTAATGACTAGAAAATTAAAAACTGAAAAAGAAAATTAATAAAATTTACAATATTAATTAGGGTATCTTTCATAAAGATACCTTATTATATTGTCTGCATTAGTTGTAGTAACATTTATAAACACACCTTCATCTAGGCTAATCCACATATTAATTTTAAATTTATCTTTATTATCTATAAATATTCCTATGATAGAAGCCATTTCAATTGGATTATCATAACTTTTTTTCCAATGTAATTTATCTTCTATTTCAATATTTTCTTCAAAAAAAGCCTTTAAAAATCTTTCTATTTCAGAATAATCCATACTATATAAACTAATAATAGGTTTCATATTTTTCTCCTTTATTATATATAGTATATCTTATATGCTTAAAGCTATACTTGAATAATATTAAAAATAAATGCTTATACTATTTTTAGGTGATTTAGTTGAAAAGATTTAATAAATGTTTTTTAGTAATATTTCTTGCAATAATACTTACTTTAACTGGTTGCTCAAAAACTTCTTATTTAGAAGACACAAATAGTTTAAGAGAAAAAATCCTAGTAGAATTAGAATATATTGATAACAAAATAATTATAATAATGAACAGATTAAATAATATTGATTTTTCTAACTATATGATGAATTCAAAAGAAATTCTTGCTTTATCAGAAAATAATTCAAATTTAAGTGAAGATATGAAAGAAGAAGGTAGAAACAATAAAGCTAATTCTGAAAATAATCGAAATAATATAATAGTTACAGAAATTGCTGAGAATTCAACTATTAGTACTGATTATAATAGTATTAACTGGAACGAAATTGAGGTTGATATCGAGCTTTTTATTAGCAAATGGAATACAATTATTTTTGATTTATATAAAATCAATGTACCTGGAAATGATATAATAGAATTTAGTCATTTCCTAGATAAATTATTGATATCTATCAATAATAAAGATAAAATATCCTCTTTAAGTAATAGTGCTTCCCTTTACTCATATATTACAAAATATATAGAAGCTTTTGATCAGCAGTCAATTTATAAAGAACTTTTTGATACAAAATTGCATGTGTTAAATTCTTATGTAGGCGCAACATCAACTAATTGGGAATATGTAAATACAGAATTAAATTTAGCAGAAGATAGCTTTGCAATAATAATGAATAACTTAGATATAGAGAAAGAAAAGGGCTATTATATTAATAAAAGTTATATTGCTTTAAAAGAATTAGAAAACTCTTCAAATTTACAAGATTTTGGTGTTTTTTTAATAAAATATAAGAATGTAATGGAAGAGATGGAAAATTTAATCCAACTTGACAAATATTAAATAAAAGTTTAAAATAAATAGTAGAGTAAATTAAATAGTCGCGTATATAAACTGTAAAGTTGTATATGAGGAAAGTCCGGGCTCCATAGAGCAATGATGCTGGATAACGTCCAGTAAAGGTAACTTTAAGGAAAGTGCAACAGAAAATAACCGCTACATTCTGTAGTAAGGGTGAAAAAGTGAGGTAAGAGCTCACTAGTATTATGGTGACATAGTATTTGTGTAAACCCCATTTGGAGCAACACCTTAAATGAAAGTTTAGCTGCTCGCTTTATTTCTGCTAGGTGGCTTGAGATATATAGCAATATATATCCTAGATAAATGACTATTCATGACAGAACCCGGCTTATAGATTTACTCAATTTATATGAGCAGATTAAGGTAATAACTTAATCTGCTCTAATTTATTTGTAGAACTTTAAAATATCTTTAGGTATTTCTGCAACATATTCTACTTCTTTATTTGTTAATGGGTGTACAAATCTAACTTTATATGCATGCAGGGCCTGCCTTGAAATGTTGTTACTAGCTGTTCCATATAATGTATCTCCAATAATTGGATGTCCGATGTGTTTGCAATGAACTCGTATTTGATGCGTTCTTCCTGTTTCAAGCCAAAACCTAACAATACAATAGCCATCAAAATTTTTAATTAATTCATAATGTGTTATCGCAGTCTTGCCTTCCTTTGAGATGCATCTTTCTATAATACTATCCTTTTTTCTTGCAATAGGAGCATTTATTGTTCCAGATTTTTTTAAAAAATTGCCAGATAAAACAGCAATGTATTCTTTTCTAAATATATTGTTTTTCATTTGACTAATCAAAATTTCTTGTACGTATTCATTTTTGGCAAATATAACAATTCCAGAAGTATTCATATCTAATCTATTAACAGGGTGTATCTTAGTTTTTATATTGTTTTCTGCAAAATAATATTGTATTCCATTTGAAAGACTATCCTCAAAATGTAGGGCAGAAGGGTGTACAGGCATATTAGCAGGTTTATTTATAACTATATAACAATCATCTTCATATATAATATCTAAATCCATTTTAATTGGCACAATATTTTCAGATGATTCATTAAAATCTAAATTGATAGAAATATAATCTCCTTTTTTTAATGGATAGTCTATATAGATATTATTATTATTATTTAAATAAATTGCATTGAATTTTTTTAATTTTGTTAATAATCTATGTGAAATATGCCATTTATTTATTAACAAGTGTCTTATTGTATCAAATTCGTTATGTTTTACTCTATATTCTAAAATCATTTTAACCTCACCATTGTAATAAGATTATATAATTATATCGTAATAAAATCAACAAATTAGATTAATTAAATAACATTTATTAACATAATATCATAATATAAGGAAGGGGGAATTTCTATGTTAAAAGATAAAAAAATAGGTTTTGCATTAACAGGTTCATTTTACAATTATAAAAACTTATTACCTATAATACAAGAATTGATTGATTTAGGAGCAAAAGTGATTCCTATAATGTCTTTTAATTCATTTAAAGTAAAAACCAAAACTATTAATTTAAAAGAAATAATTTTAGAAATTGAAAGAATATGTTCTAATAAAATAATAACTACAATTGAAAAAGCTGAGAAGGTGGGGAAGAAGCGTTTAACTGATATAATAGTAGTAGCTCCATGTACTGGGAATACTCTTGCAAAACTTGCATATGGAATTTCAGACAATCCAGTCACTACTGCCATAAAGTATCATATTAAAAATACAAATAATGTTGTTTTAGCAATATCAGCTCCTGATGCATTATCATCAAATGCAAAAAACATAGGAGATCTTTTAAATAGAAAACATTTTTATTTTGTTCCATTCAGACAAGACAATCCGATAACAAAACCATATTCATTGTCATTTGATTCTAAGTATATACTACCATGTATTGAAAAAGCCCTTGTAAATGAACAAATACAGCCAATTCTTTTATAGTTAAAATTTTTTAAAAAAGCTATTGACAAAGAACGCTTGTTTGCTATATAATATATTCATAGAGAATATATGTTCGCACAAAGGAGGGGATTAAATGAAAATAGTGAATAAGAAAAAATTTGCAAGAAGTATGATATTAGTGGTTTTTTTTACATCATTTATTGCTATCACATTAAGTAGCCAATCATTATCACATACATATTTATCATACAAAGAAAAGTATGTATCTGAGGGAGAAACTCTTTGGAAAATTGCTACAGAAGAAAAGATTATAAATTCTTATTATACTAATAAAGATGTGAGAGAGATAATATCAGATCTAAAAAAGATTAATAATTTAACTACATCAAATTTACAAATAGGGCAAAGGTTAGAGATACCAACAATATAAAAAGAAATGAAATTTATTAAATCCATTTCTTTAGAATTATTTTTTAAATTCTTTTTATGGGGGATTGTAGAGTGCAAAAGGTTATATTATTCGTTTGCTAATGGATTCTGTCTTACTGCTTCGCGTATCTGATTATTATCAACGTGTGTATATATTTCTGTTGTAGAAATACTTTCATGACCTAATAACTCTTGTAAAGCACGAATATCTACACCATTTTGATACATAAGCGTAGCTGCAGTATGCCTTAATTTATGTACGGAATATTTGTTGGTATCTAAACCAGCTTTTTGTAGTTCTCTTTTTACAATAACTTGAACAGTTCTTTGACTAATTCTGTTTTTCCTTTCACTTAAAAATAAAGGTTTTTTATTCTCTGGATTATTTAAATCATTTGGTCTAATATCTAAGTATTCTTTTATAGCTTTAATACAGGCATTATTTAAGTAAATAGTTCTTTCTTTATTTCCTTTACCAATGACATTCATTTTTTCTTCTTCGAATGATATGTCTGATATATTAATGTTAACTAATTCTGATAAACGAATACCACAATTTAAAAATATTGTAATAATGGCATAATCTCTTTCAGGATTTCTATTATCTTCTTGTTCAGTAACTTCAAGTAATTTTTTACTTTCATCAAGTGTTAGGTATTTAGGAATTCGTTTACCAAGTTTAGGTGACTCTAAATTTTGCGCAGGATTAATTTCTAACAAATTAGCTTTAGCAGTTAAATAATTAAAAAAAGTTTTAATGCTAGAAACCTTACGTGCTCTCGTAGCGGGTTTACTATTATTATTTCTAGTTAAATAACCTAAATATGCATGCAAATCATCTAAATTAATTTTTTTTAAATCATCTAATGTAATATCTTTAATATTAATTTTATCAAATTCAGTTTCTTTGGTTAATTTTAAACGCATTTTTACATATTTCAAAAAATTTATCAAATCATAATTATATTCTTTAACAGTAGCTGGAGATTTATTTAGTATTGTTTCTATGTAATCAAGGAATGAATTTAAATATTCAGGATTATTATCAACATTTATCATAAAATACCTCTTAAAATTTATATATATTTATATTATAACCTATTATAACTCAAAAATAAAATATATCAAATATACTTTTGCAATTTCATTGTTTTTTTGCAATTATTGTGATAATATTAATTCATAAAAATAATTTAATATTATTTAGGGGGAATTATTATGGAAATAAGAAATTTAACAAACGACGAAAGAAAAATAACTAAACAAAAAGGAATATTTAGTGTTTTGGAATATGAAAGAGATTTAAGTGTTAGCCCATTTAATGCTACAGCACAATATTTTATGTCTAAAATGAATGTAAGAAGACGTCAGGTTGTAGCAAAATTAGAAAATGATTCTTTAACAATGCAAGCAGGAGCATTACAATGGATGACAGGGAAAATAGAAGTAAAAACTGATGTAAAGGGTGTTGGAGATTTCTTAGGTAAAGTCGTAAAAGGTGCTGTAACAAAAGAATCTGCCGTAAAGCCAGTTTACTCAGGAACAGGAACAGTTGTGCTAGAGCCAACATATAAATACTTAATATTATGCGATGTAGGAGAATGGGGAGCAACTGGTGTTACAATTGAAGATGGTATGTTCTTAGCTTGTGAGAAAAATGTAGACATTGGTGTTACTGCAAGAAAAAATATATCTTCAGCATTATTAGGAAATGAAGGCCTATTTAATGTTAATTTAAAAGGAACAGGAATTGCTGTTTTAGAAAGCAATGTTCCAGAAGAGGAATTGGTAGAAATAGAACTAAATAATGAAGAGTTAAAGATTGATGGAAGACAAGCTATTTGCTGGTCAACTTCTTTAGAATTTACTGTTGAAAGAACAACTAAAACATTAATAGGTTCAGCTGCTTCTAATGAGGGACTTTTAAACGTGTTTAGAGGAACAGGAAAAGTCTTAATGAGTCCAGTAGCACCAACAAATTCTCTTGTAGCTGCTACAAATTCAGTAACTGCAAAAGCAGCTGATACAACAAGTAATGCATTTAATGCAGTAGGTGGATTTATAGGTGGAATGATGGGAAAATAGCTCCATTAATATAATTTGAATTTTTAGCAAATGAAGTAATTAAGAGGTAAATGAATGAGTATTAATTTATTGGATTATCAACAAGAAGCAATTGATAATATATATGGAAATTCTGATAAAAATATTAAAGGATTATATAATGAAGGGAAAAGATCAGCTGCTGTAGTTTTGCCTACAGGTGGTGGCAAAAGCTTTGTTGCTATGCGTTCTATGGAAGAAATGATGCAAAGACACCCTTCTATATCTTCTGAAAATAGCTCAAAAGTACTTAGTAAATTTGAGATGCATTATTTTGCGCCAAATACAGGTATTTTATACCAATTTAGATTACATATGTCAGAGCATATGATTTTCCCTCATTATTACAATCAATATAAAGAAGAAAATCATGATACTAATAATTCAATTGAAGACACTGTTAATTACATATTAGATAAAATGTTACCTAATAAGGTAAAAAGACTAGAATATAGTGAAACATATAATAAGGTAATTGAAGAAAATAATTTGTCACCCGAAAATGATACTGATAAAATAGTTCAAAAAATTATTATTGAAAACTTAAAAAGCTTATTACCAACAAACATTGAAAAAATCGTGTCACAAAGCTATCCTAATATTCACTTTGAATGTTACCAAAACTTAATCAATATGGATGTTAATTCTATAAATTCTAAATATTTTATATTTGATGAAGCGCATCGTGGAGCAGCCAAAGAATGGATAAAGAAGCTAGAGACATTAGTAAAAAATAACAATGATAGTCATTTTCTATCTATTACAGCGACACCAGAAAGAAATAAAGATCCTAAATCATTAATCGAAATTATTGGCAAGCACACAGGATATACTACAAATGAAATAAGAGATTCAAAGCATTATGCTAAAGAATACTATTTATTAGATGCAATTAAAGACGGACGTGTAGTAAGTCCTAAAATAAAAGGTTTTCCTTGTACATTAGATGAATCTCCTGAATATATAAGTATAGTTGAAAAAATAGAAAAAATGAGAGAGAAAAAACCTAAAGGTGGAACAAAAGCAGATGATAAGCTTCATGCATATGAAGTTATTAAGGAAAAAATGGATGAAATAATTGGCAAAAGAGTAGATGGTAAAACTCTTTCAGATAGTGAATGGGCTATAAAAAAACAAGAATTAATCCAGCAAATTATTAAAGGGGATGCTGATGAGGAAATTAAATTCAATTCGAATGGTAAATTTATAGCCTTCATCCCTGATTCAATGAATACTATATTGGAAGAATCAGATAAAGAAACTTATCAAAAAGAATCTATAGTAAAATCTAAAAAGAATGTAGAAAATAATATTAACAAATTAAAAGAAATTTTTGGAAAAGATATCAAAGCATTAATATACCATGTAACAGATACGGAAAAAGAAGATAATAAATCATTACAGCGACTTAGCTATTTAAGATCAAATGAAGGTGGAAATAAGTTTATTATTACTAACAAAAAGTTAGATGAAGGTGTACATATAGAAGATGTAGATGGAGAAATAATGCTAGATGTGATAAATACTTCAGAAAGTCGAAGCGGTTTTAGTATAAGGTTCTTACAGCAAATAGGAAGATGTATTAGAGCAGTTAAACCAAATGAAGATATAAGTAAGGTTAAAGTACCTACAATTTATGATTATGCAAATAACTTTATGCGTAACTTTGAGCAACTAAAACTACAAGGTGAAACAAT